>Ga0315271_10000076_pt1 | contig 43338 bp, 25 predicted proteins | sample C3_top_MG_FD_204664 | JGI IMG/M metagenome (GOLD analysis project Ga0315271, IMG submission 204664) | Sediment microbial communities from Yellowstone Lake, YNP, Wyoming, USA - C3_top | ecosystem: Environmental > Aquatic > Freshwater > Lake > Sediment | place: USA: Wyoming | collected 2017-08-01
CTGCGGCAGCGAGCATCCCCACGACCAGGGCGACGATACTCAGACGCCACATCGTGGACACCGACACCCGCCGACGCTGCACGGTCAGCGCCGCGGCCGGGACCTGTCCAATCGCGCCGTGCCCGGGATCGCGATCAATCGTACGAAGCAGACTCATCGCGAGCGATTTTTCTGTCGAGGTGGCGGTTTGTCAAGGTTCGCATTTCTTGACTTGCAGCTTCGGAAGCATAAAAATCTCCAGACGAGAATGGTTCAGCGTCATAACGGCGGGAAAGCACCTGACTCCACAATGACAGCAGGACCGCCGCTGCAGGCGGCCCCGCCAGAGGATCGGAGCACCGCCCGGGGCGTGGTCGCGCTGGGTCTTGTGTTCCTGATCCTGGCAGTTTACGGGCAGACCGGAAGCTTTGCATTCATCACCCTCGACGACAAGGACTACGTCTTTGCGAACCAGCACGTCGTGCAGGGCCTCACGGCGCGCAACGTGGCCTGGGCGTTCAGAAGCCTCGAGGCCGCGAACTGGCACCCCCTGACCTGGCTTTCCCACATGGCGGACGTGGAGATGTTCGGTCTCGACGCCGGGTGGCACCACCGGGTGAACGTGTTGCTGCACGCGGCGAACACGGTGCTCCTGTTCCTGGTTCTGGAGCGGATGAGCGGCGGATTCTGGCCGAGCGCCTTCGTCGCGGGATTGTTCGGCGTCCACCCCCTGCACGTCGAGTCCGTTGCCTGGGTGGCGGAACGCAAGGACCTGCTGAGCACTCTCTTCTGGATGCTGACGCTGGCGGCCTATCTGCGCTACGCCCGGCGGCCAGGGGCCTGGCGCTACCTGCCGGTGGCCGCATGTCTGGCAGCCGGGTTGTTGAGCAAGCCAATGCTCGTGACGCTGCCATGCGTCTTGCTGCTCCTGGACTGGTGGCCGCTGGGCCGCACCGGGCCGGGACCGCTCTCACCGAAGAGAGTCAGCCGGCTCGTCGTGGAGAAAATCCCGCTGCTGTTGTTGTCGGCAGCGTCAATCCTCGTCACGTTGCGGGCTCAGGCCGCAGGCAGCGCCGTCGTCTCCCTGGCAAGCATCCCGATTGGAGAACGGCTCTCGAACGCCATCAACTCCTTGGTGAAATATCTTGGGCAGATGGTCTGGCCCGCCTCGCTGGCGGTATTCTACCCACACCCTGTCACTCTCCATGCGGCCATCCCGGCGTGGCGTCTGGCGCTGTCGATCCTGCTGCTCTGCGGCCTTTCACTCCTCGCGCTGCGGCAAGCCAGCCGCCGTCCGTACCTGGCGACCGGGTGGCTCTGGTATCTGGGAACGCTGCTCCCGGTGATCGGGCTGTTCCAGGTGGGTGGCCAGGCGCTCGCGGACCGCTACACCTACATGCCGCTGACGGGGATCTTCATCGTGGCTGCGTGGGGGCTTCCCGACGTACTCGCGGGGTGGCGCTTCCGCAGGCGGGGCCTGGCGACCGCGGCGGCGGCGGTGCTCGTGGCTCTGGCGGCAACGGCCTGGAATCAAACGGGGTACTGGCGCGACAGCTTCAGCCTGTTTAATCATGCGATCGGGGTCGCAGAGAACAGCGCCGTGGCCTGGACCAGCCTGGGCGCGGCCTGCTTTAATGCCGGCCGGGACCGGGAGGCCATCGAGAAATTCCGGGAGGCACTCCGCATCAACCCGGCCTTCCCCGAAGCATGGTACGGCATGGCCGTTGTCCAGCGTCAACTCGGAGATCGTCAGTCGGCCGTCACCAGCTATCGAGAGGCGCTGCGCGCGTTCCCCGACTTCGCGGCTGCCTGGTTCGGCTTGTGCGTCGCGTCGGGAGAGCTGGGCCGGCACGAGGACGCCATCGCCAGCTGCCGCGAGGCGACGCGGCTCCTGCCAGACTCGGCCGACGCCTGGTACGCCCTCGGCGCGGCCTATTCAAGAACCGGCCGCCCCGAGTCGGCCATCGAGAGCTATCGGCAGGTGCTCCGAATCAGGCCGGACCATGTCGAGGTGCTCAACAACATCGGCGTGGCCTACGTGAAGACCGGCCAGCCGCTCCAGGCGATCGAGAGTTACCGCGAGGCGTTGCGGCACAAGCCGGACGACGCCAACGTCTGGTTCAACCTGGGCGTGACCTATCTCGCGGCCAATCAACCGGACATGGTGCCCGGGGTCGCGGACCGGCTCCGCCTGATCGATCCGGCGCGAGCCGATGCTCTCCTCGCCATGGCCCGGCCCCCAAAATGACGTTCATCCCCGAGATGCGCTTACGGATCGACCGGATTGCGGTCACGGGCGTGCTTGACGTGACGGAAAAACCACTGCGTCACTCAGGCAAACTGCGGCGCCCGCCGACCCCGGGTCAAGCAGCAGCGCTTCGCGACAGGAGGCCATCGCCTCCTCGCGCCGCCCCAGCCGCACGAGAATCCGCCCCATCCGGACGCGGGGCTCTGCTGCATCGGGTTGCAGCGCCGCCGCCCGGCCGTACTGCTTGAGCGCACCGTCAAGATCCCCTGCCTGCTCGCTCTGGAAACCAAGGTTGAACCAGCCCGGGCCATACCCGGGCTGCGCGCTCACGGCACGGGAGAACAGGGATGCAGCGAGTGCGGTCTCGCCTCGGCGGCCGTGAAGCGCCCCCAGGTTGTTCAGCGCCTCGGGATAGGCCGGACGCGCCGCAAGCGCGAGGAGATACTGCTCTTCCGCCTCCGCCTCACGCCCCCGCCGCTCGAGCGTGTTGCCGAGGTTGTAGTGCATTTTCCAGTTCCCCTTCGTTACCGCGACAGCGCGGGAAAACAGCGAGAGATCGTCGCGCCAGAACCCGGTTTGCCGCCTGGAGGCGACACCGAGTGCGACTGCGAGAAGCAGGCAGGCAGCCGCGGCAGCAGAGCGCGTGCGGGGTCGGCTGCGCAGGGCCCGGCCGCCCGACCACACCACCGCGACGAAGAGCGGGATATGGGGCAGGTAGGTGTACCGGTCTGCCATCGACTGGCCGCCGGCCTGAAACAGGTTCGACACCGGCGCCAGCAGCAGCAGGAAGCCCAGCCACCCGGCAGCGAACCACGGCTGCGTGCTGCGCCACCGCACTGCCGCAGTCGTGATCCCGGCCGCCACTAGGGCAGAACCCGCAACCTGCCAGGCCGGCGGGTGCGCAAACGGATACACCGGCGAAAGTCCGGCCGGCCAGAGCGTCTTTGCCAGATACGCGACCGGTGCGACTACGGCGCCTGCGAGCCGCTCCCCGAGTGGAAGCGCCGCGAGCGACGCCACCGCCGCGGCCTGCCGCTGCGCTGCAACGGTCAGGGCCGTGACGACCCCGGCCATGATGAACAGGGACGCCTTTTCTCGCGCAATGAGCGCTGCGGCGGCAGGCGGAGAACGCTGGCCAAGCCTGCCAAGCGGCCACCAGTCGGCGACGAGCAGCACCAGGGGCAGCGCGACCGCCTGCGGTTTGGCGAGCAGAGCGCCCGCGCAGAGGCCGGCGACGAGCAGGTAACGACCGACGGCGGGCCGGCGCGCGTAAGAGACGTAGACGTGGAACATCAGCAGCGTGAAAAATGCCATCAGCAACCCCTTGCGCTCGGTAGCCCACGCCACCGATTCGACGCGGAGCGGGTGGAGGGCGAAGAAGGCCGCCACGAACGCGCTCTTCCCCGCCGCGTCGGTGAGGCGAACGAGCAAAGCAAAGACCAGCGCGGTGTTCAGCCCGTGGAGCAGCAGATTTTCCAGATGGCACCACCCCGGGTCGAGCCCGAAGATCGCACCGTCCGCCATGAACGAAAGCCAGGTGAGTGGGTGCCAGTTGGCAGCGCGAAAGGAGGTGAACGCCCAATGCACGCGCTCGAGGACACCCCCCTGCAGCAGGTGCAGGTTGCGGAAGATGTAGTCCCCATCGTCGTAGTCGAGGAAACCGAAGGATCGAACCTCGCCGTAGACCGCGACAACGGCGGCCACGAGAGCCACCGCGACGAGCAGCACTTGAATCCTGTTCGCTCGCACCGCCGGTCCCTCAGCGCCTTTCATCAGTCGGCCGGGCCGACGTGCAGCAGGCGTTCGAGAGCGGCACGGACTGCGGCGTCATTCGGCGCGAACTCGAGGGATTTTCTGTAAGCGGCTTCGGCCTCGGCAGTACGCCCCAGTTTCTCCAGGGTCAGCGCGAGGTTGGCGTGCAGGTCGGCGGCGCGGGGACGGAATCTCAACGCCTCGCGAAACTGGATGAGCGCGCCTTCAAGGTCACCGCGCCCCGCCAACAGCACGCCGAGATTGTTGCGGGCTTCCTTGTACCCCGGGTTCAGAGTGATCGCCATTCGGTAGTGCTCCTCCGCCGCCTCAGAGTCCCCCGCTTTCCCCAGGGCCTGGGCCACGCCATAGTGGGCCAGCCAGTTTCCCTCGGTGACCTCCAAGGCGTGGCCGAAGAGGGTAACGGCGTCCTTCCAATAGCCCACCTGGACGCGGGATGCCGCCGTCAACAGCGCGAGAAGGAGAGCGCAAACGGCGACGCCCGCCATGGTCCCGCGACGCAGGCCCAGGAGCAACTCGCGGCCGCCCCACGCAACGATGACGAATATTCCGATCAGGGGGACATACACGTAGCGGTCCGCCAGCGCGAAGAATCCGATCGGAAGAAAACCGATGACGGGGACGAGGGTCAGAAGGTACCACGCCCAACCCGCCAGCAGCCACGGACGGCGCCGGCGCTCCCGGAAAGCAATCGCGGTGAAGACCGTGAGAAGACCGGTCGCCGACACCCAGGCCCACACCGGCGGACCGCCGGGCGGAAACGGATAGTACACCGCAAGCCCGGAAGGCCAGACCGTCTTGACGAGGTACATGAGATATGAAACCGGGACATTCTTCAGACGCATGGCGAGGGGGAGCGTCTCGAGACTGACGAGCACTTCGGTCTGCACGCCGCCTATGATCGTCAGGACGCCGACAGCCCCGGACAGGGCCAGGAGAGGCGCCTTCTCGTACAGTCGGGGGCGCAGATCCACCGGCCTCCCGGCAGATAGACGGCCCAGGGGCCATCCATCGAGCACGAGGAGCACCAAAGGCAGGGTGACGGCCATCGGTTTCGACATGAGGGCAAGGGCGTACACCCCGACCACCAAGCCGTAGTTCGCGGGGCCCGGTCTGCGAGAGTAGCGCACGTACGCCAGCAGGGCGATCATCCAGAAAAAAGCGTAGAGGACATCTTTGCGCATCGCCGCGAAGGCCACCGACTCCACGTGAAGCGGGTGCAGCGCGAAGAGTGCGGCGACGAGGGCGGACCGCCAGAAGGCGCCGCTCATCCGAACGAGGGCCACCATGAGCAGAACAGCGTTCGCAGCGTGCAGGAGGAGCCCCGCGGCATGCTGCGGCCCCGGCGCCGGACCGAACAGTTCGATCTCCGCCATGTAGGAAAGCCAGGTCAGTGGGTGCCAGGACGTCCCCGCGAGGGTCTTGAACGCCCACCTGAACCCGTCCCATTCGAGGCCGCGCAACACGACGGCATTTCCTGCGATGTGCGCCTCGTCGTCGAAGACATACGCATGGTGCACTATCGGGAGAAAGAGCAGGACGGCGGCGAGAAACAACGCGACTCCGACCGCCACAAGACGGGATCTCGAGTAATTCGAAGGACTCTGGTCTGGAGCAAGCATACCCTGATCGACCTAACCGCCGCCCCGTGGGAGCCTAGGGGCGTGCCGGGGCGGCCATCCCGCCGCCCATACGGGTCTGGAGTTCGCGCAGCACTCCGGGTGTCTCCTCCGGACAGTCCGCCCGGGAGAGGGCCGTGCGGTATGCCTGCACGGCCCCGCCCCCATCCCCCACCGCATCCCGCGACCGGCCCGCCAGATGCCAGTACCAGCCGCGGTCGCGAAACAGATCGGCGCACCACGCCAGGAGCGCCAGCGCATCCTGCGGACGCCCCAGCCGAAGCGACATGTCGACGAAGCCGGTCACGGCGTCCTGGCTGACGAAATCGGAGTCCAGTGCCCGCTGGTAGGCGGATCGCGCCTCGGGTGACCGCCCCAACGTCCGCCAGAGCTCCCCCAGCGCGACCCAGGGCTCCGGTAACGCGGGATCCAGACGCGTCGCGGCGAGGAGAGCGCGCTCGGCATCCCCCCAGCGCTCCTTCTGCCGGTAGGCGTCCGCGAGGAAGAGCCAGGCACGGATATTTGTCGGCTCGATCCGCGTCTCCGCCTCCCAGAGTCCGAGGTTGTCCTGGAAGTCCCTGTTCCGGGCCAGCGTGCGGCCGGCGAGGAGCACGATGGCGACAGCCAGCGCCGTCAGGGCAGTCCACCGCCGCTTCCGCTCGCCCACGGCCCGGAGGACGACCCAGGCCAGGGAGGCGACAGCCAGGCAGTAGCCCGCCGAAGGAAGATAGGCGAAGCGCTCGGCCATCAAATAGGGGAGCACGACGATGAAGTTGCCGGTCAGCAGGAAAGCCGTCCCGTACCAGAGCAGTCCAAGAGAATAGGCCTCCCGACGTCGCCCGCCGAACACGGCCAGCCCCGCAAGGGCCGCCACTGCCAGGAGCACCACGACCCATGCGAGATCGCCGACACCTGTCACCGACCCCAGCATCCTGTTCACGTACACGGCGTGCAGCCGCAGCGGGAAGGCGAGTTTTCCCAGATAGAGCAGTTGCACCTTGAGCGCCGTGAGCAGGCGCCAGGGGAGCGCGAGATCCATGAGCGGGTTGTCGAGGGGGCGGACGGAGGCGGTGGAGAGAAGTTTCGCCGACGGGAGCGCCCAGCGTCGCACGGAAAGCCAGACCAGCGTGATCACTGCCGACTGCGCGTAGAGCCGCCACCGACGTCTCAGCAGAACGCGAAGATCGCGCTCCCTGAATGCATCCCCGAGGAAAAGCAGCAGCGGGAAGACCACGGCGCTCTCCTTGGACAGCAGCGCGAGGGCCTGACAGACACCGACTCCCCGGCGCAGCATCCGGCCGCCGCGAAAGGCAAGCAGGAGCCCGAGAAACACGAAGAAGGCCGCCAGCAGTTCCGATCGCCCCGTGATGATGTTCACGGTTTCGGTGTGGATCGGGTGCACGGCGAACAGCGCCGCCGCCGTCCAGCCCACGTCGGTCCCGACCCCCAGCGCCAGAATCGTTTCATACAGCAGCAGCGTGACCCCTCCGTGCAGGAGCACGTTCACCAGGTGGAAGGAGAAGGCTCCAGCGCCGAAGAGGGAGCGATTGACGGCATAGGAGAGGACGGTCAATGGCCGGTGCAAGCCGGTGTTCCTGCCAGGTCCCCAGTAGTCGGTCGTCAGGAGGGAGTACAGATGCGGCTCGCCAACGAGGCGATTGTTCACGATGATGGGGTAATCGTCTGAGAAAAAGCCGCCGCCCAGAGAGTTCGCAAACGCAGCCAGGACCAGCAGCGCCAGCAGGACGCGGGGCCACCCCCGCCAATGGTAATCCATCCGCCAGGAAATGCCGGTCAATTTTTCAGTCCCCGCCAGACCTGATAGCCATCGTCGCCAGTAGTATATCCTCTCCTGCGGTGGCCCGGCCCACGCCCGTTGCGATCATGCAAATTACCCGCAACCACCTGTTTGGATGGGCAACTTCCAGGACTCTTCTTGACGTACCTGTCCGTGATGCTATGCTGAAACGAGAGATGAACCACGAAAGAACTCCGGTCGCAATCCAGCGCTGCCCCTGGGCGCGGTGGACGAGGCGGGCTTCGGCCCTGGTACTCACCCTGCTGGTATCCTGCGGAATGTCCCGGTTCGCCAGAGCCGAGGAGAATGCCGGCCTTACGGCTCGCGACCCGGTCACCACGAGTGTGGTGTGGGTGGGCCGGGTGATCGTCGAGCAGGAGATCATCGTCGCGCCCGAAGCCACGCTGACCATTAGCCCCGGCGCTGAGGTGCTCTTCCGGGACGGTGCGGGCCTGCTGGTCCACGGCGCACTCATCGCCGAGGGAACGGCGGAGAAACCGATCCGCTTTGGGGCGGCGGCACCCGACGCCGCCCCCGGTGCCTGGGCGGGGATCACCCTGACCGGTGACGACGACCGTTCCCGCATCAGCCACTGCATCCTCACCCATGCCAACGGCATCGCGATGGGAGCCGGCAGGCACCGGGTCGAGCACTGCGAGATCCGGGAGGGGATCAAGGGGATCGTGCTGCACGGCCGTGGGACGGAGCCTGTCCTGCGGAACAACTACCTCGCCGACTTGAGCGGGGGCGGCATCGAGTGCCTCAACAGCTCAGCGCCGCTCGTCGAGGACACCATGATCGTGCGCTGCGGCCCCTTCGGCATCTCCGCCACCCTCAACGCGGTGCCCGCCGTCCTGCGCAACACCATCACCGGGTGTGAGGACGGAATTGTCCTGTCGAACACCATCCCCTTGCTGCGGGACAACATCTTGAAGAAAAACCGCCGCGGGATCGTTCTGACCCAGGTGAACGGCGGTCACCCGATCCAGGGAAACCAGATCCTGGAGGGGGAACTCGGGATCCTCTGCCAGCAGTTTTCCAGTCCCGTGATCACCGGAAACACCATCTCCGGAAACAAGGATGGCATCGTCTGCTTCCAGGGTGGACGGGCGGCTATCGAGGGCAACACCATCGAGAACAACGGCACCGGCGTCTCCTGCGTCCAACTCGCCGACGCCCAGGTACGGGGCAATGTCATCTCCGGCAACAAGCGCGGCATCTACCTGCAGACCTCGTCATACGCCGAAATCCACGGCAACAACATCTTCGGCAACGAGGTCCAGCTCGAACTCGGTGACATGATGTCGGCGGACTGGGAAAAACGCACCGTCTCCAAGCCGCAGCGCGGCCTTCAACAACAGCGCCAGGCCCGGAGCCAGCGCACCGGGTCCCCGCCGCCGCAGACCGACCTGCGTCAGGACGGCGCCGACATCCGCGGTTTCATCGACGCGACGGAGAACTGGTGGGGGGAAAGCGCCACCCGCGAGATGGAGCAGAAAGGACCGGATGCCAACATCACGGGTCTGCTCGACTCCTTCGACGCGCCGACGCGGACCTACGAAGGCTTCGTGGGGGAATTCGCACTGGACCGCATCCGGTACGCGCCCTGGGCGAAGGACCGGATCGCGGCAGCAGGCGCCCCCGCGCCCGTCGCGCCACCCGCGGAGGGAGCTCGCGAGTGAGTCGAAAGAGGAGCGCCTGGGTGGCAATCCTCGCCCTCGTCGCTCTGACCGCTGTCGCCTTTCTCCCGGTCAAGGATGCGGACTTCATCAGTTATGACGACTTCGAATACGTCGTCAGCAATCCCAATGTTCTCAAGGGTCTGCACCCGAAGGGGCTCGGCTGGGCCATCACCAGCTTCGACGCCGGCAATTGGCACCCCCTGACCTGGGTATCACACATGCTGGACGTGTCGCTCTTCGGTCTGCGGCCGGGAGCACATCACCTGACGAATCTTGTGCTGCACACCACAGCGGCCGTCCTGCTCCTGATCCTCCTCACCGGCATGACCGGCGCCCTGTGGCCGAGTTTCTTCGTCGCGGCCCTCTTCGCGATCCATCCCCTCCACGTCGAATCAGTGGCCTGGGTTTCCGAACGCAAGGACGTATTGTCCGGTCTGTTCGCGATGCTGACGCTGCTGGCCTACCTTCGCTACCTGAAAAGGCCGGGACCGCAGCGCTACTTGGCGATCGTCGCCGTCTTTACCCTCGGCCTGATGGCCAAGCCGATGCTGGTCACCCTTCCCTTCGCCCTCCTGCTCCTCGACTGGTGGCCGATGTGCCGGTTTCCTGTCAATGCTCCCCGCGGGACGGCGTCCCGCACAGAGATCGGCTGGCGGCTCTCCCTCGAAAAAGCTCCGCTTCTGGCTCTGGCGGCTGTTTCCAGCGTGCTCACGTATCTCGCCCAAAAGCACGGCGGCGCCATGGCGGGGACCGACATCTTCCCGCTGGCAGCGAGGTTGAGCAACGCGCTGGTCTCGTATGTGAAATACATCGGGAAAATGCTCTGGCCCCTGGACCTCATCTACTTCTATCCGCACCCGATCGGAACGCTGTCCAACGGCCAGGCTGCGCTCTCCCTTCTGTTCCTGGGAGCGATCACCGCGATCGCAGTCGCCTGCAGAAGAAGCCGCCCCTGGCTCATCACCGGCTGGCTCTGGTACATGGGCACCCTGGTGCCGGTCATCGGCGTCATCCAGGTCGGTCGGCAGGCCATGGCAGACCGTTACAGCTACCTCCCACTCATCGGCCTCTTCGTGGCGATCACCTGGGAGGCGCGATCCCGAACCTTCACCGCGAGGGGGACCACCGGTGCGCTGAAGGTGGGTGGCGCGGTGCTCCTCGCGACGTTCGCCGGCCTCACCTTCAGGCAGTCGGGCTACTGGAAGGACATGCAGGAGCTCTCGAACCACCTGCTGGAGAGCGACCCCCGGAACTATGTCGCTTACAACATGCTGGGGGCGGATTTTCTATTGCGCCATGAAGCGGCGAAAGCCGCCCCGCTGCTGCGCGCGTCGCTCGCGTTGAGTCCCGACTATCACGAAGCCCGGTACAATCTCGGACTGGCACTGGCCGAGATGGGCGAGACCGACGAGGCGCTGCTCCAGTTCGTGCTCCTCGCGCGGGCCAATCCCCGCGATGCCGCAACCCTCTACAACCTCGGGCTCCGGTACGTGGCGAAGGGGAACCTGCATCAGGCGCTCGAGATATTCTCCAAGGCCCTGGCCATCGAACCGAAGAGGGCCAGAATTCACTACAACATCGGCAGGACGCTTGATGCGCTCGGACGCTCCGGGGAAGCCGTCGGCCACTACCGGGCCGCCCTGGCACTCGACCCGGAATATGCCGAGGCCCACAACAATCTCGGTGTGACGCTTGCCGAACTGGGTCGAAAGGAAGAGGCCATCGATCATTTCGAGGCGGCGGTGCGCCTCGCCCCGCTGTACGCGGAGGCCCAGGCCAACCTCGCGAGAGCCAGGGGAGAGCGCCCCGCACCCCCCTGATGCGGCAGCGATCGCCTCACCATTCTTGCGCTCGTGACTCTCGGAATGAGAGAATCACCGCATGAGAAAAACCCTCAGGATCCTGGCGATCGGCGCGCTCGGGCTCACTGGCTTGCCCGGACAGGCCGCCCAGGAACCTTCATCGACGGCCCCGCGGAGCCCCCCCGACGTTCAAATCATTGATCTCGCCCGGGCCGCGGCGGACATCGCCAGAGAGCATGCCGACAGATCGGATGTTTCCCAGACTTTTTACCTCTCGACCGAGTCCACAGTGCACATGCACGTCCTGGGGTACGAGCGGAAGGTCGCCATGCATGTCCATCGCACCACCGAGGAAGCTACCGTCATCGTGAGCGGCGCACCGCGGGTGTCGCTGGCCGTCTCACGACACGGGAAGAGAAAAACGAGCGAACTCGCTGCCAGGCCCGGGGTGTTGATCTTCTCGCCTCCCTCCACCGGCCATGAGTGGTTCAATCCCGACCCACGAGGCATGCAAGCCAACCTGGTGTTCGCATCCCCCCCCTTCGACGGCAACACCTATCTCGACGCATCCGACCTGCGGATGCTCAAGAGCGGGGAACCGTTCATCTTTAATCCTGACGATGCCCTTCGCTCCTTTCTCGCTTCCGGTGCGCCTTTCCGGATCGAACCAGTGCCGATGCGCCGGGAGAGAATGGTCATCATTCTTGTCAGATCCGACGCGATCATCCCCGCGCACCCGACGAGCCCGACCCTTCTTTATGTCACAACGGGGAAGGGCATCCTGCTGGTGGGTGACGCATACCCACTCCGACAACAGCTGCTTGTCAATGTGCCGCCGAACAGGGGCATCAAGGTGCGCGCGGAACCAGGAACACCTCTCGTGATGATTGCATTCCGACCCGAGGCCTGAGCGCCCGCGCGCGGACGACCGGATCTGGACGTTCACCGGAACCGCATCTTCCTGAAACTCAGCAGCTTCAGAGCTCCCCGGGCATATTTTTTCACTTCATCCAGGCTGTGTATATTCCGCAGCCTCTGATACACATACGCTGGTCTCAAATAAAAATCCGAGAGCCCGTCCCTGATCATCCCGTACAACTCTTCCCGGGGTATGCCATTCGGCCAGATTGGAGGCAGGAAGTCAGGGGTGGGGTTGCGTATGAACTTCAACCACAGATCCTCCGGCCAGTGCCCCTGCTCGACTCCCTGGCGAAAGATATCCGTGTGGCTGAACGCTATCAGCACACCGAACTGGTTGTAATCCAGCTTGAGCAAGTTGGCGAACCTGATTCTCTGGCGTATTTCCTCCCGGGTGTCCCCCGGCAGGTTGATCATGAAGCTGCCAACGCAGTTGATCTTGTATTTGTGGCACAGAGAGACGGCATTCTGGATCTGTTCCACCGTGATCTGCTTTTTCAGTGCCTTGAGAGACTGATCCGTGTGTGCCTCCAAACCGAAATGAATCCTTTCGCATCCTGCTTCCTTGACAGCCCGGACAAGGTCCTCCTGTATCCCGGAGGCCCTTGACTTGAACCCCCAGGTGATTTCGACGGCATCTTTCCGCAACAATTCGCAGAACTCGAACACCCGCTTGTTGTTCAAGTTGAACAAATCGTCGAAGAAGAACAGTTCCTTGATCCCCAAACCGACCAGGTACTTCACTTCCCGCAGGACGTTCTCCATGCTCCTGGCCCGGTACTTTTTGTCCCCAGAATTGCAGAACGTGCACGGGTAGGGACACCCGCGCGAGCTGATCAGTGTCGTCATGACCTCACGCGTCCCAATCGGGCAGCGGTACTCCGTGAGCGGCACGAGCGTCCTGTCCGGAATCGGCAACTCGTCCAGCCGGACCAGATCGTTTCTCATTGGCTGAGCGACCACCCGGCCGTCGCTCCTGAAGAGCAACCCCGGGACATCCTTGAGCCGCCCGCCAAGGAAGAGGGCCTCGACGAGCCGGAGGAAGGAGACCTCGCCGTAGCCCATGATCGCGTAATCAATTTCAGGCAGGCACAGCGCGTCCGGACCAAAGGAGGTGACGTGTGGGCCGCCGATGACCGTCACGCAAGCCGGAACAACCCTCCTGAAGGATTCAAGAGCCCGCCTCGTCTCGAAAATCGAGGGGGTGAACACCGTCATGCCGACGATGTGCGGGTCGGCTGTCTTGATCGCCTGCGTGAACCTGTCGGGATCCCAGTCGCCGACGGAACAATCGATTATCGTGACCTCTGCCTTGCCCTGGAGCTTTTCCCTCACATACGTGGCGATGTACATCAACCCGAGGGGGGGGTACGTGCCTGTGGCGTCGTTGACTTCCCTGTCCTTTTCCACCACAAGCCTTCCCGTACTTGGTGGAACGACAAAAAGTATTCTGATCATGGGATAGCCACAGCCGACATGGGGCGATTCTCCGGACCAGTCGGAAGAATGTCAAGGCGGAAGGTTCCTTGACAACACCTCAACCTTGCCGGAAGAATCATTTCGCAATGAACCGACGTTCGCAACCGGCTTCCCTCGTGATCGCGCTGGCGCTGGCACTCCTCACCGTCGCGGCATTCCTGCCGGTGCGACACAACGGCTTCATTCTCTTCGACGATCCCGCGTACATTGCGCGCAATCCCCACGTGGGCGGCGGACTCACCTGGACGGGCCTGGTCTGGGCTTTCTGTGGGACCGCGTCGGACAACTGGCATCCGCTGACGTGGGTTTCCCATATGCTCGACGTCACGCTCTTTGGCATGAATCCGGCGGCCCACCATCTCTCGAGCCTTCTTCTGCATGTCGTCAACGCCACCCTGCTCTTTCTTGTCCTGGCCACGATGACCGGCCGCCGCTTGCCGAGCGCCATGGTGGCCGCGCTTTTTGCGGTCCACCCACTCCACGTGGAATCCGTGGCCTGGGCCTCGGAGCGGAAAGACCTTCTCGCCGGCCTCTTCTGGGTACTCACCATGGGGGCCTACCTGCGGTACGCGCGCCGTCCAGGTGCGGGCCGTTACGCCACCGCCATGCTCTGCTTCGTCCTCGGGCTTCTGTCCAAGCAGATGCTCGTCACCCTGCCCTTCGCGCTGCTGCTTTTGGACTGGTGGCCGCTCGGGCGCCATACCGCGACCCGGGGGGGGGGTGTTCGTCCCGGGTACCGCACTGCGGCACGGCTCGTCGCCGAGAAGATTCCCCTGTTCGCGCTCTCGGTTGCAGCCGGCAGCGTCACCTTTTTCGTACAACGCGAATCGGGAGCCGTGAAAGGACTCGATCTCATCCCGCTCGTCCCGAGAATCTTCAACGCGCTCAGCGCCTACGCCGGCTACCTAGAGAGCACGTTCTGGCCGTTCGGCCTCTCCCCACTCTACCCGCATATGGGCCCGGACCTCTCACTTGGCGTCGTCGTCGTCTCCCTCGGGGTTCTACTGGCGGTGAGCCTCGCCGTGCGCCTTCTGGGACGAAACCGCCCCTGGCTTGCCGTCGGCTGGCTCTGGTACCTCGGCACGCTGCTGCCGGCGATCGGCCTCGTCCAGGTTGGCTGGCAGGCGATGGCTGACCGCTACACGTACCTGCCCCTGATCGGCGTCTTTCTCGCATGCTCCTGGGAAGCCGGCGAGCATGCCGGCGCCAGGCGCGCACGGCAGGCTCTTGCCGCCGCGGCTCTGCTGCTCATCGCCGCTCTCGGCGCGTTGAGTTGGCGGCAGACGGCGGTCTGGCGCGACAGCGTGAGCGTATTCGAACAGGCCGTCGCGACAAGCCGCGACAACCTTCTGGCCGAGTACTACCTTGGGAAGGCATACCGGATCGCCGGCAACCCGGACAAGGCGATCTTTCACCTCCGGGAGGCAATCCGGATCAACTCCCGCTACCCCGGCATCAACGCCGAACTGGCTGAACTTTTGTTCGAGCGCGGCGACCTCGACGGTGCGATCCGCACCTATGAGCGGTCGCTGCAGCTGGAGCCGGAATCCGCACCCGCGCACAACAATCTCGGCTATGCCCTGCAGCAGCGAGGCGAGCCCGAGTTGGCGCTCCGCCATTACGAGGCCGCCCTCCGGATCAACCCGCGGTACGCCCTGGCGCACGCAAATGCAGCGGCAGTTCTCGCGCGACTCGGCCGCGATTCGGAGGCCGAGGAGCACAGACGATTTCAATTCTTGACATCCCCCTGAATCGTTCCTATTGTTCGGATCATGGATGGTTTTCCGTGATCGCGCTATCCGGGCACGTGATCTCGTGAACGAATCATGATCGAAGAAGCCAACTCAAGAAAGGGGGGGGAACATGAAGAGGAAATCTCTAGTAGCCCTCGTGTGCCTGAGTGTCCTGGCAAGTTCGGTGGGCGCTTTCGCCCAGACGAATTTGACTGTGGTGCGCCGGGCCAATAACTCCGTGTGGGCTCAGCGCTGCAACGGAGTGGACCCCGCTTCCTGCGACGCGTGGAAAGAGTTGTACGGACGGTTCTCGTCGCAGCCCACGCTGACATGGGACGCCTCGATCAGGAAGTACATCATGGTTGGGGTTGGGATGGATGGTAGAACTTGGAAAGGAACGTTCACCGAGGACGGCACGTTCGACGGCACGTGGAGAGAGGTGGGGTCGGCGGCGGCCGTCTCGCCTCTAGCCATGGCAGCGGCCTCCCCCCTCACGCGGCGGGTAGTGACCGTCGACGTGAACGGCGGGGGGAACTTCACCTCGCCGGTGGCCGCGCTCGCCTCGATCACCACGGCGTCCGCGTCGGACCCCTACCTCGTGAGGATCTTGCCCGGCGTGTACGACGTCGGCGCGACACCGGTGCAGATGAAGGAGTTCGTCGACATCGAGGGGTCGGGCGAGCTTGTCACGATCATCACGGGCGCGGTGGACGGCGCCGGGAACACCGCTGCGGTTGTCCAGGGTTCGGACAACGCGCAGTTGCGGTTCCTCACGGTCCAGAACACCTTCTCCGCCGGTGTCGCAAACCTGGCGATCGGGAACTTCGGTGTTTCGCCCACGCTCGTTCATGTGCGTGCACTCGCGACGGGAGACGGAGCGTCCACGCGCAATCTCGGGGTGTTCAATTCCGGCGGGACCCCAAGCCTGAGCCACGTGACGGTGAATGTCTCCGGCGGCCGCTACACGTACGGGATCTTCAATACTTCCGGCACCGCGGCAGTCATAGAAGACGTCACGATCGAAGCCTCGGGCGCCGTATACAACAACGGCGTGCGCAATTACTCCGGCAGTGATGTGCAGATGCAGCGCGTGACCATCCACGTCGACGCCACGGGGGTGGGCGCCCCCGAGTCTGAATCCTTCGGCGTGCTCAACTCATTCTCCTCGCCGCGGATGAGTGACGTTACCGTGACCGCGAAGGGCGGGCAAAATCCGACCGCCAGCAATGTCGGCGTAGACAACGTGAGCGCCTCCCCGGTCCTCATGAATGTGTCAATGGCGGCCTCCGGGGGGCCGGACGATTTCGGCATGCTGAATGAAGACGACTCGTCCCCCGTTCTCACGAATGTGGTCGCCTACGGGAGCACCGCCGGCCTGAAGAGCATGACGAACGGCAGCACGTCCTCGGTCACCATCGACCGTTCGACCATCACCGGCGACCTCAACGCCATACTCAATGACAGCGGGACTTCCCTCATGATCGGGGGCAGCAAACTAGGCGGGGCGCGCAACACTCTTCTGGGGACGTGGACCTGCGTGGGCAGCTACAACGAAGCCTACTCGGCGCTCGGCGCGGACTGCAACTAGGCTCTGAAATCGTACAACTCCGCGGCCCGGTGAGCTTGCTCAGGCCAGGGCGGGGCCGGCTCGCCGGGAGTTTTTTCTGGCTCGGGGCTCTCGCCCTGGCTCTCGGCGTTGCCGTGTCGTATCTACCGGCGCTCTCCGCCGGCTTCATCTGGGACGACAACAGCAACGTGACCGAAAATCTCACGCTGCGGGACCTCGGCGGGCTGCAGCGGATCTGGACGGAACCCACCGCCAATCAACAGTACTATCCCCTGACCCACACGAGTTTCTGGGTGGAGTATCACCTCTGGAGGCTCGACCCGTTCGGCTATCACCTCGTCAACCTGTCGCTCCACGCCGCCGCGGCTCTGCTGCTCTGGCGGGTTCTCCTGCTCCTCGAGGTCCCCGGCGCGTGGCTCGCAGCGGCGATATTCGCCCTGCACCCCGTGCAGGTGGAATCGGTTGCCTGGATCACGGAACGCAAGAACACCCTTTCCGCCGTGTTCTTTCTCGGGTCGGCCTTCGCCGGCATCAGCTACGGGAACACCGCGAACGACCGGAAGCCGGGAGACGGGGCGCCAGCTGCGGCGACCAGACGCCGGTTGTGGTACGTCGTCTGCTCGGGACTCTTCCTCTGCGCAGTCCTCGCCAAGTCGACCGCCAGCCTGCTGCCGGTGGCGCTGGGCCTGCTGTTCTGGTGGAAACGGGGACGGGTGACCACGCGGGATCTCCACTTGCTGCTACCCCTCGCTCTCATCGGCGCGGCGGCAGGCTTGAACACAGCCTGGCTCGAGCAGCATCACGTGGGGGCGTCCGGGCCGGATTTCACGCTCACCCTGACGGAAAAATTCCTGGTCGCCGGACACGCTTCGTGGTTCTACCTCGGTAAAATCCTGCTCCCGGTCGACCTGTCGTTCATCTACCCGCGGTGGCGTTTCGAGGCCGCGGCGGCAACGGCATGGCTCTACCCTGCCGCCGCGCTGGCAGCTCTCGCCGGCCTCTGGGGCTTGCGGCGCAGGATCGGCAGGGGGCCGTTGACGGCTGCGCTGTACTTCGGCGCGATGCTCTTTCCCGCCCTCGGGTTCTTCAAGGTTTACTTCATGCGGTATTCGTACGTCCAGGACCATTTCCAGTATCTTGCGAGCATCGGTCCGATCGTACTTCTCGGATCGGGTCTTGCCAAAGCGCAGGTGGAAGCACATCGGCTCCTGTCGCGACGCAGTGGCCGCGAACGGCCGCCGTCCACACCGATCCTTTTCACGGCAACCGCCCTCATGGTCCTTCTCCCCCTGGGGGTCATCACCTGGAATCGGTGCTCGGTCTACCACGATTCTGAGACGCTCTGGAGAGACACCCTCGAGAAAAACCCAGCGGCCTGGATGGCGCACAACAACCTGGGAGTCATCCTGATGGAGGCCGGCCGGACCGCTGAGGCCGCCGGCCACTTCCGCTCCTCGCTGAAAACACGGCCGGACCTCGCCGAGACCTGGACGAACCTGGGCGACGCTTTGCTCGCCGGCGGCGACATCCCGCAGGCACTCCAGCACTACCGCACAGCGAAGACGCTCGCCCCCGGGCTCCCCGCGGCGCACATCGGGCTCGGCGCCGCCCTCGAGCGCGACGGCAGGACGGCGGAAGCTCGGGGGCAATTCGAGGAGGCGCTGCGGCTGGACCCCGCCAACCCTGATGCCTGCCTCAACCTGGCCCGGCTGCGCATCCGTGCTGGGGACACCGGGGTCGCCGCCGCGCTGCTGGAGGATCTGCTGCGACGCAACCCGTCGCTGGCGCGGGCACACACCCTCTACGGCGAGGTCCTGGGAACACGGGGTCAGCAGCAGGAGGCTGAGGCCCACTATCGGGAGGCGCTCCGGTTGAGTCCCCGCGACCCGGAGGCGCACCTGGGTCTCGGGGCGCTGCTGGCCGCACGCGGCGACCTCGATGCTGCGGCGGCCAGCTTTGCGCGGGCGGCGGGCATCAAGCCGGATCTGGCGGAGGCGCACTACGACCTCGGCAAGGTGCTGGACTCCCAGGGGAAAACGGCCGAAGCGGTGCGTCACTACCGCCTGGCGCTCAAAGCGAACCCGGCTTTCGCCGAGGCGCACAACAACCTCGGCGTCGACCTGCTGCTGCTAGGGCAAGCCGGAGAGGGCGCTGCCCACCTGCGAGAGGCGCTACGGCTCGATCCCGGCTACCGCGAGGCCCGCGTGAACCTTGAGCTCTCCCGCCTCCGGGAGTGACGCGACGAAACTCACCAGCGGTCTCCTTCAGGCATCAGGCTGGCGAAGGGGAGGCCGGCGCCCACCGTACCCTCCGGACAGGCGCCGTCCGGCTTGACGCGTCTTGACAAGAATCTGCATCGCGACAAGAATCGCTTCCGGTGGTCATGTACCCTTGGAGGCGCGGCACGAGCAAGCGGGCTTGGCTCGCGGCGATCCTGGCGGCCGTAACACTGGCAGTCTTCCTCCCCGTTGCCGGTCACGAGTTCCTCCCGTACGACGACCACGTCTACATCACGTTGAATCAGCACGTCCTAGGAGGAATCTCCGCCGAGGGCCTGCGCTGGTCGCTCACCGCCACCGACGGCGGCAGCTGGCACCCCCTCACCTGGTGGTCTCACATGCTGGACGTCCAACTCTACGGCAACTGGGCCGGCGGCCACCACCTGACGAGCGTCCTGCTCCACCTCGCCGCCGTGACCGTCCTCTTTCTCGTCCTCTCAGGCATGACCGGGGCGATCTGGCCGAGTTGGTGCACCGCCTTTCTTTTTGCACTGCATCCGCTCCACGTCGAATCGGTGGCCTGGGTCGCCGAACGCAAGGACGTCCTCGCAGCATTCCTGTGGATGGCCGCCCTGGCGTCGTATTTCGCTTACGTCCGGCAACCCCGCCGGGCACGACTGCTCATCGTGGCGGTGCTCTTCGGTCTCGGCCTGATGGCTAAGCCGTTTGTGGTCACCTTTCCGCTCGCCCTCCTCTTGCTCGATTACTGGCCGCTCGGACGCCTCACCACATTTTCGGTGAGGGCCGCGTCCCGGCTGCTCCGTGAGAAGGCGCCGCTTTTCGCGCTCGCAGCGGCGGCAGGACTCCTGGCCCTCAAGACGCAGAGCGGGGCCTACGCTTTCGAGGACATCGGCGAAGTTTCCGCCCCGTTTCGGACGGTCATGGTTTCGACGAGCCTCGTGAACGCCTTCTCCTCCTATCTTGTCTATCTCGGCCAAACGGTCTGGCCCGTCAGGCTGGCGGTTTTCTACCCCTACCCCGCACATGCCATGATTCCGTGGAAGGTCGCGGCGACGATCGCCGCCTTTGCCGCCTTGTCGGCGATCGTCGCTCGACGGGGACGGCGAGCACCGTACCTGGTGACGGGATGGCTCTGGTATTTGACGACCCTGCTGCCGGTGATCGGTTTGCTGCAGGTCGGCTCCCAGGCTCGGGCGGACCGGTATACCTATCTTCCACTGACCGGCATCTTCATCGCGATGGCGTGGGGAGCCCGAGACATCATCCTCCAGAACCCGCGACTCCGACCGGTTCTCGGCTGCCTGGCTGCGGGGGTGATTGTCGCCGCACCCCTCGCGACTTCCCGCCAACTTTCGTACTGGCGAAGCGGGACGACGCTCTTCGAGCACGCGCTGCGGGTGACGTCCGACAACTACCTGGCGCACCAGATTCTCGGAGACATCAAGAGGCGGGGAGGGGATTTCGCGGGAGCTGAAGCACACTACCGTCAGGTGCTCGCGCTTCGCCCCCGCTACCCAGGCGCACGCAACAGCCTCGGACTCGCGCTCTCGGCCCAGGGACGCCTTGAACAGGCCCTGCCGGAGTATCGCGCCGCGGCGCGCCAGGCGCCGGCGGATCCCCTGCCCCTCAACAATCTCGGTGTCGACCTGACGGCGCTCGGCCGCTTCGAGGAGGCCGAAGCCAACCTGCGGCGGGCGCTCGAGATCAGCCCCGGCATGGCCGAAATCCATTCGAACCTCGGCGACCTCCTCGCGCGCCAGGGGAGAATCCCGGAAGCGGCGCGCTCCTACCGACGGGCGCTCGAACTCAACCCGGGGCTGCGACAAGCGACAGAGCGGCTCGAGAAGTTGCCCGCCTCACCGGGTTGACCCGTGAACACCACCATGGAGAGACGCACCATGCACCCCTCGCTTCGCCCGAGCGTCGTGACGGCCGCCGCTCTTGCGCTGCTGGCGATGCTGCCGTATCTGGCGGGGGGCGTGCCGGAGACGTTCATCGACTTCGACGACGGCAGTTACATCGTGGACAACCCGATGGTCAGGGCCGGGCTTTCCATCGCCGGGGTGCGTTGGGCCTTCACGACCTTCCACGTCGCCAACTGGCACCCGCTGACCTGGCTTTCGCACATGCTCGACGTCACCCTCTTCGGCCTGGACGCACAAGGCCACCACCTGACGAGCATCCTGATTCACGGTTTGAACACGGCCCTGCTCTTTGTGGCGCTGCGGCGGTTGACCGGCCGCCGCTGGCCGAGCGCACTGGCCGCCGCGCTCTTCGGCGTGCACCCGCTGCACGTGGAGTCGGTCGCCTGGGTCGCTGAGCGCAAGGACGTACTCGCGGGTTTCTTTTTCATGCTGGTGCTGCTGGCCTGGGAGCGGCATGTCCGGCGTGGTGCGGGGAAGAAGTGGACCCTGTCGGTCGTGATCGCCCTGCTGGCCCTGGGGCTCATGGCCAAGCCAATGCTGGTTACCGTGCCCTTCGTGTTGCTGCTGCTGGACATCTGGCCCCTCGGGCGGTTGCGATTCCCGCCAGGGAGGGGGCGCGGCATGCCGTCACCGTCGCAGGTCGTCGTCGAAATATTGCCGTTGCTCGCCCTGGCCGCCATCTCGAGCATCCTGACCGTGCTCGCCCAGCACACGAGCGGGGCGGTCGTGGCCGTGCGGAGCATCGGCCCCGGCTTGCGGGCCGCCAACGCCGTGACCTCGTACGCTGCCTACCTCGGGAAAACGTTCTGGCCATCGGATCTCGCCGTCTATTACCCCTACCCATTCTCCGGCATTCCCTGGGCGAAAACCGGCATCGCGCTCGCGCTGCTGGCCTCACTGACCTGGGCCACGGCGCTCCAGGCGCGGGCGCGGCCCTATCTCGCGCTCGGGTGGTGCTGGTTCCTCGGCATGCTGGTGCCTGTCATCGGCCTCGTGCAGGTCGGCAAGCAGGCGATGGCCGATCGCTACACCTATCTGCCCCTGATCGGCGTCTTTATCGCGTTCGCGTGGCTCGCAGCCTCACTCGTCCGCGTCGGGCGCATCGGTCCGGCGATCCCGGGCCTCTGCTCAGCCGCCGTGGCCGCGTGCCTGGCCCTGAGCATTGTCCAGGCCGGCTATTGGAAAGATAGCGAGACCATCTTCCAGCGGACACTTGCCGTCACCGGGGACAACTCGCTCGTGCACAACAATCTGGGAGCCGCACTCCACACGCAAGGCCGGCGTGCGGAGGCCCTCGAGCACTTTCAGGAGGCGCTCCGGATACGTCCCGACTACGTGGATGCGCTGATGAACAGCGGGGTGATCCTGCTCGATCTCGGCCGGTTCCCCGAAGCGACTGAGATGTTCCGGCAAGCGGTCCGCCTCGTGCCTGGCACTTCAACGGCCCACTTCTATCTCGGCCAGGCCCTGAGCGCCCAGGGGCTGTCCGGCGACGCCGAGGCCAGCCTCCGCGAGGCGCTCAGGCTGCACCCCGACTCCGCGGAAGCTGCGACGTATCTCGGCATCGTTCTCTCCGCCCAGGGGCGGTTCGCGGAGGCCGAGGTCAGCCTTCGCGACGCCCTGCGCATCCGTCCCGATCTGGGGGAGACACACTATCGGCTCGGAGCTGCTCTCGAGTCCCTCGGCAGGGACAAGGAGGCGCTCCCGGAATTCGCTGCCGCGCTGCGCTCGGGACTCGACCCGAAGACGACGGCGCTGGTGCACCTCGGCATCGGCACGGCCCTGATCCACCTCAACCGGACGACGGAGGCGGCGGCATCGCTGGAGCGCGCGCTCGCCCTCGACCCCGGGAACGAAGGCGCGGCCTACAACCTCGGCGCGCTGCGCCTGCTGGCCGGCAAGAATCAGGAAGCGCTCGATCTCTTCGCCGCGGTGCTCGCACGCTCGCCGGACAACTCCGACGCGCGCGGGTTTCTCGCCGCAACGCTGGTGCAGCTGGGACGCGCTCCGGAGGCCGTGCGGGAGTACGAAAACCTCACGCGGGTGCGCCCGCGGGACCACGAAGTCCGCTACAACCTCGGCCTCGCGCTGCGGCTCGCGGGACGAGAGGAGCAGGCGCTCGCGGCGTTCCGCGAAACGCTGCGCCTGCGCCCTGATTTCGAACCTGCTGCCGCGGCGCTCGCAGGCCGATGAGCACTGGCGTCGCCTCGCCGCACCTACCCGGCCAGCCGCTCGCCCAGGATCCGCGGCCAAGAACCCGCTCCCGTCGTCGGCTCGCCGCTGTCACCGCCACCCTGGTGGTCGGCTTCATCATTCTCCTCGACCAGGTCGTCGGGGCGCTCCTCATCCCTCCGGATCGCAATGCATTTCGGACGATCAACCCGGCGTACCATCACGGGTTCCTGCCGATGACCAGCGGCACGACCCGCTGGGGGGGCCGGGACTACCCGTTTGCGACCAACTCCCTCGGCATGCGCGATGCGGCGCCCCGTCGTGTCGCCCCGCAGCCTTCAGGCAGGCGCATCGTGTTTCTCGGCGACTCTTTCGTCGAGGGGATGGGCGTCACCTGGCAAGAGAGCTTCGTCGGCATCGTCGCCGATCGGCTCGCGCCTGCGGGCGTCGAAGTCCTCAACGCCGGCGCCGTGAGCTACAGCCCGCGGCTCTATGAGCTAAGACTCGCCGACCTGCTGCAGCGGGAAGGGCTGCGCATGGACGAACTCTACGTCTTCATCGACATCTCCGACATCCTCGACGAGCTGTTCTACGAAGGCTTCCGCCCCCATCCTGCCGTTGGTTGGCGCGATGCCGCCTACCGGATCGATCGGTTCCTCATGCGCCGATCCTTCCTCTGGTGGCGGATCCGCACCCCTGCCGCCGCCAGGTCGCGCGACCCCGTCCAGGAGGCCGCGACGGCCTTCTGGGTCGACTCGATCGCACCCAAGGAGCTGATCACCGCCGACTTCGGCCGCGGGCGCGCACTCTGGACGGTCGACCGGGAGGTCTTCGATCGCTGGGGCCGCAAGGGGATGAAGCTGGCGCTGGGCAACATGGTCCAGCTCGCGAATCTCTGCCGCGCCTCGGGTGTGCGGCTCGCGATCGCGGTCTACCCCTGGCCGGACCAGATCCTCCGGCGGGATCTCGAGAGCCTGCAGGTCGTCTTCTGGAGGAATTTTGCCGCCACCTACCACGCGGAATTCATCAACCTCTTCCCCCTCTTCATCAACGAGCGCCCGGCTCAGGAGGTCATCGATTCCTGCTTCATCGCCGGCGACTCGCACTGGAGCGCCGCGGGTCACCGCCTCGTCGCCGACGCGCTTCTCGAGCGCATCAGGGACGGCTCCGGTGATGCGGCGGCGCCGCGGCCCCGCGCGGAGGGGAGATGAGGCCGGGTTACGGGTCGAGGCGGGGGGAGGGCGCTTCCGCGCGAGCGGTCAGGACCTGACGCATCTCGACCAGCCGCCGCTGCACTTCACGGTCCTCCCGCAAGGAGGGGTCACCCAGCTCCCGATCAAGCAATGCTGCGGCTTTCACGAACTCCCCGCGGCGCGTGGCACGGGCGGCAAGGTGCAGCAGGATCTCTCCGTCGGCCTGCTCTTCCCGCCACCCTCGCCGCTCGGCGGCCTCGATGATTTGTTGTGCAACGCCGTCGCTCCCGAAAACCCAGAGCAGTTGCTCCCGAAGACCTGGATTGTCCAGACACATGGAGAGCGCGCCCGCGTCGAACAGCATGGCGCGGTCGATTCCCGGACGCAACCGGAACCACGGCAGCGCTTCGCGGCGCAGTCTTTCGGGCCAGAGGCCTGCCATCCCTGCCGCTCCGGAAAAATCCTCCCAGGACGCGCGCGGGTCCAGCACCAGGGCGAACTCGTTCCGGTCCACCGCTGCGCCGCCTGCCGATCGCGAAAGCCGGCCCGGCCGATCGTCGGTGAGCGGCGCGGCGTCACCGACCCAACGCCGGAGCGCCGCGCCGCCGGCGATGTAAAGGGAGCCGAGCTGCGCCGGGGTCGATACGCCGATCGCGCGCAACTCGTCGGCGACCATGGGGTCCTGCCACTGACGCGAGATTCCCTGCTCGGTCGGAACACGGCCGGACCCCTTGATCCCGGCCAGGATCCAGTTGCCGCTGTCCCCCTCCCAGAGCGAGCACCCGGTGAAGGCGTCGCAGAATGCCCGAACGATCGCCCGCGCGTCGCCGGCGGTGAGCTGGTTCACGGGAAGCCAGTAGCTGGCCACCCCCCCCTCCTTGAGCCGCGCCGCCATCAGCCTGAAGTACTCGCGAGTGTAGAGATCAACGACGAGACCAGCCTTGGGAGGCGGTGGTTCGCCGGTAATGATGTCGTAGACGCGGCCGGTGGTCCGAAGAAAAAATCGCCCGTCCTCGATGTGCACCGTCACCCGCGGGTCCCGGGTCGGGTTCTGCCGTTCGTCGGGGAAGACCACGCTCCCCAGTCCGACGATTTCCCGCGAAATGTCCACGATGTCGATGCGGCGAAGTTGCCTGTCTTCCGTGAGCGCGCGTGCAGTCGTCCCGCACCCGTAGCAAATCAGCAGCGCGTCCTCGGCCTCGGGCCGCAAGGCGAGAGGCAGCACCGCGAACAGCCGCATGTACCGCCGCGCCCAGAGCGTGGTCGTGGACATGGAGAAGTTGTTGGTCACCAGCCGGTGGTAGTGCGGCTCCCCGAGCAAATCCTTTCTCAAGTACTGGACCGTCTCTCGCGGCGTCTCGACCAGCGCCACGCGCCGTTCGCCGTTGCCGCGGAGAAAATTCTCGACGGCGCGGTCGAGCAGCCCGACGACGGCTCCGGCGGGGAACGTGAGCGTCAACGCGGCGAAGACCGCAAGAGCCGCCAAGGCCGCGGTCGCCCCTGCACGATCCTGTTGCGCCCCGCCCCTCCACTGCCGGACGCCGGCGAGCAGGCACGCTGCTCCCCCGTAGACCACGGTGAGAAGCAGCAGCGACCGCTCCATGCCAAGGTGCGGGAGCAGGATGCATGCCGCCGCCAGCGCCCCAAGGCCCCCCCCGGCCGTGTTCGCGGTGGTGAGCCATCCCGCGGTGCGGGCCGAGCCGCCGGTCACCCGGTGCAGCAACTGCCCCAGGAGCGGGAAGAGCGCTCCCGAACAGATCGACAACGGCACCATCAGCGCCGCGGCGAGCGCAAGCAGGAAACCGGCGTCCGGCAACGACGCCGCCCGCGGCAACACCTGGAGGAAGAGGTGATAGCCAATCGGCACCGCCGCCCCGCAGGCGAACAACAGCGCCACGGCATGGAGGAGCGCACCTTCACGGCGCCGGAGCGCCGCTGCTGCGCCCAGGGCCCCGACCCCGATGCCGGCGAGAACCACCGCGAGCATGACCGCGAAGTTCAGGCTCGAGGAAAATACGAAGAGCTGCAGGTAGCGGAACCAGATCACCTCCAACGCGAGGAAGCTGAAGCCGGCAAGAGCACCCGCGGCAACGATCAGTCCGCGCGCGCCGCACCCCTTTTCCGCCGGATCGCCCGCGCGGGCCCCGAGAAAGGTTGGCGTCCCCGCAATCAGGCCGCCGAGAACAGCCGAGCAACAGTTCAAGCCCGCCGCGGCCAATCCGGTGCCGGTTAGCCCGAGCAGAGGAATAAGCGCCAGTTCGGCCGCGAGCGCGCCGCTTACGGCTCCCAGGGTGTTCCAGGCGTACAGCCACCCGAACACGGCGCCGAAGCGCACTTCAGGGCCGCATGCGCCCTCGGCCAAAACCGGCAGGGTCGCTCCCATCGCCGTGGCGGGCACGCCCATGAGCAGGAAGGCGACGGCGGCGCGCGCCAGGTCCAGCAGCGGCGGATGATCGGCGATACCGACGAACAGCGGCGTCAGCAGCCCCGAAAGCGCAGGCAGCAGCAGGACCAGCCCGGCGCCGGTGACCGCGATCGTCCACTCGATCCGCTGGTAGGAGCGCAGCGGATATCGCAACCCCCCACCCCATCTCCCGGCGAGCACGTTCCCGGCCGCCAGCCCCCCCATGAACGCCGCGAGCACCACGGCCGCCGCAACGGTGCCGCTGCCGAGGGCGCGGGAGCAGAGCCGAAAAAAAAGTGTTTCGTACAGGAGGGCGGCAGCCCCCGAAGAAAACATCGCGCCCGAAAGCAGAAAGCGTGCGTTCATGGAAGTGAAGCCGGGCGAGGAGGCTCCCGCGGCACCCGCCGGCGCCTCAGCAGCACGAATGGAGGCAAGGCCAGCGCGAAGATGATGGCGCCGGCCCAGAATACGGGGGCCGTGGGGTCGCTCCGGTACTGCACCCCGAGGAACTCGTTGCCAAACTCGTCGGCGCCCCACGAGGTCAGGAAAAGCGAGGTACCCCGGTGCGCGAGCGCCCCATTGACCTCGAGCCACCCCTCCTGCACCACCCGTTCCCCCTCGAGGATTTTCACTCGGCCGCGAACGTCCCTGATGTCGCGACGCCAGGCCACCGCCGTGAGACGAAACGGCCCCGTCGTCACCGGGTCCCCGCCAGCCACGAGGGGGAGCGCCACGGCAGTCTCCCCCCCGGCGGTGCGAACCAGCATGACCGCGGCAGCGGGGTTCTGCAGCACCTCCCGCACCGAGAGCGTCAGCCTCCCGTCTGGCAGAGACGTCGCGCGGCCCTCGACCACCTCGAGGAGCGCCACCTTCTCCCCGGTCGCCGCACCGCGTACGCCGACTTTCAGCCGCAGCGGGTAGTAGGCTTCGCGCTTCTCCTCAAGCAGGACCGTGAAACCCAGGGGCGCGTCGGTATTCGGATCCTCCAGATACATGGTGGTCGCCGGGGTCCCCGGAAAGAGGTACCCGGTCCCCACGGTTCCCCAGATCCCTTTGCCGGCCCCGCCGGCGATCAGCACGACGAGCGAGAAGTGGACCGCCGCGTCGAGCCATGGCACGGCACGCCGACCACCCGCAGCAGAGCGCGGCCTGATGCGGAACCGGTGCCAGGTGCAGAAGGAGATATTTGCCGCCAGCATCCCGACGACACCCAGAAAGACGGGGGAAACGGCTTTCTCGACCTGCGGCCCCGCAAGGCTGCCCGCGACGGAGAGAGTCGCCAGCGCGAACAGCAGGGGAACCGTCAGGCGAAGCGAGCGCAGGAACTTCGGCGCCGCTCCGACTTTCGTGAAGCCGCCAGTTCGATGTTTCACGGGATCCCTCCTGCTCTAGCCATGATATCGCAAGCACAGGAGGCCGCCGGCCACCTGGAATTCGGGCCCGCCGGAGAACCGCCTCACGGTCCCTTCTTCCCGGGGGCTTCCTCGGGCGCCGGGAGCTTCGTCGGACGCCCCCCGGGGCCCACGACCGGCGCTTTCGTCCGGGAGATCAGCTCCAGGTTGTACGTCGCCTCCGGAGCCTGGGGACGGATAGTGAGCGCCTCCAGCAGAGCTCGTTCGGCTCCGGCGAGATCCCCGCGCTGCATCATCTCGGCAGCAAGATTCGTCTTTACCAGGTAGCTGCCCGGGATGTCCCGATCAGCGGCCTGCCAGAGCCGGACCGCGTCGCGCCACTCTCGAGCGCGAGCGTGGGTCCGCCAGCCGCCCAGCCCGGCGAGCACCAGCAGCGCACAGCCCCCCGCCAGTCGCGCCGCGCGACGACGGCGATCGGACAGCCGCGGCGCAAGTCGCAGCCACAGCAGTCGGCACGCCGCGGCGCCGGCCAGCACGAAGCCGAGCGAGGGGGCGAAGAGGAAGCGCTCGGCCATCAGGGCGCCCATGGGGAGGAGGTGGCCGACCGGCAGCAGGAAGATGAAGAAAAACGCCAGGCCGCCGAGCAAGGCCCGCCGTGGGAACCGCTCGTCGGCAGCGGGCGGCGCACCGAACGAATCGCGCCGGACGATGCGGGCAGCCACGACACCGGCTATCGAAACGAGCACGGCGAGCAGGGTCAGACCGACCAGGGCGCGGGGCGTCGGCGCGCGGGTGATGCCGACCCGCGCCAGGTAGTACCCGTCAATCTGGAGTTTCACGGGGAACAGGAGCAGACGCAGGTACTCCAGAAATACCGAACCGGCCGTGAGAACCCGTCCGGTGAAGTCCACCCCGCCCAGCGTAGTGCGCACCGGCAGGAAACCGCCGAGTGCGGCCCGCCGCACGATGAGGTAAGCCGCAAGCACGGACAGATGGGGCAGCAGCGGCAGGAGGGCACGACGGACCTCGCCTTGCCCCGCCTTGCCCTCGCAGAGACGGACCGCCCCAAGGCACGCGAGCACCCCGGGGAGGACGACCGCCGTCTCCTTCGCACCGCAGGCAAGAGCGTACGCCAGCGCCGATGCCAATGGCCAGAACCAGGGGCGGCATGCCGCCGGAAGGGCATTCCGTCCGCGCTGGGTCTCTTCCGAGCCGAGCGCCGCCTGGTACCAGCGAATCGAAAGCAGGGCGAAGAGCAGGGCGAGCAGCTCGCTGCGTCCCGCGATCGCATCGACCGCCTCGGCGTGCACCGGATGCACGGCGAAAAACATTGCCGCCAGGAAGGCTGTGCTAGGCGAATGAAGCTGCCAGGAGAGGAACCGCCAGGCGAGCAGCACGACAATGAGGTAGAGAACCATGTTCGTGTACGCAAAGCCGCGGGCATCCCCCCCCCAGAGCGTGAAATCAACCCCGTAGGAAAGCGCCGTGACAGGGCGGTAGAGCCGGCGAGCCGGCTGGTCCAGAGGGAATGGCTCGAAAAAAGCGCGCGCGGCAGCGGCAGCCGAATGCACGGCGGGATTCGCCACGATGAAATCCTCGTCGTCGTAGACGAAATCGACACGGCCAGCGGGCCAATGCGGGAGGAGCACGGCGAGGATCAGCAGGAAAAGCGCCGCCCTGCGTCGGGGTTGCATCACGGGCGGTTGGGGGATGGCCCGCCCCGGATCTGATCGAGATGCCGGAGGTTCCAGCGGGCGAGCTCCGACGTGGGGTCGATGGAAAGCGCATCCCGGAAGTGGCGCTCGGCTTCCTCGAACCGACCCTGGTTCCCCTTCACGACGCCGAGGTCGACGTGCGCGTCGACGAAATCCGGACGCAGGCGCAGCGCCTCCTCGAAGTGGACAACCGCCGCCGCCGTACTGCCCTGCTCGCTGAGAATCAATCCCAGCCGATAGTGCAGCCGGTGGCTCCGGGGGAAGCGGGCCAGCCCACGGGTCAGTATCTCGATCGCTTCCTGCGCCTGGCCGGCGTCGGACAGGAACGCCCCCAAATCGTGATAGGCGGGGACGTACTCCGGGTCCTCCGCGAGGATTCGCCGCAGCTCACGGATAGCCTCCTCCCGCCTCCCGGCCATGTTCAAGGACACGGAGAGGTTGTAGCGGGCGAGCGGATTGACGCCGGTGACCTGGACGGTGTGCGAAAAGAGCGAGACGCCGTCGTGCCAGAAGCCGACCTGGCGGAACGTGAGAATTGCCAGCACTGCAATCGCGGCCAGCGAAACGCCCTGTGCGATCGCCGGCCGCCGCCCCCCCCCCGCCGCCCAGGCCGCACCCCCCCACGCGATCACGATCGACAGCCCAACGGAGGGCAGGTAGGTGTAGCGATCCGCCATGCCCATGTCGCCGATTTGCACCAGGCCGATAACCGGCACCAGTGTTCCGAGAAACCAGAGCCAGCCGACGAGGACGAACGGACGCCGCGGCAGCAGGCGCACGGCGAGGAAGCTCGCGGCAACCAGCACGGCCACTGAGACGAGCAGCGCTGCTGCCGGGATGTTCGGACCGGGGTGCGGATAGAACGCTCCGAGGCGGGCCGGCCAGACCAGTTTCCCGAGGTAGCTCCCGTAAGAGAAGACCGCATTGAGAAGTCGCACCCCGAAGTCGAACGGCACGACGGGAGACAGCGAGCCGTAGCTCCTCTGCGCGACGTAGGCCATGACGCTCGCGGCAACCGAGAGGACGAAGAAGGGCGTCTTCTCCAGGACCAACCGGCCGGCCAGGCGCGGGGCGAGGCGGTTGATCCTGTCGAAAGGCCAGAAATCCAGCAGCAGAAACACGAAGGGGAGCGTGATCAGCATCGGCTTGGCGGTCAACCCGAGAGAAAAGACCCCGAGGCTCGCCAGAAACCGCCCCGTCGAGGGCCGCCGCAGGTAGCGCAGCCAGCTCCCCATGGTCAGGAACCAAAAGAGAACCGAGAGGACGTCCTTGCGCTCCGAGACATACGCCACCGACTCCGCACGGAGGGGGTGGATGGCGAAGAGCGCCGCCGCCACCGCCGCCGGCCAGACCGCCCCCGTGCACGCACGGAGCACGAGAAAGCATGAAACGGCGTTCGCGGCATGCAGGAGGACTGCGGTCAAGTGGTGCCCTCCCGGGCTGATACCGAACAGAGTGACGTCGAGCATGTGCGACAACCAAGTCAAAGGGTGCCAGAAGGCCATCCGCAATCCCAAGAAGGCCCACCGGACGCCCTCCACGGAGAGGCCCTGGTGGATCGGCGTGTTGTCCGTGATGTAGACGCGGTCGTCGAAGACGAAGCCGAACCCGACCGCCTGCAGGTAGACTCCCGCAACGAGGGCCACCAGCGCTGCGCAGACGAGAAGGGTGCGGACGCTCTGCTTCATGGCATCGCCAGCAGGTAGAGGCACCAGAGTCGCACCTCGGTGACGGAGAGCAGCCAGCCGTCGAGGTTCACCGTCCGGCCTTTGTCGAGGACGCGGTCCCGGAAAAGCAGGGCCCGGAAAGAAGAGGGGTCCGCGGGTGCGGAGCAGGCCTCAAAGGCGACGAGAGAGAGCGTCCCCAGCAGGGACAGAAGGAAGTCGCGGCGGGTGATTGCCGCAGTCATGCGGCTTTCGCCTTGAGGTGGTCGGCCAGCCGCAACGCGAGCGCGATGATGGTCAGGACCGGGTTGGCGAAACCCGCGGACGGGTAGACCGATGGGCCGGCAATGTACAGGTTGTCGATCCCGTGCACCCTGCCGTCCGGATCGACGACTCCCTGCCGGGGATCTCGGTGCATCCGGGTCGTGCCCATGTGGTGCTGGTCCGGCCGCAGGGTCGGCAGCGCGTCCTCGGTGAACATTGTCTGCAACCGGCCCAGCGAGTTCCTGCCGAACTCCCGCGAAACCAGTTCCACCGTCTTTCGGAAGCTCTCCCTGTCGGCCGCGGAACGGCGAAACTGGAGCCGGACCCTGCGCATCCCGGTGAAATCTTTCTCCGCGCCGAGCAGTACGCGGCTCTCGCGATTGGGCGCCTGTTCCGGGACGGCCAGGACCGGGAATGCCCTCGTCCAGAGCCCGTCGCCCCTGAGGAGGCTCTCGAAGGCCGGAAGCACCTGCTCCATGCTCTGCGGGTTGCGGCCGACGAAGCCGTAGGCACCCTCGGGATGGAACAGAAATCCCGCGGCGAGGAGTTGCTGCTCGCGTCTCACCTCGTCCGCGAGGCAGAGGTACCTGAGTGTCCGGGAAAAGAGGGACCTTGTGACGGCAGCGAGGTCCTTGACGACGAAGAGGACCTTGCCGAAGCCCTGGATCGGATAGTGGCTCATGAAGAACCTGCCGACGAGATCGTGGTCATTTCCCACCCCCCCGGGTATGACACTGTCCGAGTTGAGAAGGATGCGCGGGATCTCGATGCCGCCGGCGCAGAGGACGTAGATGCGAGCCTTGACCGTGACCTCGGCCCGCCCGGCGGTGACGACCCGCAGCCGGCCGATGTGGGTGCCCCCCGGTGTGGGGAGCAATTCCCGCGCGTTGGCATGAAGGTAGACCGTAGTAGTTTTGGACATGTCAAAATCCGCGCGGTACGTTGCGCCCATGAATGTGGGCGGGCTGAAATTGAACGGGAGCGCCACCAGCCTGACCTCCGGACTCATGAAACTCTCCCGCTCCGGATCGCGGTCGAAAAAAGAATCGGTCTCGACAACCGGGGCAGCCCTCCTGTAATACGGGACGAGTTCGCTGCGCGGGAAAGGCCACCCGGGGTAATCCGGCAGCCACGGCTTGGCTTCGAAGTCGATTTCGTCCAGGGGTCAGCACAAGCCACCCCAGGCCATCGTCGACCCGCCGAAGACGCGAAGGCGACTGCTGGTCAGGTAGTCACCCGTGAGAACGGTGTCGTCGACCACTCCACGGCAGAGGTCCTGGGAGGCATCATCAAGATCGAATCCGCCGGACTCGATGAGGCAGACGTCGTGGCCGGTGCCGAGGAACTCGCGAGCGAGACTGCTGCCCGCGGCCCCGGCACCTGCGATGCAGATGTCGTGCTCACGCGTGAGGTTCCCGCGGAGCTGATTCGTGTCGATAAACATGGTCAGCCGGCGGGTTCGCCGCGCTGCGGCCCCGCGGTCACAGGGTCTCCTCCCGCAACCGGACATTGCCAAGATCGATTGTCCCGAGCCCACGTCGGGCGGCGCGAGCGAGATACGCAATGTCCGTCGGCCGCGCCCCGAAGATGCGCGTGGCGTAGGCATCGACCGCCACGACGTTGGTTCCGGCCACCACGATCCCCGGACGGGCCACGTCGAGGAGGGAGCCGCCGCTCGGGCCGTGGGCGATCAGCACGCGGTTCGCATCGAGCACCGTCAGGTGTGACGGACGCCCGAGCTGCAGATCGACAATCTTCTCCTCGAACCCGTCATGTATCAAGGACCGGTCCCCCCCGATTGACCCCCATCAGGTTTTTCATTCCCATCGAGAGACCGGTCGTGACGTGGTGCTTGGCGACCGGGCAGTTGATGAATACGTCGGCGCGCACCGCGTCCTCGTAGAAGGTCCAATCAGCGAGGGCGGCCTCGCCGCGTATCGCTACCCTGACGTAGCGGGACGGGTCGGGGATGAACACCTTCGCACGGGGGTTCCCGACGGACAACACGGCGGCCTCGGTACCGCTCGCCCGATAGCACTGTTTCGACTCGTTCGAAGTTCGGTCGAAGACGGACACCTCCCGGGCCCCAGCCTCGAGGGCCAGGCGCACGACCTCCGCCACCACCTCCGGACTGGTATTTGCGGCCTGTTCGGGAACCCTGTCGAAACCAATATTCGGCTTGACGACCACCCGCTGGCCCGGACGGACAAAACGGCCCATGCCCCCGATGATTTCGACGGCCCGTCTCGTCGCGGCGGCTGAGGCCCCCTGAACGGCGGCGAGATCCGCCGGGGCTGCCTCGGTCCTGCATATCCACGGGAAACCGACAGCCGCGAGCCCCGCAGCCCCGAGTCCCCCGGCTATTGCGTCGAAACAAAAGCGACGGCGCCCGGGATCGACTATCCTTCTCCTTATCATTGCCCCGCACCTTCCAGTGGTGACATTCTACACCCAAGCGATGTGACACCTCAGAAGCGCTTGAGTTTCATCCTGAGTCGGGTCACTCCGGTACGACTCGACAGCGAGGAGAGCAGCTTCCCGATTCTTTTCGGGTGGAGATAAAACTGAAGAACAGCCTTCCGACGCAGACGATCGAGCGTTCGCCGGGAGACGTCATCATGGGCAAGGCTCGGCCGCGTCGCCTTGTAGTAGTCATATGAACGAAAATGGTCGGGCAAGTTCCATCCCATCTGGCGCGCCGTTTCCCACAGGTCCGTCAACGGCAGGGCGGTCGCGATGCTGAAATTCGCCTCGACAAGTCCGGAGGCCACGGCATACCGTATCGTATCGTTCATCTCCTCGATCGTCTCGGTGGGTGCCCCCAGCATGAAAAAGCCGGCGACTTGGATACCGGCCCCGCTGGCGGATCTTGTCAAAGCATCTACCTGCCCCATCGAGATATTCTTTCGGTAGATCCCGTTCCTGATCCGGTCCGTCACGGACTCGATGCCGACTTTGATCTTGACGCAACCTGCACGCCTCATCAGCGAAAAGAGTTCGTCGTCGCAGGTATCGGCTCTCGTGTTGCAGGCCCAGACCATGCCGACCCTTTCCTGGATCATCCGGGAGCAGAAGTCCCTGATCCAGTCCCTGAAGACGGTCAGCGTGTCGTCCTGAAAATAGAAGGCGTCAAGGGCATACCGGTCTCTGAGCAGCAGGATCTCCTCGACAACGCTCTTCGTACTGCGAATCCTGAGCTTCGAACCGAAGAGCCTCGTCAGCGTTGGCTGGCAATACCCGCACTGGAAGGGGCACCCTCGCGAGGCGACCAGGCTCATGCCACGGAGATTCGGCAGGTAGCTATCCAGCTGAACGAAGGCCTTGATGTACCGTTCGGTCTCATACAGATCGACGGCCGGGAAAGGCAACGCGTCGAGATCCTGTGCGGTCGGCCGGGGCGGATTTTTCACGACCTTTCCGTCTCTTTTAAACCAGATACCCCTGACCGAGTCGAGATTTTTACCCTCACTGACGCACTCGACGAATTCCCGCGCCGTCTCCTCCCCCTCCCCGATCCCGACGGCGTCTATTGCGTCGACGGCGAGGGTCAGTTCGGGAAGAATGGTCGGGTGCGGGCCTCCGACGATGACGAGGGCCCCCAGTTCCTTGCACGCGCGTGCAACCTTGACCGCGTCCTCAAACATCAGCGTGTCGGAATAGATAGCGGCGATGTCCGGTCGCTCGGCGGCAAGCCTGCCCCTGACGTGGGAAAGGCCAGGATGAAAGGTGCTGTCGATGAGCGACAGTTCTATGCCCGCGATGTGCTTCCTCAATGAGGCGCCGATGGATGCGAGACCAATGCTGAAGTCGCCGCTGGGATACGCAAACCGCGGGTAGATCAGTGCGACTTTTATCGCCATGCAATTGCCCTGGAAGTCGGAAGACGCAATTCCATCACCTGGAAGGGGTAGCGGGATGCGCGATAAAAAGGATGGGCCGGCAGGAGGATAACCTGCCGGCCCGCGATGCCGTTACCAGGGAATTAGCAGGGATGGACGCTGGAACCCTTCGCGACCATCGGCTTCGTGTACTTGACCTTCTTCATCTTCTCCCCCTTTCAGTTGCTCTCTACCAGCCAGGGCCGTTCCAGACGGTGCTCCTAGATTAAAAGAACTTGTAATCCGTAACCGCAAGCGACTTTTCTTGAACGCTCGCAATCTCCGCCGGCGTCGGAACCGTGGAGCGGACGGTGATCTCGATGGAAACGCGGCCAGGAGTTTTCCCGGCCACATACTGCGTTTCGCTTTCACCTCTTCGGTCGGTCAGGCCCTTGTCCTCACGGATGTTCCCGGTCCCCTCGACCACGGCGTACTCGACCTCGACTCCGTCGTTCGGGTTGTCGTTGATGTCGGTCACCAGCACCTTCAGGTCGGACCGGCTGTGCCCGTCGGCCGGCAGCTTCTCCGGATCCAGTTTGATGGCGATCTTCGCCGGAGCGTCGCTGCGGAGCTCAATTTGAACGGAACCGCTGATGCTCACGGTCTGGTCGGTCGCGGTTATCAAAACCATCCCGATCTTCTTGCCCGCCGTGTACACAGCACGGGCATCGCCGTTCTTGTCTGTCGTGTCCTTGACGATGCGAATGGTGCCCGTGCCCGAGGAGACGCTGAAGCCGACCGTGTGTCCTTCCACCGGCGCCCCATTCTTCGTGACATGGGCGGTGATTCGCGCTGTGCTCTTTCCGTCAGCGGTCAGCCACTCATCGCTCGAGGTGACGGCGATTTCGTAACCCTGGTCCATCGCAGCCGTGTTTGTGACCGGCTCCAGCTCGAGTTGGGCCGTAGCCGTGATGAAGGTTTTCACCCATCCGGATCCGGTGCTGTTGCTGGTCATGTCGCGCGCGACGATGATCGCGGTCTTTGCGGCAAAACCCGCGACATAGGTGGCGTTGACCGTGCCAAAGAGGTCCGTCTTCCCAAAGCTCATTGCCTTGACCACGCCGCCCACCTGCTCTGCAAAAGCTCCCCCTCCGACCACCCCCGTGTATTGAGACGTGGTGAAGAGCATGAACTTGACTTCGTGCTCGGGTACGGGATTCCCGTTCGCATCGGTGACCGTGACGGAAATTTTGGCAACAGATTTCTCGTCGGCCTTGAGTTCGTTGGGCGTGGTCACGACGGCGAGGTTGAGCCCGGGGCTCATCTCGAATGTCTTGGCCGCGGCAAGGGTGGCGGAATTGGAGCCTGCCACGAGATGGGCGACGGCAAGTGTGCGCGGATAGCGATCATTCCAGCCGACTTTGTGCGAGCCCGTATAGACGCCAGGTTCCGATTCGACAAGGGGCTGATTTACTATCGGCACGATCACCGGCCGCCGCGTACCATCGCGCATCAGCGCGACAACGGCGATGTAGTAAGGCTTGTCGGCCTCGGGCGTTTCAATGGTGTACTGCTGCTCGCCCACCTCAAGCTTGGCGAGAGGCTCCATCCCCGGGGCGGTGTAGTCGAAAGCCGTCTGGGCGACGAAAACCTCGTAACCTTCTACGTCGCGCAGGTTGACTTCACCCTCTTCGAAGAACGCCTTATCCTCGAGATAGACACCCCACCCTCGCCAGTCGACGTGTATTTTTGACCCTATCTCGGGATAGTGGACAAGATCATAGGTCCCTGAAGCTCCCGGTGTCCCGTTGAGTGTCATGGTAACCACGTTGCCGGCTACGAGTTTTCCCGAGAACCCGGCAACTGTCGTCGCATTGTCATCGAAGCCGAAGATATGCAGCCCCTTGGGAGCAATGGCTTGAGCCAGCTCGCTGGGGGCGAGTTCCTTGTCGTGAAGTTGAACATTGGCGACTAACGACCTGGTCATTGACCAGGCTCCGCCGGGAATCCTCTTGGATATCTGGCCGCCAACGATGAACTGGGTAGCCTTCTTCATGGCTTCCACAAGCTTCTTGCCGCCGTTGGGTTGCCCGGCAGGGCGCTTGCCGTCGATAAACAGACCGACACCATTGGCATCCCAGGTCATGGCCACATGCACCGTCCGACCCTTGCCAATCCCCCTCAGGTATGCTCCCGGGAGAGGACTGTTATTCCCGAAATCGTCCTTGTGAGGGGTCAACCAATAGGTTGTGCCCGGGGACATCGGACGAAACTGTATGAGCCGGCCATCCCCGGGAAATGCATCTTCCCACTCGACGTAAAACGTGAAGACACGCTCGCCATCTTCATCAGCAAATGAAAAGATCGCCTCTATCGGATCGATCTCCCCTCGGGTAACGTCAAGTTCGACCGTGCCTTGCTCTGGATTAAAACCAATTTTTTTCAGGTCGTACTCGACATATGACCCGACGATCGGATTGTCCCCACCCGGCCCCTGATAGGCATGCCCTGCGCCATGGCTGACTATCTTCCCGCCTTTATTGCCCAAGACGTTGGTGCTGAAATCCTCCTGGAGGATCGGGGCCGCCGACCCAACCACCACCGTCCCGAGCAGGATCGCACCGGCAGCTGCAACCTGCCTGAACCATTTCTTCCTGCTCATGATCATCCCCCCTTGACCCTGTAATACCCGTAACCCTACCATGGGGTTACGGTGTTCCATCCTGCACCCGTTCCAGCAGCCTGGCCAGTCCGTGTATCGGACGAGTCGACGCCTCCGAGACGATGGCAGTTCTGCGACGACGTCCAGTTTGACGGACTGCGTCCTGAGTTGTTCGTGCCGAAGGCGTTGAGCGTGGTCGCTGTTGGGTAGTTGTTGTCCCACGTGTTGTGCTTCGTGTCGAGGCAGTTCGTCTTCATCAGACGCGGGAGCCGCGATGCGTGCGGAACGTGGCACTTCGAGCAGGGGAACTGATGGTAGTTGTTGGTTACCGCGCCACCGAGTTCATCCACGCCCCACTCGTCGCTGTTCAATTTCCTCGGACATGAAACCATGTTCGGCTGGTACGCGTGGCTGCCCTGGCCGTTTCCACGGAAGCCATATGAGCCGTTGTCGCCGGGGTCGGTCATCGCCTGGAAATGCATCGACGGGTTGTCGCTATAGGTGGCGCCGGTGCCGCCGCGAGCATTGAAGATGTTCCGCAGCGCATCGCCGCCAGCGCCGGCTCCGCCCTTCACTGAGTTAGCGTGGCCGTTTTTCGTGCTGACCCAACCGACGCCCTGCGCGTCAAACACATTGATGTTGCCGATCTGCGCTGCGGACCAGGTCTGGCTGGTTCCCGGCGAGCCGTTGTGGCACAGCGCACAAAGACCACCGAATTGATCAGCGGTCCAGGTGCTGGCCGGGCTGTTACTGTTCTGGTCGATCCAGTAGCCGCCCAACCCCTGCCCTGTGCTTGCAGAACCACGCGGGACGTTACCCCACGCGTTTCCAGCCGCGGCGATGTTCAAATACGTCGTACCAGACTGCGGGGCGCCGTCCTGCTTGTACGGGCTGGGCTTCCACTGCCCGCGCAGGTACGGCCTGCCGGATGTGGCGTCGCCGACGGCCTTGTTCAAGTCGTGGACGTCGTGGCAATATGAGCAGCGGATCTGCGCCAGCGTGTCGCCAGTGTTCGAGGACGGGCCACCCTGCGCCTGGGTCTCTGCAGTATGGACCGAGTTGATCACTGCATCCTTGTAAGTGAAGTTCGGAGCGCTGCGCTGGGCCGTTCTCCACGTTGCGCCGATCCAGCGCGCCGAGCTCAGCGTCCCTTCGTTGTAGGAGCCGCCGAAGTTCGTCCCCCACTCGGTGGCTTCGGTGGGCTGCTGCACGACGTCGCCGTTCTCGTCGTGGCAGAACCAGCACATTTCCGCTTCGGTGGTAGGCCGCGTACCCCATGTCCCGATCGCCTTGGTCGCGGTGTAATCGCCACCGATGTGGATACCAGGGGTGGCGGTGATCCCGACAACCGTGTAGGTCGGCACCTCGATTACGTTTGCGCTCGCATTCTTGCTGTGTTTGGTCGGGTAACTCGTTCCTCCCGGATGGCACAGCGTGCAGTTGGTGTCCGCGTCGGCCCCGGCTTTCGTGACCTTGCGGTGCTTGCCGGCAGTGATCGTGGAATGGCACGTAATGCAGCTGAAGGATGCAGCGGCCGAGTCCCAACTTCCCGTTCCGCTGTGGCAGTTCGTCGTGCTGAGGTTCGTGCACGTTCCGGGGCTGCCGGCGGTGAAGGTGGCGGTGGGACCAGCAGCACCGGCCGAGAGGTCGAATGCCACGTCGGCGTTGAGGCCGCCGCCGCTTGCCGTCCCGTCACCGTGGTACTTAACGCTGCTGCCGCTGCCGAAGCCGTTGTGGCAGAGCTTGCAGGAGTCGCCGGTTTTACTGTAGCTGACGTTGACGTGATTCAGGTGCTTTCCGACCCTGAAGCCCGTCGCGCTGCTGGCCCTGTCGACCGGCGGGGCGCCGTCGTCGTCAGTCGTCGGGTCGGTTCCGTAGTTCCGGCCCACGGTGCCATGGCAGGTGCCACAGGCGACCGTACCGCCCCACGTCGGTGTCGCGGCACCGTGACAGCTGGTGCCCGTGCTGGCGCAGGTGCCGTTGTCGATGCCGTCGCCGGCGGTTCCCGTCAGCGAACCGTAGCCGGTGGTGTCGTTGTAGATGACGATCGCGTTGTCGGTGTAGCTCAGCGTGTTGCCGACGTAGGTCCCCGTCACCGCGCTGCCGTCGAAGGCCAGCTGGCCCGAGCCGTTCGCATGTGTAGTCGTGTAGCCCGAAGCGCCCGGGTGGCACCGGTCGCAGTCGGTGTAGTCGGTGTCGTTGTTCGCATGCTTGGCGTGCGAACCGGCGTTGGACGCCGAAGTCGGCGGGGTGCCGTGGCAGAGTGTGCACCCGGAACCGGGCGCCGACGGGATAGCTGACGCCGTCTCGGCATCGTTCGAGGTATGGTTCCCCACTCTGTCTCCGGCCCGTACTCCGTACCAGTAGGTCGTGCCATTGGTCAGGCCGCTGTCTGATTTATTCGTCGTTGAGAGGTTGGGATAGACGAGGTTATTCCAGACGTCGGCGGCCGACACGCTGGACCGGTAGAGGTCGTACGCCACCGGCGGCGAGGTCGCGTCGGTCGCGGTGTTCCAGGTGACGTTCAGGTGCCCGCCGGTGCCGGGGTTCGTGACGGCGATGTTGGAGATGCCGCCGCTCCAGACGGGAGCGACTGCTTCGACAACCGGCACGTTGATCGGCGTGACTACTGAAGTACGTGCAGCCGCGGTCCCGTCGTTACCGAAATAGGTGCGCAGAACATCGTTGGCTGTAATCGGCCGGCCCTGAACTTCGAGGACGAGCATGTGTCCGGCGGGAATTGAGGTTTGCGCGAACGTAATGGCAAACGTACGCTCGGTTGCCGCAGTAGCACCGGCCAGCGGTGTTGTCGTGCCGAGGACCGTGCCGTTTCCAAGCGTACCGGCCGGATTGTAGTCGATAAGGGCGACCTGATAGGAATCGGTCGCAGAGGACGATCGGACACTCAACCGACTGCTTGCTGCCACCACGTTGGGCCCGACGCAGGTGTTCGAGGCGAAAGCCGGCAGGTAGAACCGGGTGAGCTTGTTGTATACGCCCGTCGTCGGCATCGTACCCAGGATGTTCTGGCCCGTGGCGTTGGAAGTCGTCCCCATCGGCTCGCGAGCCCAATTGGTGGCACTCGTCGTGTAGGTGCCGGCGGAAGCGGTCGGCTGGTACGAACCGTCGATGTGGGCAGCCGGGAATGCCCCGATCAGCCCCGCGAAGTACGTGGTGTTCGTGCCGGCCACGCAACCGCTCCCCGGCGCCGTCACGACCGCACCTGCCGAGATATTCTCTCCGCTCGTCGAGTTTGTCGGCGTCGCGCTGTCTTTCGCCCGGACGCCGAAGTACCAGGTCCCCGCAGTCCGCGCGACAATCGCCGTGGTGCCGGTGATGTCGGTCTGGATCGCCGGTCCGGTGAAGACCGCCACGGCCGTGTTGGTGGTCGAGGCGTAGAGGTCGTACACGACCGGCGGTGACCCGGCGTCGGTTGCCGGGTTCCACGAAAGCGTCGCATACCCGACGCCGCCGGTTGCTGTAATGCTGGAACTCGGATTCCAACCCGGCGCGACCGTGTCCGGCAACCACGCCGGACTCGTTCCGCCGTGGCAGTTCATGTTCACGCAGGTATGCGTCGTGGTGTTGTAGAAGGCGTCGGTGTCGTTCACGCCTGCCGCGGTTTTAAAGTAGACCAGTGTACCCGCGGTCGCGGTCGAACTGTCGCTGTAGCTCCAATAGTCGCCGGCGGCCGGCGGACCGGAGTAGGCGTTGTCGGTGCTCATCCGGATGACTTCTGCCTGGTTTGCTCCGGTCGTAACGTCGGACGAGTGACCGACCGGCGGATTGCCGGGGTGGCAGTTGGCGCAGGTGACGCCGGAAATCGCCATGTGCTTGGCGTGCGCCCCGGCAGTGTCCGGGTAGGTTGCGGAGGTGAGGCTGTCCGGATAGTTGTAGGACTGTACCGGCGACTGTCCGGGTGTCGCACCGCCGTGACAGGTGTTGCACGACACCGATATACCGTCGCCGACGATGTTGGCGATCGGCCAGCTCGTGTCCGCGAAGTTGTGCACCCCGTCGGCCACCGTCGTGTGGCAACCAGGCGCCTGGCACATCCCAACCGTCTGGTTGAAGCTCGTGCCGCTGCTGTTGATCTCGATTGAGCCGTTGCCGTGCTTGCTCGTCGCATTGAGCGGGAACCAGTCCGTCGCCCCGAAGGAAAAGACGTAGTTCCCCGCCGACGCCTGCAGCGCGTGGCAGTCCTTGCAGTCGTACGTACCGGTCCCGCCGTGCGTGCTGGACGCCATGGCAGTCGTGCGATGGAGCACCCCGGGGTTCCAGAACGTCGCCCCGACCACGAAATTCCCGTGGCAGCCGCCGCAGGACGTCGTCGCCGAAGTGTAGTAGTTCGCCGTCGAGTCCCACAGGTGCGACCAGCTGTCTCTGCTCGGGCGAGCCGCTGGGCCGTGGCAGGCCACCCCGGTATTGCTGCACGAGCCCGTGTTGTCCGCACCACCGTTGGTGTAGAACGTACCCAGACCCATGGCCGTCCGGTCACCGGCCACAAAGCCGTTGCCCGTCAGAATCCCGTTCTGGTGCGTCGTCAGCGTGGTCACCGCGTGGCACGCGATACAGCCGCCAGGGATCGTCTCGTCGTGAGACTGCCCCGTGATGCTCGGCGTCACGCTGTGCAGACCCGAAACCGGGTTCACCGCCGTGTTCGTGTGGTTCGTGTGACAGTACCCCGAGCAGTTCGTCGAGAGGAAGCTCACGTCCCAGTCCGGCCGCGTCGCGTCCGCCGCGCCACCCGCGCCACCCGTGGCGTGGCAGCCCAGCCCGTTGTTCGTCGCGCTGTAGCAGCTGTTCTCCGTGTCGTTGAACGTGTACTTCGACACCGCCGAAGCGTCGGTCCAGTCCAGGTTCGCCTCGTCCTGCACGGCGTTGGACTTGTCCACCAGCGTCACGCTGCCGTTGACGTGCGTCGTGCCCACCGGCACCGCCCCGTGGCACTGCGTGCACACCTTCTGGTTGTTGAAGTGGTCATTGTGCGAGGTCGACAACGCCGCGGGGTTGGCCGTGTTGCCCGAACCCGTCGGCACCGCCGCCCAGTAGTGGCAGTCGTCGCAGTCCAGCGCCGTCGTGTTCCACGCCGTCGACTGTAACGTCCCCGTGCTGCGGTTGTGGCAGTTCACCGTCTGGCACGTCCCGGTCACGTTGTTGCGCACCGCCGTGCTGTACGTCACGTTCACGAAGTTCACGGTGTTGCCGATGTTGTGCGTGCCGCTCGGTGAGCTATGGAAGCCCAGCCCGCCGTTGTTGCCGTGGCAGTCAACGCACACCGCACCGCCGTCCAAAAGCGCCGTCTGGCTCGCCAGGTGCTTCGCGTGCGCACCC
>Ga0315271_10000077_pt1 | contig 43239 bp, 45 predicted proteins | sample C3_top_MG_FD_204664 | JGI IMG/M metagenome (GOLD analysis project Ga0315271, IMG submission 204664) | Sediment microbial communities from Yellowstone Lake, YNP, Wyoming, USA - C3_top | ecosystem: Environmental > Aquatic > Freshwater > Lake > Sediment | place: USA: Wyoming | collected 2017-08-01
GACACCGACTATACCGTCAAGCCTGGGGATTTTCTGATCGCCATCGGCGCCCGGTTTGGCCTCCCGCCGACACTGCTGGCGCGGGACAACGCCGTCCCCTACGAGGCGCTCATCCACCCCGGCCAGCACTTCCGCATCCACAACCCCCACATCGTGCCGGCGACGTTCGACGACGGCATCCTCATCAACATCCCGCAGAGCATGCTGTTCCACTTCAGCCAGGGCAACCTGGTCAGCGCGTATCCGGTCGGCCTGGGCAGGCCCTCCTGGCCCACGCCGGCAGGCCCGTTCAAGATCGTCACGCGGGCGCACAACAAGGCCTGGAAGGTGCCTCAATCGATCCAGGAAGAAATGCGGCGCGAGAACAAGATCGTGCAGGAGGAAGTGCCGCCGGGCCCCGACAACCCGCTGGGTGCGCACTGGCTGGGGCTGAGCCTGTGGGGCTATGGCATCCACGGCACCATCGCGCCGTCGAGCGTGTACCACTTCCAGAGCCATGGCTGTATCCGCCTGCATCCAGACGATATCGCCGAACTTTTTGATCAGGTGAGGGTCGGAGCCTCCGGACGCCTCATTTACCAGCCCGTCCTGCTGGCGGTGATCGAGGACGGCCGCATCCTGCTCGAAGTTCATCGGGACATCTACAAGAAGGGCATCGACCCGGCGCAGACCGTGCGCGACCTGGCTGAAGCCAACGGCTTGAGTCAGGCCATCGATTGGCCTAAAGTGGACGCAGTGATCGTGGCTCAGGATGGCATTGCCCGCGAAGTGGGCCGCCTGTCGCGCACCAGATAGAAAAGGAAACCATGAAGCACATCAGCCGACGCAGCTTTCTCAAACTGGGCATGTTTGCCGCCGCCCTGCCGCTTCCGGCATGGGCCAGCCAGGGGTTGTCCGCGGGCGAGCGCCGGCTGGGTTTTCATAATCTGCATACCGGGGAAAATCTTGACCTGACTTATTGGGCCGAAGGCGACTATGTGCCGGAATCCCTCGCAGAAATAAACCACCTCCTGCGCGACTATCGCAACAACGAGGTGGCGGCCATCCATCCCCAATTGCTGGACCTGCTCCATCGCGTCAAGGCCGAGCTCGGCACCTCGCAGCCGTTCCAGGTTATTTCCGGCTACCGTTCACCGGCCACCAACCAGATGCTGGCCGACCACTCTACCGGTGTCGCCAAACACAGCCTGCACATGGAAGGCAAAGCCATCGACATCCGCATCCCCGGCATCCAGCTGGCCGACCTGCGCCAGGCCGGGCTCCAGTTGCAAGGCGGCGGCGTCGGCTACTACCCGGACTCCAATTTCGTGCATCTGGATGTGGGACGCGTGCGCACCTGGGGCGCCTGATGGCCTGACGCTTCTCACTTGAAGCGGCATGTCTTCCTGGCGATGAAACGTGCCCGCCAGCGAATCGACTATATTTAATTCAAATAGGCGTCAATCAGGTGAGGGACGTTCCGTCTGCGGGCGTGGCCTGCTTGCGGGATTCCCTGTCTTCAACGAAGGAGGACGAAATCATGGCTAAACAGACACGACCACCGGTTGACTCGGGCAATGATTCCGACATTAGCTGGCGAGGCGCTTTCAGTCTCGAGCAACGCGAGGCGATGATTCGCGACGCCGCCTACTATCACTACGCGCGGCGTGGTTACGCCCACGGCCATGATCTGGAAGACTGGCTTGCCGCCGAAACCGAGATTGAGCGCATCGCACCTGAATCGCCGGAATTCCCGCCGGATACCGAGATGCAGCAGAGCAGCGTCCATGGCGCCCGTACGGATGATGAACTGAAGTGGATCGTCAGGCAGCATCCGCAAAAGGCCATCCCGCAGATCGAGAGCGTTGAGCCGGACAAGGCCCCGTTCAGGGAATAAGACCGGTACCCCCTTAGACAAAGGCAGAGTCATGACCAGCCACATAACCCAGGTCGGCGCCCCCGATCCCGAACTCAGAACCTCGCCCCTCTTCGACGAATATGAAGATGTCTCGCTCGACCTGGAACTCGAAACCGGCGCCTGTTATTTCAACAATACGCCCTACCCGGTAGGCCAGTATGTGTTGAGTGGCAGTGAGTTGCTGCACTGCGAGTTGCGGGGCGTATGGGTGCGCAAAGGCGACATGCGGCCGGAGTAATCGCGGTCGGTCATTCAACCGCGAGAACAGGCGTCCCGGTCCGGGTCGCTTCGAAAGCCGGTTTCTGCAACCCGGGCTCAGTGGCCCATGCCGGCGACATGCGGCACGAACACCAGCAGACCGATGACCGCCGCGCCTACGGCGGCGATCAGTACCGCGGCCGCCGCCACATCCTTGGCCCGGCCGATTCCGGGATGCTGCTGCGGATGCAGGGCATCGGCCAACTGCTCGAGGGCGGTATTGAAGGCTTCGGCACACCACACTAAAGTGACGGCCACGGTGATCCATAGCCACTCTGCCCGGCTGAGGCCGAAATAAGCCCCCGCAGCGCAGACCAGCACCGCGGCCAGCAGATGCAGGCGCGCATTGGCCTGCGTGCGCACCAGATGAGCCAAGCCCTGCAGGGCGTAGACGAAGCTTTTCAGGCGGTGGATGAAGAACTGGTCCATGGTTTATCGTTTCGGGTCAGGCACGCTTTCGAGACCCAAGCAACATCGCAGCCACCCTGTATCAACGGCATATCGAAACTGCTCGAGCACGCTTTCCTATATTCACTATAAGTGGGTTATTGGCGTAGACAATCTCACCCTAAGGGAGCAGGCATGACGCCGGAACCCCGCATCGGACCGACTGGGCAGGCAGATCCTGGCCTCACCCTGCCCGACTATCACGGCGGCAGCCTGGTCAACCTCATGAGTTCGATCACCACCGCCCTTGGCGGCAGCAGCGACTATGCGCCGCTGACGGCACTGCCGCCGCAAGCCCTGGCCGATGCGCGCCATCTGGTGCTGCTGGTGGTCGACGGGCTGGGCCACGATTTCCTGCTCGGCCGCGACAGCGCCTTGCGCCAGCATCTGCGCAGTCCGCTCACCTCGGTCTTCCCCTCCACCACAGCGAGCGCGATCCCCACCTTCCTCACCGGCCTCGCCCCGCAGCAGCACGGGCTGACCGGCTGGCACATGTATTTTCGCGAGATCGGCGCCATCGCCGCGCCGCTGCCCTTCCGCGTCCGCGCCGGCCGCCATGCCCTGCGCGAGGCTGGCGTCACGCCGGCGACGCTGTTCGGCCTCACCCCGCTGTTCGACCGCCTGCCGCTGCCCTGCCACGTGGTCAGCCCGCAGTCCATCATCCATTCGGATTTCAACGTCGCGCTGTCCGGCCAGGCTACGCGGCACGGCTACGCAACCCTCGACGAGATGTTCGCCCGCATCGCCGGACTGTTGCGCAGCGACGCGCCGCGCAGCTACGTCCATGCCTACTGGCCGCAGCTCGACAGCCTGGCGCACGAATACGGCATCGACAGTCCGCAGGTGGCGGAAGCCTTCGCCGCGCTCGACGCGGGTTTCGCCCAACTGGTGGACGTGGCGCGCGACAGCGGCAGCCGCGTCATCGTCACCGCCGACCATGGCTTCATCGACACGTCGGCGGATGAGACCATCGATCTCGACGATCACCCCGGCCTGCGTGAGACCCTGCTGCTGCCCCTGTGCGGCGAACCGCGCATGGCCTACGCCTACGTGCGCGCCGGCCGGGAAACGCAATTCGAGGACTATGTGCGCGAGAAGCTGGCCGACCGAATCCATCTGTTCAAGAGCGGGGACATTGTGCAGCAGGGATGGCTGGGGCCGGGTGAAGCCCACCCCGCCCTGCGCGACCGGATCGGCGACTACGTCCTCATCCCCCGCGGCCGCGCCATCCTGCGCGACTGGCTCAAGGGCGAGGCGCGCCACACCCACATCGGCGTGCATGGCGGGCTCAGCGCGGCGGAAATGATCGTGCCGCTCGTCGTGGCACCGCTCCCATGATCCGTACATGAATTTCACCGGATGCACGGCAACCCTCCGGCATGCAGGCTGGGCTCCCTGCTCCGTTTGTATTTGATGCCAGCCTGACTATAGTTGACTGGCTTGCCGGTTTTTTTGGAAACCTTGTGCCCTACCCAGTTCGATCAGCCCTTTTTCCGTCAACCCCAAACCCAGAACGACATGTACGGCCCTTACAACCATGAATGGATGTTCGATGGGGGGTTCGGCATGCTGTTCGTCGGCCTGTGGATGATCCTGGTCTGGGGCATTCCCTTACTGCTTGCCGTCGCCTTGCTGAAGTATCTGTTCGCCAAATCCCGGGGCAAAGCTGACTCCAACGGCGCGCCGGAACAAAAAACGCCTCTCGACATTCTCAAGGAAGCCTATGCGCGCGGCGAAATTGGCCGCGACGAGTATCTCCAGAAACGGGATGACCTGCTGGAAAAATAGGCGGAAGCCCGGTGTCGTTTCAACCGCGCTCAACCCCTCTTGCGAAAGGAAATTGCCATGAACCACACACGACATTTCAGCCGGCTTGCTGCCTGTAGCCTCGCGCTCGCCCTGGCCGGAACGGCTCCACCCCTGCTGGCTGCCGATCCGCCTCCTCCCCCATGCCAGGGTGACCCAGGCATGATGGGTGGCTATGGGATGGGCCACGGCATGATGGGCGGCTACGGAATAGGCCACGGCATGATGGGCGCTTACTGGGGAAGCGGGCTCGACCTGACCGATGAGCAGCAGACCCGGATCAACAAGATTCAGGATGAAACCCGCCAATCACACTGGGCCCTGATGGGCGAGATGATGAATCAGCAGGCCAGGCTGCGCGACCTGTATGAGGCGCCGAAGCGGGACGACGCGGCCATCGACGCGGCCTACAAGGATATCGGCAAGCTCCAGCAGCGAATGTACGATTCCTCGGTGGAGGCGCATAAACGCATGGAGGCTGTCCTGACCAAGGAGCAGCAGGAGAAACTGCGCACCTACTGGCGGAAGGGACCGTCGCCCACCAGTAAGTAAGTGAGCCACCCATCAAGCTCCGGGCAACCGGGAGGGACTGCTTCCATTGTCCGGGGTTGGACTTGATGATGTAAAGGGCACCCGCCATGAATGAAATCCTGCCCGGCGTGTTTCACTGGAAGACCTTCCACGAAGGCATCCAGGCTTACGTCCACTCTTATTACACCAACGCCACCGACCCGCCGGTGCTGATCGACCCGCGCGTGCCGGCGCAGGGAATCGAATGGTTCGCGGCGCACGGCGCGCCGCAGCACGTCTACCTCACCAACCGCCACCACTACCGGCATAGCGACCGCTTCGCCGCCCGCTATGGCGCGCAGGTCTGGTGCCACAAGGACGGGCTGCACGAATTCACCCATGGCGAACAGGTCAGGGGATTCAGCCACGGCAAGCTACTGCCCGGCGGCGTCCTGGCGCTGAAAGTCGCGGCGCTGTGCCCTGAGGAAACTGCGCTCTATCTGCCGCTGCACGGCGGCATCCTGAGCCTCGGCGACGCCCTCGTGCGCGAGCGGGGCAAGCTCGGCTTCGTGCCGGACGCCTACATGGGTGACGACCCGGCAGGCGTCAAGCGTGGCCTGCGCAAGATCTTTCTCAAGCATCTGCGCGAACGCGAATTCGACCATCTGCTGTTCGCCCACGGCGCCCCGTGGATCAGCGGAGCCAGGGCGGGCCTCGAAAAGTTTCTGGCGGATCTGGAATGCCCGGGATGCTAGCCAGACTGCGCAGCATCACCCCATGCGTGCATGGCCAGGTTTGCGCCTTTGGCTGCTCGCATAAAACAGCGCAAGCAGACCCGCGGCGAGCAAGGCAATGGTTCCCGGTTCGGGAACGGCCTTCGCAAAGGCCGATGCGATGACCGCATCGGCCGCTGTGGTCGGATGAAATCCATCCCAGAAAACATAACTGTCGGCGTTTGCGCAGGGCGCATCCAGAAGCGACGGCAGGCAGGCGTCCTGCGAATTGGTGAGGCCGTAATGGGTCGGATTCAGGACGACATCGTTGAGGAAGGAATAGGTGTCGAACTGGGTAATGCCCGCATCAGGGAATAATTGACCCAGGCTCCCGAGCGCTATTGCAAGCGTTGTATTGAAGCTGGTGGAAAAGGCATGGGCCTGTGCCTCAATCCCCACGCTTTGTACAAAGGGAGTGAGGGCCAGATCAGGCAGGTCGGGGACAAGAATGTGCTCTGCACCTGCTGTCGCCAGGGCCCCCACATAGGCCGCAACATTCTGCGCGGCCAGGAAGGGGGAATCGAGCGTGAGAAAGTCGTTCGCGCCGCCCCATACGAAATACAAGGCATTGGGGTCTGCCGCCCCGCCTGACGAAGACAGGTAAAGCCCGACTTGCTGAACCATCCCGGGCAATCCATAAAACCCCTGAGTGGTGGCAGTGCCGCCGTCGCCGTAGTTTCCGATACCCGTGGTGGCGCCGGAGACGGCAAAGTCGTGGAAATTCGCGGGATTGGCGCCGCCCGGCAAAATGGAAGCCGCCAGGGATTCCACGGCGACCGGCCCGTTGGAATAGCGCCCATCAAAATAAGGGGGACACGGGTGGTAGGGATCGCAATTACCGCCCAGCAACTTGTAAATGCTCAGAACGGCAGAGGGACTGCCGCCCGCGTCCGAGAGGCTGTCTCCGAATGCATACAACCCTGTGAAAGCCATGGCCCAGACGTTGGCGCCTGACAGCAGAAAAACCAACCCTGCAACCAAAAAAGTCAGCCTTTTCTTCATGATCATCCCTTCCCCCTGATGCGCGCGATAACGAAAACCGTAAGCTCCATGCTAGCAACATTCCCATGAATGCGAAGCGGAAAGGTCGGCGGCAAGGCGCGCGCCAAAAAAAGCCGGGCGAATGGTCTGGCCCCTGTTTTCACGGCGCGGATTTTCGCTTACATGCCGCCCAGTTTGGGAGCAACAGCCGACCCGAAGGGCGGCTGTGCGGTATTCCGTAAACCCGGCATGAAAGACAGAACGGTCAGATTCCTCCGAGCCGCTTGGCAAACGAAACCGCATAAACCTGGGAACGGAAAAGCAGGATCGGATCGTTCGTCGGCGCGATGCCGTCACTCATCACCAGGGGATCGAAGTTGATCTTTTCGCACTCGGCGCCTTTCTGCGGCATGGCCGAAGATAGGGTCAGCGTGCCCGCCTTGAACTGCTTGCGGTTCTCGGGCCAGGCCAGCGTCGGGTTGTCCTCAGGATCACCCGGTTCGCCGATCGAAACCAGCATGTCCCAGCGCACCGGCCCCTTGTGCGTGCGATCGATCAGGGCCTGCTCGAGGAAACTCGCGGGCGCAGTTTTCAGTTCGTCATCGGACAGCCTCTTCTCGCCATCTTCAGGCACGAAGCGCCAGCGCACCAGCGTGGTCTTGTTGTGGCGATTGATGAACTTGAAGGTGTGAATCCCGAAAAAAACGCTGGTCGCGTAGCTTGCCGGAGGATTGTTCTTCGCCAGGAAGTTCGCCTGCGCCAGGCTGTCGGGATGGGTCGCTTTGAACGCCTTGATTTTTTCCGGGTCGGGCTTGCCCGTCGCCGGATCAGGCTTCATCGCGATCATCTGGTCGAGAAACGTGCGGGGCTGACTGGCGCCGAAGACCGGCGTGTTCAGCATCGTCATATGCTGCAGCTTGCCATCGGGCAGCCTGAACTCCAGGGCCATGCCACGGGCGTTCCTGGCCGTGTCCGGCACCTTGGGATTGCCACCGGCCAGGGAGAAGCGCGCCACGACCGGGACGGGCTTCCCCGAAAACAGCGCCGAACGGGAATAGGCGGCAGTCTCGGGGGATCCGACGAACTCGCCCAGCGCACAGGTCCCCTTGGTGTGATTGCGACGTTCGCCCGGCGTGACGCCGAAGGTCCCCTCGATGGCAGTGACCACCTGATCGGCGGTCACATCTTCCTGGGCCGCGTGAGCCAGGGGCGCGCTGAGCGCCAGCATACTGGCGAGCAACCATTGCTGCGATTTGATCTTCTGCACGTTCATTCCTCTCATATGTTGGACTTGGGTTACGTCGACCACACCTGACTTGCCTTGGACATGGACTGGTCTCACCCTGAAAGGTGCAACGTACTTTCGTACTGGATGGAGGATGAGAATGACATCGCCCTCCTGACGAACACGAGCGGCGCAATCAGGCCTGCGGTTCGCAAGACGGAATGCGCCTGCAGGTTGAATAAACGGAATTGGCCAGCAGGATCTTATGCGGAAGTTCGTCCTTGGTAGAACTTCTCGATTCTGCCGAGGAATGCGAACCGCGCGCGCGATACCGCCGGCTGTTCAGCCCTGCCGGGATGGCTTGGCCTTCATGACCGCCGTGCCCCAACTGGCATGGCGCGGAGCCGGACGGCTGGTTTCAGACGCCGCATGACAAGCAAGGCCAGGCCACCCGCCGCGACAAGGAGCAGCGACCCCGGCTCGGGAACGGAACCCGAGGCGACGGACTCACCGGAAAGCGAAAACGCCGCGTTGAATGTAGGGGCCGGAACGCCGCCGACAATGTCGGTGCCCACCCGCAGCCAGTCGGGGTCCAGGAAGTCGTCGCGCGTCCACGTCTGCAAGTCCGTGCTGCCCGGGGGAAGCGGGGTCCCGGGTGGCACGATGGGCTTGGGCGCCGACAGCCACAGGAAGTCGCCGCCAGAGAGTTCAACCAGCGGCACGAAGAAATAATGGCCCGCGACGAGATCGAACGGCGTCACGAAGCTGACGTCAAATAGGACTTCCGCTCCGGTGGCCGGCCCGTTGCCCCCTGTCGTCTGGTTCGGAAGCGGGTGGATCCCGCCGGGCTGCACAGAATTCAGCACGGTGAAACTGGGGCTGAGCAGCGAAACGGAGAAGCCGAGACCGCCCCCGGTGCGGGTGTCGAAGGCCACGTCAGAGGGGGAGTTGACACGGGTCGGCACCATCGGGGTACTGAACGTCGGCGCACCGGAGGTGCGTGCGACATTCGAATCATTGGGAAAGACACGGTAGATTTCAATGCCGATCAAACCGATGTTTGCTGTCGTTGCACCGCCGGTCAACAGACCGGTGAAGGTCGCGCTGGTGATTTTGGTTTGCTGGCTGAGGACAAAGTCATCGGCCGACTCGATCCCGAACAGGCCCGCGCTCGCCGGGCGCGATGCGGTGCCCATCTTGCCGTCGGGGTTGCCGGTACTGAAGAAGAAGGGGGTGGCTGTCGCGGCAGTTGTCGCCAGCAGCAGGGATACCGCATAAACCGAGGACAGACATGTCTTGATGTTCATGGTTTTCTCCTGTTTTTCAGGGTGTCGGGGGGGATGATGCGGCGATCAGAAATCTATAGAAGGTTGCTGCAAGAAACATTCCATGCTTGATAAATCAACAGCTTGCCCGTGGGGGCGGCGGCAAGTGTAAAAAATTCCGACAGGGAATCATCCTGACGGCGCATCCGCTTACTCGATCAAGGTCGGGTAAAGCCTGGCTGCGACCACGACGAAAACGATGAACACCGCACCCAGCACCGTGAAGTTCAGGAGCAGACTGTGCGCACCCTGTCCACCTTCGATCATCAGCATGCGCAAGGCATCGACCAGATAGGTCAGCGGGTTCACTCTAGCCACGGCCCTCAGCCATTCGGGCATCAATGAGAGCGGGTAGATGGCATTGCTCGCAAAGAAGAGCGGCATGGTGAGCACCTGTCCGATGCCCATGAAGCGCTCGCGCGTCTTCACGATGCAGGCGATGATCAGGTAACTGACGTTGCCGGTGGGAATCCCTCGCACCTGGCTGAACACCTGGCCGAACACGGCCAGCCACAACACCAGTTGCGCAGTGCGCGACGTTTTCCGCATGAGTCATGACTCTGGGTTTCCTCACTCTCGGCGGCCGGTCATGCCACGCTCGTCGGTGACGACCCGCCAGAGGGTCTGTGCTGCAGCATATTGCCTACGCAGAAACAGACAGTACAGCCGCGCTCAAACAAAGCCTAACAGACTCCTCAGTGCAACTCCCACCAGCGCCAACACCACGCATGGCGCCCACACCCAGCGCATCTCGGAGCGCAGCACGCGCAGGCCGCGCCGCGAGAAAAGCGCGGACGGACGCAGTGGCGACACCTCGATCACCCGCCACGGCAGAAAGCTGCGCCGGCGCGAAAACGGACTGAAGAAAGCGATGCCGAGGCCGCCGTTGGTCATCGCGTCGATCAGGCCGTGCGACGCGGCGCTGACCAGCAGCACCGCGAACGCGACCGCCGGATCGCAACCCAGCGCCGGCGCGAGCAGCGACCCCGCGCCGGCCAGCGCCACGGCAAACGGCAGCGAATGCGTGAAGCCGCGGTGGCCGAAGGGATGCTCGTAGGGAATGCCCAGCCACAGCCCCAGCGCGTCGATATCGGGCAACACCGCGCAGGCCAGCGCCAGCGCCATCAACCCCGGCGGCACGATGTCGCCGCCCAGCGCCAAAGTCAGCGCAAGGGGCACGGCCAGATGCGAGAGCGGCGTCGCCACGGTCGTCAGCGATCCGGATTACGGCTTGCGGCCGGCTTCGGTGCCGCGGACGATATCCCGGCCGCTCTTGCATTCCAGACAGTGGCGCATAGCGGCACCTTGCCGCTGCGCCTCATTGCGCGCGCCAAGCCAGGAAAGACAACCACGCAGCCGTTCTCGCTCCGCTGGCTCAGGCAGCCAGCCACTGAATCAGCCCGATCAAGCCACCCATAACGGTCAGGCAAATCAAACAGGCGAGGAGGAACTTGACGAATTTGGGCATCTGCTCGGGTGGTGTTCCGGTCCGCTATTTTGCACTACCGGCGGGATAGCCCACCGATTGCGAGAGGATGATGCGCTGATGCTTGCCCAGCCCCAGCGCGGCGCCCAGCGCCTCGCGGTCGACCAGGCCGCGCACCACCACCGCCAAACCCGCCGACGCGCAATACAGATACACGTTCTGGGCAATGAAGCCGGCGTCGGCTGCGCTGTAGAACGCCTTGTCCTCCGCGCTGGCTCCGCTCATCCGGTCGAGATCCGCCACGTACACCAGGTTCAGCGGCGCGGTGGCCACAAAGTCCTGCATGCCGGTCAAATGGCGAATGTCGCCCGCCGCCACACGTTTCAGCGTATGGGTGGGCGAATCGTAGCGATACGCGCCGTCTGCGGTGGTCACGTACACATCGATCTCGCGCCAATCGTGTGCGGAAGGCGCGGTGCGTGCGCCCGTGTCAGGCCGGTTCACCCCGCCCGCCGCCCACAGCAGATTCGACAGCACCTGCTGCGGCAGCGGCTGGCTGCCGAACTCCCGCGCCGAATGCCGCGCCTTCAGCGCCTGCATCAAGGGCACGCCGCCCGCCATATCGGGTGGTGGCAACTGGATCGCCCCGGTATCCTGCGCCAGTCCTGTTCCCATCGTGCTCATCATCAATACCCCCACGACTCGCCATATCTTCATGGCCGGTTTCTCCCTTGCAGAAAACGCGTCACCCCTTTCAATCTAGCTCCACGTCGACACCGAGCAAGTAAAACGCACCAGCATGCTCGCGCAAAACCATCTATTTTTAAAATCAGACAGACACACAAGGAGAATGACGATGGCTGTTGTGAATATTGGTCATTACTACGCTGAGTGGATGCCTTCCGGATCGCCCGACAAGTCCGGTCGTGGGCGCATCATCCTGCGCAGTGCAACCCGCCTCACCGAACTGTTCCGCCTGACCAACCTGGGCTCGGAGGACTATCGCAACCTGCTCCACATGCTGCAGACCGAAAAACCCGTGTTCTGGGACAGCGAGGCAGGCTGGCTGCGCACCGCGCATCCACAGATGCACGATGCCGAACCGGTAGGGGATCAGGAAGGAAACTAGGCAGGAAACTTTCCAGGGCATGTTCATGGGCCGGTCCTTTGCAGCAAGCAAACGTGCGCAGACGCGTGAGGAAGAAATCGCGAACAGTATCAGCCACGGATTGGGGCTGATCGCGGCGCTCGTGGCCACCCCGTTCCTGATCCGGCATGCGGTGCGGCATGGCGATCCGGGGTTCATTGTCGGCGCGAGCATCTTTGCCGCGACCATGGTGCTGCTGTACCTGGCCTCCACCCTCTATCACGCGCTGCCAATTGGCCGTGCCAAGCGGGTGTTTCGGGTGATCGAGCACTCCGCGATCTTTCTGCTCATCGCCGGGACCTACACCCCGTTCACCCTGGGCGTGCTGCGGGGCGCATGGGGCTGGGCGCTGCTGGGGCTGGTATGGAGTCTTGCCGTGGCCGGAGTGGTGCTGAAGGCATTGAATCACATGACCCATCCCATCCTCTCCACCGGCCTGTATCTGCTCATGGGCTGGCTCATCGTGATTGCAGCCCAACCCCTGTCTGCCCGCGTGCCCGCATCCGGGCTGCTATGGCTGGTCGCCGGCGGCCTGGCTTACACGCTGGGAGTGATTTTCTATGCGCTCGATTCGCGCCTGCGGTACGGCCATTTCATCTGGCATCTGTTTGTCATGGCGGGCACTGCCTGCCATTACTTCGCCGTGCTCGGGTATGCGGCCTGAGAAGATTGCCCGGAATTGACAACACTACCCCAAGCGGCCGGGCAAATCAGGCCGGGCGCTTGCCCGTGCATTCAGGGTATCGGGAACAGCCCCAGAACGCCTTGCCCGCATACGCACCGCGCTTGGCTTTGCGCATCACCATCCGGCTTTGACATTCCGGGCAAAACGGCGAGCCTGTCGTCACCACACTGAGCGGATCCCGAAAAAAATTGACGGGCGCGCTCACCCCGCAAATCAGCGCATGCAGCGCCTTGCCATCCACCAACTCGATATTCTGGCCCCTGGCAAACGCCCGGGCCTCGTCCGAAAACACGCCGGACGTCACCACAAATCCACCAGTTGCGCCCTTCGCTGCCATCACCCCATGGAGTTCGCGCACCGTGTTCGCCCCCACCTTGAGAGCACGCCACTGTTTGCATTGCACCAGGAAGGTCTCGCTTTTCTTTTTAAGCACCAGATCGACCCCGTCATCGGCGCCGCCGCCACCGGTCCCGGTCACCGCATAGCCCTTGCGCCGGAAAGCCTCGCCCACCAAGGTCTTGAACTGCTGCCAACTCATATTGTTGAGTGCATTCCGGTCTGGGCTGGCCGCCACCGGCTCATGCAATGCACGGCGCTTGAAGCCCCCATAAGCCGACACGACCGCCGCCCACCAGGAGAGCTTGCCGGTTATCTCGATCACATCTTCAAAGAGGCTTTGCTTGCGGCGAGCCATGTTGTTCCCGGAGTTGTTGCGGGCCATTGCCCGATTCAATTCGAAGCTGCGTACGTTTGCACTTCCTGATTCAGAAAACAATTTGGAACTGATCCTTTTGGTATTGAAGTATTGAAGGGGTCAGCTTCGTTTTGCATTTCCCACGAAATCATTCGGTCTACCAAAATCCAATATTAATTCGAAGCCAACCCATTTGGTTCGCTCGGCGTCGGCTAACCGATAAAAGCAGAGCGAAATGTCTATATTTAAATCGTTTGGCGTGATTCCTGGAGAACATGGCCATGCTAATGAAGCAATGTCATTATTTTTGGCGCGCCCACACAGCTCTGGTCGTGGCGTTTTTCGTTGTCGCCTCCGCCATGCTCGGGGGCTGTGCGGCGCCCGTGTCGAAAGGCGAGGTCGAGCCCAAGGCTCCATTTACGGCACTGAGGGTTTTTTTCGGAACTGATCGACAAGACACGAGGAAAGCCGAGCCCTACCTGCGTTTCGCCAACGAACGCGGCACAGGAATCGTCTACGGCACATGCGTCGTCACCATTCCTTCCTCTCACAAAACGGGGGAACTTGAGGGACCATCGAGTCTGTTGCCCTCCGTGCTCTACCGAGTGATGGAGAACCCTTCCCGCCACGTGGTTCTCGATCAGGTGTCCGTTCTGTCCAGACCGGATTTCCTGCGAACGGTGCGCGAGGCACCCGGCCGCAAGGCCCTGGTGTTCATCCACGGGTACAACAGCACCTTCGAGGACGCCGCCCGACGCACCGCACAGATCGCTTTCGATGCGGAATTCGATGGCATGCCCATGTTCTATAGCTGGCCCTCCAAGGCCAGTTTCAAGGACTACCCCGACGACGAAGACACGATCGAACTCTCCCATGTTTATCTTCGCGCTTTCCTGCGAGACCTTGCGATGGAGTCCAACTTCGATTCAATTTATCTGATCGCGCATAGCATGGGCAACCGTGCCCTCACACGCGCCTTCATCGATCTCAAGTCGGATATTCCTCCCGCAAAACTCGCGGTATTCAAGGAAATCATCCTGACCGCGCCGGACATTGGCGCCGAGGTGTTCCGCAAGGCCATCGCGCCGGCACTTGCCGACACGCCCGGGAGAATCACCCTTTATGCCTCGTCGAATGACAAGGCATTACAGATATCCAAGGATTTCCATGGTTACCCCCGCCTGGGCGACACCGACGGTGGACTGGTCATTGCCCCTGGCATCGAATCGATCGATGCCTCCAGCGTCGGTACCGGGTTGTACTGGAATCTGGGGCACTCCTACGTGGGTGACAGCCCCGAGATGCTGCAGGACTTGCACTACCTCCTGGTCAAGCAGCTTGGGGCCGACGGTCGCTATGGGCTGGAATCCGTGGTGACGCAATCCGGACGTTACTGGCGGTTCAAGCCCAGGAAGTGATTCACTGTCATGTAGCGGTTGCATCCATCTGACGCACGGATTGACTCGTATCGGGGAAATCAGATCATGAAAAAGCATGTCGCGCGACTCGCCCAATTCCTCGTCGTGCTGTTCATCCTGGCGGCCTCCCCGCTTGCCCTGGGAGGCGGGATTCTCATTGATGGAGAGTCCCTTCTGTTCAACGGTGTGCCCGATAACCGCACTTTCATGCCCGCATCGGTTGTCAGCCTTTCAGCACGGGGCGAGGACTACACCTACAGCGGCAAGCCCTACAAATATGCAGTGTTCGTTCTGTATCGCGTATCACCGGGAAACGAAAAGAAACTGGTGGGCAAGTTCCTGGGCCAGATCATTACCAAGCCCATGTTCAAGATCGAGACCCGGTTCGCCCTCCCACAGGGCGCAACCGAATATGAACTGCTTTATCACACCACTCCGTTCTTCTCCTTCGAGCCGATGGAGGGCGCCATGTACGGCGGATTCCTCAAGGGTAAGGAAGCGCAGGCGGTTGAGTCGTTTTATCGGGATGCGAGCAACAGCCCGCACACCGAGCCGTTGGCCAAGCTTAATGCCGGAGCCACGCCGGCCCGACCTGAGGTTTTCCTTTACCTGCAAGGATTTCAGCGGATTCAGGATGAGATCCAGCAGCGCAAACCGCCGACGTTCCGCTGGGACATCGGTGCCGAGTCATCGCTGCAAGCACGTGACGTGCGCTTTACGTATCGGCTGTCCCCGCTCGAAGACGAATGGAGTATCCCGGCCCTCTCCAGGGAGGTCACGTATCAGTATCTGCCACCCGGCAACTACACCTTCGAAGTCCGCGCGCTTTATCGCATGAATGACAAGGAAGCGTCTTCAGGCGTGGCGCAATACAGCTTCACAGTCACACGCCCCATCTACAGCATCGCCAAGGGCGACACGCAAAAAGTCGCGATCGCCGCGATCACCCCCGAATTGCGGGAGAGGCTGCGTGCCCAGAAAAGCCGGGCGCTGCTCATCGGCGTCTCCCAATACACCGAGGGCAGCGGCTTTTCGCAATTGCCTTTCGTGCGAGCCGATCTGATCGGGCTCGCCAGTGCACTGGTCCAAAGAGGCTTCGAGATCACCGTCCTGACGCCGGACAAAGCGGTCGAGTCCGCACTGAAGCAGATCGTCGATTCGTCCAGGGTGACGGTGCAGCTTGCAGTGCCCACCAAGGACACGGTCGAGCACGCGCTCGGCGAGCTTCGCAAGGCATCGTTTCCAGGCGACCGCGTGATCCTCTACTTTTCCGGACACGGAACAGCCGAGGGGGGACTGGGCTACATCGCACCCCAGGACTGTCGGCGCGACAACCGCCAGGCGACCTGCATCAGCCTGGAGTCCGTCAAAGACTGGATGGACAAGATGATGACGGTTCGCGAAGTCCAGCATCTCCTGGTCGTGCTTGACTCCTGCCAGTCAGGCCTGGGCGTGCTCAGCAAAGGCTCGTCGGATGTCGATGTGGCCACGCTATCCCGCTACAGCAGCGCGCACATGATGACCGCCGGCCTGGTTGACCAGGAGGCCTTCGCAGATGCCGACCAAAAGATGTCGATCTTCACGAGCTTCCTGATCAAGGGGCTCAGTGAAGCTGATTACACCAAAGACAATGCCATCACCCTCAGTGAACTGACGCTGTACGTACAAGACTCGGTATCGCGTTACGTGTTCGAAAAATATCAAAAAGAACAGACGCCCGTGATGGGCAAGGTGAAAGGAGCAGGCGAGATGGTCTTTGTCGTCGATTAAGCGGCCTCACCGCATTGTTGAATCTGAAATTCTTGTTCGGCAGGATGGCCTCCCTATCATGGCGCAATCGCCAGTTGCCCGACATCGAGCAGCAGAAAGTGGGCACAGCGGCCTTCCTTCCGGTTGCCGTCATCGCTGACGATGATGACATGCTGGCGGCCGTCGATCACGGCGGGGCTCACCCCTTCGGCGTGCTCGAAGCCTGACAGGCCGGCCACGCTGACACGGCGTGCTTGCGCGCCCGGATGACCGCTCCAGAACCAGAGCTGGAAGTGAATCTGCTGACTGGAGACGGGACCGCTGATCACGAGGTAGCCGTCGAGGGCGGGCAGATAAGCCAAGCCGCGAATCCCGTCGCCGCCCAAATCCAGCGTAACCAGGTCGCGCGCGATGCGGGGTGGCTCGCATCGCTCGAAGATGGCCACGGGGTTCTCGACGCAGGCGATGATCGCCCGCTGCCCGAGCAAGGGGCTGCGAAAGCCCACCAGCAATTGCTGCCCGTCGGCGCTGATTTCCATTGCCTCGATATTGAAGCCACCCCTGCTTTTCACGTCAGCTATCCCGGCGGCAGCGGCCAGCACCGGGTTCGCCCGCACCAAAGCGGGCTTCAGGCCGCGCACCAGCATCGGCTCGACCATGCGCCCGCCCTCGACGCGAAAACGAACCAGCTTGTCGCGGGCCTTTTTCTCGTCGCCTTCCGCATCGCGCGAATGCGAGGTGAGCGCGTAGACGTAGCCCGCCCGATCGAGCGCCAGCGCTTCAAGATCATCCAGCTTCCAGGCCGCGTCGTCGCCCGCCGGCGGCAACAGCGGCGTGCTGCTCACATCTCCAGCAGCGCTGATCGTCACCAGGCTGAAGGGATGGCTCTTTTCATCTTCCACCACCAGAAAACGCCCGTCGGCGAGCTGCTGAATCGAGGATGGCTCATACAGGCCGGTCAGGGGCTGGAACATGGGAGTCTCACACAGGGTCAGGTTGACAGGATGGATACGACAAAGTCAGGGAAGCGCTGAACAAGTCCTTCGACAGGCTCAGGACGAACGGCAAGCGGTTGATTCCGTTCGTGGTGAGTCCTTCGGCTTCGCTCAGGACAGGCCTGTCGAACCATGAACGGCAACTTGTTCGGCGTCTCACTAGGCCCCATGGCGCCACCCGCCCGCCTGCGCCGCCATCACAATCCGCGCGCACGCCTCGGCATCCGAATCCGCCTGGTGGTGCCGCAAATCGATGCCCAGATGCTTGCACACATCCGGCAGTTTGGTCGGGCGAATATCCCACTGCGCCCGCGCCAGCCGCACCGTGCACACAAAAGGCTGCGTCGGCGCCGCCAGCCCATAGGTCTCGCAGCAGGCACCCAGCACGCCCTTGTCGAAAGGCGCGTTATGCGCCGCAAGAAACGCCACTCCCGCCAGCTCGCGCGCCCACCCCGCCCACACCGCATCGAAGGTCTGCGCGTCCCGCACGTCATTCCACGACAAGCCGTGAATGTGGGTAAACAGAAACTCGCGCGACGGCGGGCGTATCAGCGCATACAAACGATCGACAATGCGACCGTGCTCGACAATCACCACCCCCACCGCGCACGCGCTGTCGCGGGCGTTGTTGGCAGTCTCGAAATCGATGGCGGCGAAGCGGGTCATGGATGGGGTTGTACAGTCTTTTAACAATTATGGTCAGAAATGGTTTCGATGCTTTCAAGCGAAACCGGCGAAACATTGGGCATGACCCCTTCCCCGGGCTCATGCTATATTCTAGCCAGACTAGACAGAATACACGGAGGGCATCATGCACAGCGAATGGCAATTGCAGGAAGCAAAGAACAATCTCAGCCAGCTGATCAAACAGGCCACAACCGGCGATCCCCAGGTCGTCACCGTGCACGGCAAGCCGACGGCAGTGGTGGTCTCGGCGGATGAATACGCACGGCTGATGCGCCCGCGCCGCGGCAAGCTCTCCTCCGCGCTGCTGCGCCCCGACATCGCAGGCGATGACCTCGACATCACCCGCAGCCGCGACAGCGGCCGGGACGTCGAATTATGAGCTGGCTGCTGGACACCTGCGTTCTCTCCGAATATGTCAAAAAGACCCCCGCGCCGGGCGTGATCGCCTGGCTGGACGAGCAGGACGAAACCAGCCTGTTCATCAGCGTCATCACCCTGGGCGAAATCGAGAAAGGCATCCTCAAGCTCCGCACCGTCGATCCCCGTCGTAGCCAGAAACTCACCGCATGGCTGGGCAAGGTGGAACAACGCTTCGCTGATCGCATCCTGCCACTCGACGCCGCCGCCCTCCACGCCTGGGCGCAGCTCGCTGCCCAGGCAGAGCTGGCCGGCAAGCCCATGCCGGTCATGGACGGCCTTGTCATGGCAACCGCCCAATGCCACGGCCTCACCGTCGTCACGCGCAACGTGCAGGATTTCGGCCTGTTTCCCCAAGTGCTCAATCCCTGGGCCTTGTAGCCCTGCCGCCCCCAAGATTTCAAATTGTATTGACGGCTTCCACGATCTGAACAAGTCATTCCGGCGAAAGCCGGAACCCAGTAAGGCCTTGATTCAACTCGAGGCTGACCCCTTCAATTGTGATCATGGATTTCCCAAGCAGACGAAGGCAAGGTGATGGCCTGCTGATGTCACCCTCGAATGCAGCCCGGCGGGTACCCAGCCCAGCAATATCAGGCGAGTGAGAACACACAGGAATAATGCAAGGTGCGATCTGAGCTGTGATTTCAGCAGGATGACTATGATGAATAGTATTACGCGTTGATTTCTCGGGAACTCATCATGTCCAGCACCCGCTGTATTGTTGCCGCCACCGATTTTTCCCCCTTCTCCGAGCGTGCCGTGCAGGGCGCTGCGCATATTCCCCGGCAACACGATGCCGAACTGCATCTGTTGCATGCGCTGGGTAGCAAAGTCGAGCAGCGATTGCGCAAGTGACGGTTTCTGGCTCGACCTTGCCCAACAATCAGGAGGCGTGCGATGGAACCCATCTGGCTCAGGCACTATCCATCCGGTGTTCCGGTAGAAGCCGACATTCTCCGCTTTGCTTCGCTCAAGGACATGCTCGAACAGAGTTGCGAACGGTTCCGCGAACGGCCCGCTTTCACCAACATGGGCGTGACCTTGAGCTTCGGCGACCTCGACCGTCTCTCGCAGGCATTTGGCACCTATTTACAGCAAGAGATCGGCCTGAGACGTGGCGATCGCGTGGCCATCATGCTGCCCAACCTGCTGCAATATCCGGTGGCATTGTTTGGTGCCTTGCGCGCCGGCATGGTGGTGGTGAATGTCAATCCGCTCTACACCGCGCGCGAACTGCAACACCAGCTGGCCGACTCAGGTGCCACCACCGTCGTGGTACTGGAGAATTTTGCCCATACGCTGCAGCAAGGGATCGCAACGACAGCAGTGCGCCATGTGATCGTCACCCAGGTGGGCGATCTGTTTCCGCCGATGAGGCGATGCCTGGTCAATTTCGCGATCAAATGGATCAAGCGCATGGTGCCGCGCTGGCAGTTGCCGGGCGCGGTGGCCTTCAATGCCGCGCTCAGGCGTGGCGCGCGCCATGCCTTGCAGGATGTGGCGGTGGCACCGGATGACATCGCCTTCCTGCAATACACCGGCGGGACGACCGGTGTGGCCAAGGGCGCCATCCTGACCCACGGCAACCTGGTAGCCAACGTCGAACAGACCTCTGCCTGGATCGGCAGCACGCTCAAGGAAGGTGAAGAAGTCGTCATTGCGCCGCTGCCGCTCTACCATGTCTTCGCCCTCACGGCCAACCTGCTGATGTTTGTGAAGTGGGGCGCGAATGATGTGCTGATCACCAACCCGCGCGATATTCCCGGCTTCATCAGGGAACTGCGCAAGACTCGCTTCAGCGTCATGACTGGCGTCAATACCTTGTTCAACAAGCTGCTCAACGACCCCGGTTTCGACCAGGTAATACGGGCCAACGCTGGTGCGCTCAAGCTTTCGGTTGCCGGCGGCATGTCGGTGCAGCGTGCGGTGGCAGAGCGCTGGCAGCAGCTGCTGGGGGTGCCGCTGATCGAAGGCTACGGGCTGACCGAGGCATCCCCCATTGTCTGTGCCAATCCGCTCGATGCCACCCATTTCAGCGGTGCGATTGGCATGCCGCTTCCCTCCACCCGGGTGGAGATACGCGACGAAGCCGGGCAGCCGTTACCGGTGGGCGAGGCGGGCGAACTGTGCGTGCAGGGGCCGCAGGTGATGCGTGGCTACTGGAACATGCCGGAGGAAACCGCCCGCGTTCTCAGCGCCGACGGCTGGCTGCGTACCGGGGATATCTGCCGGATGGACCCGCGCGGCATGATTCGCTTTATCGAACGATGCAAGGATGTGATCGTAGTGTCGGGCTTCAAGGTTTACCCCAACGAGGTCGAGGAGGTGTTGATGATGCATCCCGGCGTCAAGGAAGTGGGGGTGGTGGGCGTGCCGGACGAGAAAAGCGGCGAAGCGGCCAAGGCCTTTGTAGTGAAGAAGGAACCGGCGCTGACGGCCGCAGCGCTGATTGCCCACTGCAGGGTGAGTCTGGCCCCGTACAAGGTGCCGAAGCAGGTGGAGTTTCGCGACACGCTGCCCAAATCGCCCATCGGCAAGATCTTGCGGCGGGAACTCAAGGGCACATCCGACGTTCCCGCAACGGGCGCTAGAGCCGAGTGACCGGGACATGATGACGGAAAAGAACCTGATTTGCCGCGGCCGCAGCGCACTGGCCTGCCTGTGGCGGCGGTGGCGCGTGGTCGACTTGATGCCAGCCGAACGCGAGGCGGGCAGGTGATTCCGACCCCTACCCCTCGCGCCAAGGCACTCGATCTGTGGCTGCTGACAGGCGCCCTGGAAGTGGTTGTAGTGGCCCTGCACTTGCGACGACGCCAGGCGCCATGAACAGGCCCGATCAACCAGGCAGGACGCATTCCGCCAACGCCAGGGCGAAGCAGCTGCTCGACCTCGTGCGCGCCCTTTCGCATGAACTGCGGCCAGGCGCGAACGGCATTGATCGCCTGGGGCTCAATCACAATCTGGAGCGCGACTTCGGACTGGACAGCCTGGCGCGGGTGGAACTGCTTGCTCGCATCGAGCGCGAACTCGGGGTCAGGCTGGCCGACGCGGCCATCATCGAGGCTGAAACGCCAGGCGATCTGCTGCAACAGATGGGGGCGCCCAGCCCGGCAGCGACCCCCTCACCGGAACCCGTTGTGACGATGGCGGAGGCCGCGCCGGAACGACCGCCGGAAACGCTGGCCACCCTGATCGAACTGCTCGACTGGCATGTGGCACAGCACGGCGAGCGGGTGCACATCACGCTGTATGACGAAACGGAGCACAGCGAAGACATCAGCTATCGCCAATTGCAGGCCGAGGCGCAGGCGCTGGCAGCCGGTCTGCTCGCCCACGACGTAAATGCGGGTGACAAAATCGCCATCATGCTGCCCACCGGACGCGCATTCTTCGCCGCGTTCTATGGCGCGCTCTACGCCGGATGCGTGCCGGTGCCTTTGTATCCGCCCGCGCGACCTTCGCAAATCGAGGACCACATGCGCCGCATCGCCGGCATCGTCGCCAATGCCGAGGCCGTGCTGCTGGTTACCGACTCGCGGGCCAAACCGCTCGGTTATCTGCTGCGTGCACAGTGTCCTTCGCTGCGCCAGGTGGCGACCGTCACGGATCTGTCGCGCCCCGCCACGGCACCGCTTCCGCCCCCGCCGCGCGCAGACGACATCGCCTTCCTGCAGTACACCTCGGGCAGCACCGGCAACCCCAAGGGCGTGGCGCTGACCCACGCCAACCTCCTCGCCAATCTGAGTTCGATGGCGCGTGCCTCGGGCGTCACCGCCGAAGACGTCTTCGTGTCCTGGCTGCCGCTTTATCACGACATGGGGCTCATCGGCGCCTGCATGGGCAGCCTGTATGTCGGATTCCGTCTGGTGCTTCTGTCGCCGCTGGCCTTTCTTGCGCGACCCGGGCGCTGGCTGTGGACCATCCACCGCCATCGCGCCACCGTCTCGGCAGCGCCGAATTTCGCCTATGAACTGTGCGTCAACAAACTCGACGATCGCGAGCTCGAGGGCCTGGACCTGAGCCGCTGGCGGCTGGCTTACAACGGTGCCGAACCGGTCAGCCCCGACACGATGGAGCGTTTCACCACGCGCTTCGCTCGCTGCGGTTTTCGTGCCAGCGCCATGACCCCAGTCTACGGCCTGGCGGAGTCCTCGGTCGGCCTGGCGTTTCCCCCGCTCGGGCGCGGACCGCTGATCGACTACATCGATCGCGCCGCGTTGTCGCGCACCGGCATTGCCCGTTCCGCCGCGGCCGACGATCCCCATGTCCAACGCATCGTGTCGTGCGGTCTGCCCTTGCCCGATCACGCGATCCGCATTGTCGATACCGACGGGCGCGAACTGCCCGAACGCACTCAGGGCCGCGTGCAGTTCCAGGGCCCGTCGGCGACCTCTGGCTATTTCCATAACCCCGAAGCGAGCCAGCGCCTGTTCGACGGCGCCTGGCTCAATACCGGTGACCTCGGCTATCTCGCGGCAGGGGAGCTCTATCTCACCGGGCGCGAGAAGGACATCATCATCCGCGGTGGCCGCAACCTTTACCCACAGGAACTGGAGGAGGCGGTAAGCCGGTTGCCCGGCGTGCGCCGCGGCGGCGTGGCGGTATTCCCCGCCGCCGATCCGCAAACCGGCACCGAGCGGCTGGTGGTACTGGCGGAAATCCGCGACGACGCTGCCAGGAGCCGCGAGCGGATCCTGACGGAGATCAACCGTCTCACCGTCGACCTGATCGGCCTGCCGGCAGACGACATCGTGCTGGCGCCGCCGCGCACGGTCCTGAAAACCTCCAGCGGCAAAGTCCGCCGCGCCGCCTGCCGCGAGCGCTACGAGCGCGGCGAATTACTCGGCGCGCCGCGTCCCCCCTGGCAGCAGTGGCTGCGCCTGGCCGGCACTGGCACGATCGCCCAGGCCGGGCATCGGCTCCGGCGCGGGGCCGATGCGGCGTGGTCAGCCTGGGCGTGGACGGTTTATCTGACCATCGTGCCGCTTGCCTGGCTGCTGATCGTGGCGGCGCCCGCCCTCACGCTGCGTCGGCGCATTGCCCGGGCGTGCGCGCGCATCGCCCTGGCCTTGACCGGACTGACTCCGCGTGTAGCGAACCTGCAGCAGCTTGCCCGTCATGTGGGCCCACTGATCGTGGCGGCCAACCATGCCAGCTACCTGGATGCGCTGATCCTCACCGCCGTGTTGCCCCCCCGCTTCACCTACGTGGCCAAACAGGAACTGCTGAAGAAACCGCTCGCGGGCATTCCATTGCGGCGGCTCGGCTGCGCGTTTGTCGAACGCTTCGATAGCGCGCGCGGCGTCGAGGACACGCAAGCGCTTGAGGAACGGGTTCGCGCAGGCGAATCCGTTGTTTTCTTCCCTGAGGGAACCTTTCGCAGCCAGCCCGGGCTGCTGGCGTTCCGGATGGGGGCATTCATGCTCGCCGCACGGACAGGCAGGCCCGTGCTGCCGGTCACGCTTTCAGGCACGCGCACAGTCTTGCGCGGTGATGAGTTGCGACCGCATTACAGCGCCCTCCAGGTGCACCTCGGCGCACCGCTGCCGCCGGAAGGCGAGGAATGGCAAGCCGCTTTGCAATTGCGTGATCGCGCGCGCCGCCAAATCCTGGCGCGGCTGGAAGAGCCCGACGCGGCCGGCTGAACCGGCTGGAGCAACCGGTGCATAACCCACATCCGCCCGGTCGACGTCCCCCTCCCCATTTATCGCCGCGCAGTTCGCCGGGAGTAAGCGCTTTAAGGGGGTGGGGTTTCCCGGGCAAGCGCTATTGCATCAACGGCAACGTGCTGAAGTTCGTGCCTGACGCGGGGCAGTGAGGGCGCCATCGCCTCAAGCGATAGCGGCGAAACTTCGGCCGGTTTGGCAGTGGGTTTCTTGGCACTGTGCAGAGTCATGCGGCGTTATGTTGAGGAATTGCCCGAGAGTAATTTGAGGCTGACCCCTTAAATTCCCTTCCTCTGCCGTGCCAACTCCAAAGGCTCTGCGACAAAACGGCGAACCTCCTCAATGACTTCCTCCAGCGTCGGCGCATCTAGCCGGTTCTTGCCGAGAAAGGCCTTCCACTGGGCGCGCTTCGCAGCGTCGCGCGCAAACTCGTCGCTCAGTCCGAGCGGCACCTCCACCGGCACGTCTGTTCCACGGCGCTGAAACGTTGCCGCGATCGCATCGCCCAATAGCCGGGCGTCCAGTGCACCTTCCCGTGCAAGGGCACGCAGATCGAAGTAATCCTTCATCCGGCTGTTTGCCATGCCCAGGCTCACAATCGCCTCCATCTTCTCGGCCACCACCGCCGCACGCGGATAGACGCGCAAGCGCGGCGGCGGCTGATCGTCCAGCAGGGTCGGGTAAACCGCCTCCTCCGGCCCTGGCGTGACCGCATCGCCATAGCCCACATCGAGCTGCACCGTGCAGCGCGCATTGCCCAGCCTGCCCAGCAGCCGCACGCGCAGGCCGCCATAGCGGGCGTCTTCGCGGATTTCTTCGATGGTGATTGAGGCGGGGTCGTACTCCATGCCATCGTCCACGGCGACGCCGCAGATTTCACGGATCGTGCCCGCCAGCGCCTCGGTGTCCATCGGCCCCAAGCCGAGAAAGTCCGCGTCGCGCGTGGGCCGATGTGGCACGTCGAACCACAGGTCGAACAGAATGGCCCCTTTCAGCCAGTAGGCCTCGCGCGCCGGGACAAGGGACAGGCGATAGAGAAAGCGTTCGAGCGCATAGCGCGTCAGAATCAGGTTGAAGTCCTCGCCGCGCGCCTTGGCCCGGTTCAACAAGCGGGCATGAATCGACGCAGCCAGACCCACCGTCACGCCACCGCCTCCAGATAGGGGCGCATCACATTCGTCACGCGGTTAATCCGGGCATAACACCACAGCTCATCTGCGCTCGCTTTCTTGGCACGGCGCGCCTCGCGCAGCGCCTCCAGCGCCACGTCCAGCCCGATCTTGTTGCGAAACTTGAAGCAGTCCGCCACCGTCTTGGCCGCACTGGTCACGCGCACCTCTGCGCCATCGACCCGGTGCGTCTCCACGCCGGCCGCCAGCGCGGCCTCAGAGAAGCGCACCGTGCGCAGCGGCGGGTAATCCAGCCGGGGTGGATGATCCTTATTGCCAATTGCAATCCACACCTCAAACGGCGCCTGCGTCGTCAGATCGTGAATGCGCAGCGCCGTCAGCAGGCAGAACACCACGCTGGGCGCACGCTTTGCCACCGCTACCAGCGCGCTGTGTTCGCCGCCCTGGTAGCCCGGCATGGCGTACAGGCCGCGCGCCACCCGCACCAGTTGCCCCGCCGCCACCATGCGCGAAAGCTCGCTGCGGGTAATGCCGGCCGCAACCAAATCCCGCGACCGTGCTGTACCGGCCCGGCGCAGAAGAGTCTGGATGTGGCGTTCAGTCGAAGTCATACCGGGATTGTTCCATAGTTTCGGTAATTGTTAACAAGTACCGAGAGAATGGAACAGCATTGGCCAAGGTTTGCGAGTCCACATTCACGCTTCGCGTTGGGCATTATTTATGGGTCAGCATCTTTAAATTTCACGTAAGTTTCTGCCGCAGGCCGCGCTCATAAGTCCCTGCCGTTGCGGATCACGCCGACGGCGATGCCTTCGATGACCAGTTCCTGGCGCTTGAGGTCGACGACGATGGGCTCGAAATCGGGGTTTTCCGGCATGAGCTGCACCGTGTGGCCGCGCTTCTGGAAGCGCTTCACTGTGACCTCGTCGCCGATGCGCGCCACCACCACCTGCCCGGCCTTCGCTTCGGCGCTGCGGTGCACCGCGAGCAGGTCGCCGTCCAGAATGCCGGCGTCCTTCATGCTCATGCCGCGCACCTTGAGCAGGTAGTCCGCGCGCGGCGAAAACATCGCGGCATCGAACTGGTAGTGCCGCTCGATGTTTTCCTGCGCCAGGATCGGGCTGCCGGCAGCCACCTGGCCCACCAGCGGCACCCCGCCGCCGCCCTTGAGCCGGATGCCGCGCGACGTCCCCGGCACCAGATCCAGCGCGCCCTTCTTCGCCAGCACCTTGAGATGCTGCTCGGCCGCGTTCGGCGAACTGAAGCCGAAGTGCTGCGCAATCTCCACGCGCGTCGGCGGCAGGCCGGTGGTTTCGATCCACTCCCGGATGAGGTTCAGGATTTCTTCCTGGCGGCGGGTCAGGTCTCGCATGGGGCTTCCTCCAAATGATGTATGCATGTACAGTTGTATATGCATACAGTATAAATACCGAATCCGGAAAACGCCAATGCGCGATGTGCCTGTCCTAAAGAAAGCCGTTCGCCCTGAGCTTGTCGAAGGAGCCCGTCGAAGGATGAACGTTCCTTAAAGCCATGCAACCGCGCACGCAACCACGAGAAACCCCATGATGAAACTCGGAAAGATCAGCCCCCTCGCCTTCAGCCGCATGAAGCAGCGCGGGATATCCATCGACGCCCTCAACCATCTGCTCGCCCACGGCCAGGTCGAAAAGCAGTTCGACGGCGCGCAGGTGGTGTACCTGGACAGCCCCACCCCCAGCCCGACCTGGGGCGGCAGCCCGAAGCCCAGGCTGTATGCGGTGGTGGATGCGGCGGGTGAGGTGCTGACGGTGGAGAAGCGGGTGCGGTTAAGGGGGTGAGCCGCTCCGACGCTCATCGCCGACTGCCTTGAGCCCGGCAGTCTTTACCTTGTGGAAACGTACCGGCTGCGCTCGTCGGCCATCTTCAAAAACAGCAGATAGATGAGCTGCTCGATGTAGTCGCCATAGCTCATGCCGTCATCGCGCAGGACGTTGTAGTAGTTCCAGAGTTTTGGACGATGCTGGCTGTGTTCATGCTTGATCCAGTTTCCCAATATGTTCGAACCGCAGTGCCAGAAGCTTCACACGCTCGGCGAGCGATTCATCCGGAAACACCATGCCGGGCAAGGCATTCATAAATCCCGGCATAGCCAAAAGCGCCCGGCATTGCGCCGCCAGATACTGCCGCAACTCTGGTGCGGCCAAGGCGACTTCGGAGACAAGCTCAGGCCGCCCATCCACCACATTGACGAGATCCTCCAGGTCATGACTGCCCAGCAGATCACCCCGGCCCCGATCGAAAAACGCCTCGAATTTTGTGGCCATGAAGGCGGGCGCGCTGATCAGGCGAATGGTCATTCCGGTCGGCAGCGCAACCTCCCGGGCCGTTTGCACCGCCAATGGGTACCAGCGATTGGCAAAGCCAAGCACACCCGGGTCCATCGGCATCAGATCCACTTCGAGATTGTTGTAACGCCAGCGGCAAATGGGCGCATCCTGCGCCATATCGCGTTTGAACCCAAGCTGGGAAAACTGCTTCTCCAGCGCGTGATACCCGGCCAGCGCTTCTACCCGCGCCACCAGATCCACATCGTAAGTCACCCTCGCCGGCGCGGCGGCCGGATCGGTCAGCAGCAGATCCACCGCACAGCCACCCACAAATACCAACTGCTCTCGCAGCACCCCGAGCGCACGTGCAACCAGTTCAAGCTTGGCCAGATTCGGCTGCTGTTGCCTCATTGAAAGAATGGCTCCAGCAGCTTCTGCGCGGCCTCACGCTCGCGGGCCTGGCCGCTGCGGATCGCATCGAACAGCGCGAGCACCGCATACAAGCGCTCATCCTTCAGCGCAGCATCGGGCACCGATGGATACAGCGGCACCAAGCTCAGGCCGCGCACCGTGCCACTGGGGTGCGGCCACACCGGCACCGGATCGCTGGACGGAGCAATGACGCCATTCAACGGCGCAGCACCATAAGCCGTGGGAATGCCGCGCGTGAGCGTGCCCCACACCGGCGCAAACGCATACTTGGCGCCATGCAGCACAAACTCCCGCAATTGCGGCTTCAGCACCACCGGACGGCGTTCCTCAAACATGGCAAGCCGCGCCGTGGCTGCCCGCTTGAGCGCGCCATGCACCGCCGAGATTGCCAGCCCGGTCTGCTCCGCCAGTTCCGTATAACCCGCGCTGCCGTCGCCACGGCTCAGCAATGCCAGCAACACATAAAGGTCCTGCGGCTTCAGCGCCACCTGCCGGTTGCTTATCTTAGGCATATTCTTTATTCATGAAATGAGAAAAGCTATGCAAATAATACGACTCAAAGAATATTAAAGTCAATATTCTTATTTCATGAATAAAGAAATCCAGGAACATTCGCTATTCTCGAATAGCGTTGTTCATTGCATACTTTTAAGCGCGACAACGCACAACGGGGAAATCGAAGCAGACCCTCATCACAGTACGGCGGGCGATGAACTGACGGTGGAGAAGCGGGTGCGGTTAAGGGGGTAACGCATTCACCCCCTGCCCCGCCAACACCTGAAGCCTTTTCTTGCGGAAGCGTACCAATATTGATACTTTCAAACGGCAAGGATTGGCTGAAACAACTGAGAGGCAAATAGATCATGGGCAAGCACAACATTGGCAGCAGCTTTGACGACTTCCTGCAAGGGGAAGCCATGCTGGAAGAAGTGACCGCCGTAGCCCTCAAGCGCGTCATCGCTTGGCAGATCGCCGAGGAAATGAAAGCCCAGCAACTGACCAAAGCCCAGCTTGCCACGCGCATGCACACCAGCCGAGCGGCACTCAACCGCCTGCTCGACGAAAACGACCCCGGATTGACGCTGACCACCTTGGCCAGCGCCGCAGCTGCGCTGGGGCGGCGAGTGGATATCCGACTCACGCCTCCTGGCGCAACAGCCAAGGCCGTCAAGGCCAAGAAAAGCAAGCCTGCCGCGAAGAAACCAGTGAAGGCTGTCGAGGCAGCCTGCTGCTGAAGTAAGAAGCGCATGCGGGCTGCCGCCGCGCACCCCATCGAAGCAGGCCGACCTCCGCGTCACAATGCGCAACATTGCGCAACATTGCGCAACCATCATAAAAGTATAGTTGCGCAATATTGCGCATTGTCTGAAAATCACTTACTCAACAAGAGCTTGAAGACAACCATGCTGTCCTTTCAACCGAGCGTAAAACTCGAAAAAGCCCTCAAAAAGCTGCAAGCCGAGGTGGTGAATGCCTCATTCGGGCTGGGCGCGCTCACGGCCGACGAGGCACGCTATCTGAGTCGCTGCGCCCTGATCAGCAATGTGGGCGCCTCGACGCGGATCGAAAACGCGCTGCTCACCGACGCCGAGGTGGAATGGGTGGACACCACGCTCTCGGTCGATGGGCGCACCACGGCCTTCGAGCAGCACAAGGATTTCATCCTCGACAAACTATCCAAGGATCGCGAACGCAGCGTGGAAGAAGTGGTTGGCTGCCGCGAGGTATTGGCAACGGTCTACGCGCAGGCGCGGGATTTCAGTCCGCTTACCGAGACAGTGATACGCGGCCTGCACCATGACCTTCTCAAGTTTTATCCGCAAGCCTTGCCCTGTGCCGGCGGCTATAAAACCACACCCAACCGGGTGATCTCGAAGAACCATGCCACCGGCGAAGTGCGCACGGTGCTCGACCCCGCAGCGCCCGGCGTCGCCACCGAAACCGCGATGGCCGACCTGGTCGCGTGGTACAACGCCAGCCGGCATGAATCGCCCTGGCCACTGCTGGTGGCAACGGAATTCGTCTTCCGCTTTCTGGCGATCCATCCTTTTCAGGATGGCAATGGACGCATCGGCCGCGCGCTGTTTCTTCTGGCGCTATTGCAATCGGACGATGAGCCGCTGGCTACGCTCATGCCCTATATCGCCCTGGACCGGCGCATCGAGCAGAACCGCGCGCAGTATTACGCGGTGCTGCACGAAGTATCGCAAGGCACGTTTCAGGCCGACCCGACCCGCTACCGCTATGAACCGCTGGCCTGGTTCTTTCTGAAAATGCTGGAAGGCGCATTGCGCGACGTGGAACACACCCGCGCGCGCTATGTGCGCCTGCAACAGCTGTCGGAAACCGCATCGACTGTGTTGCAGCAATTCAAATCGCGACCTGAGCAACGCCTGCGTGTGAACGATATCGTGAGCGAAATCCAACTGCCCCGCCGGACGGTTCAATACGCCTTGAAAACGCTAACCGATCAGGGTTTTTTGCAACGCCTGGGACAAGGCGCCGGGGTGCGATATCAACTGGTGTTTTGAACACGGCGCTGCCTGCAGCCCCCTGAAAACCTGAAACGTGACCGATGAAGGCGCGATGTGGCTAAGCAGGAAGATTCGGGCGTAGGGGTCGGGCACGGCCTTTAGGGAATCAAACGTCACCGCCTAATCTTCGGTATTCTCGAATAGCGAATTTCACAGCATGGCTTTCGCGTACGCCAATGCATCAGGGGAAATTGCTGGCGCACCCAGACAGATCAGACCGGGCGTGTGCCCTTGCAAGCCGGATATTGAGAACAGCCCCAGAACCCATTGCCCGAATTAGCACCACTCTTGGCCGTGCGCTTCACCATCGCGCTTTGGCAAACCGGGCAGGCCGGCGCACCTTCAGACACGACAGCCTGGGCGATTCACCCTACCAATGCAGGCAACAAAAAACCCCGGCAAGCCGGGGTTCTTTTCAACCAAAGCGAATTTACGCAGGTTGGATGTTTGCAGCCTGCTTGCCCTTGGGGCCAGCGGTGATTTCAAAGCTGACGCGCTGGTTCTCCTGCAGCGACTTGAAGCCGCCTGCCTGAATCTCCGAGAAGTGCGCGAAAAGATCATCGCCACCGCCGTCCGGAGTAATAAAACCAAAGCCCTTGGCGTCATTGAACCACTTAACAATACCTGTTTCCATTTTGCATTTCCTTAAATAAACCTATTTGGGCAACATGCCCTATCCATCGAATATCAAGGAAAAGTGGACAACCAGAGTTACCGCCAGTGAATCTTGAAACTTGAAGCTTGAATCCTACAGATGCAACTCAGAGGCCTGGCTGGCGAATAAGTTCAACTTTATTTTTTGGGTGGCGCAAATCTGGTCAGTGCGCGACTTCCGCAGTGGCTAGCCACGTAAGGCTTGGCGGATGCGGTGCGTAACGATGAGCAAGATCGCGAGGAACAAAGCACAGGGTGCGAACCGGTTGATGGTCAGCGCCAGGCCGACGCCCAGCATCCGGCCTTCGGTGCTGGAAAAAAGCGTTTCATGCATCATCGTCACCGCGGCGAGAACACCAACTCTGGCACGACAACTTCCCAGCTATCACAGCGCGACTTGTCCTGATATTCCACAGCAGAGTCTTCCCGTCTCCAAACGATGATTGAAGCGACTCGACCAGATAAGAACTCAGTCCCTAATGGGTTAGTGAATTTTTCTTTCGACATGCGCCCAACAATTTTTCCATTGGCATCAGTGAATTCCCAGTGTCTCTCACTTTCGCAAAGGAGTAATGGGTCACCTGCCGTCAGGTTTGTAATTGTCTGATGGACTGGATTGTTCGGTGCATAGCGCCCTGCATAGCCCAAATCCACCATCTTCAAAGTTGGCTGCACATAGCGGCGTCCAAGCTCAACAGGCGGGTTCTGTAAATCGACTATTGTCCGATTCAGAATGGCCGCGTCATCCGTCAAGGCATCCAGTAGCTTGTTTTCTCTACTGGACATGCGCGCTAACGTCAGCGTCTGTCGAGCACGCGTCATTGCCACGTAATAAAGCCGCCGTGGTGCATCTGGGTCTTCACCCTTGCTGAACTGATCCCAACCACCGTCGAGGACTGCCACGTGGGCAAACTCCAGTCCCTTGGCGCGATGCGCCGTGAGCAGCATCAACCCAGTTTGGCGGCGGCGAACTTCCCGCCCCCATTCGGCCAACCAGTTCAGGAAATAATCCCGGGGTAGTTCGGCCTCGCCAGTTTCGACAGCATATTCCTCCACTGCCTCGCGCAGCAGTGACCACCACGGTCCCGCCGCCTGTCCATCTAGCCAATTCCTGATTACTCCAGAATCGACTAGCTTGATTTCGATGTTACGTAACCACGTCACCAGTGCCTGCGTCTCCCGCAAACGCCAGAACTGCGCTGTCTCTTCGTCCGCCATTTGCACCGGAATTTGGTGCATCTCGCAATAGCCGCGCAGGGGCTCAAGATATTTCCATTCACGGGCAACGATAGCTGCATTGGCCCAATCCCAGGCAGGATCAAGCCCGGCAAGACGTTCCATCTCGGCCATTACTGCCATGGCCTGTGTCATAGGGTTATCGCCTGCGAGCAATATTTGCACCCGTCCTTGGGAAACGGGGTCGAGCGATTGCCAAGCCCTGCCCGCTTGTTCCTTTGAGCGGGCATGATCAATTGAAATAGGGTGGCCAGCCTTCATGCGGTTGGCTGCGGGATCGATCACCCTGTTGGCCGCCTCGATGATATGGCGTGTAGAGCGGTAGTTTTCCGTCAGAAAGGCTGGTTTGGCGGCGTAATCCGCTTCGAAGCGCCGGATGAACTCCACCGATGCGCCGCTAAAGGCATAGATATTCTGGTCATCATCGCCGACGGCAAAAAGCGTGAGCTTGCCCTCAGCATCCGCTTGGGTGCGTCCGGCCAGGGCGGAGATCAATTCGTATTGATCCGGCCCGATATCCTGGTATTCGTCTACCAGAATCCAGCGGAAACCGGCCAGCAAACGATCGCGTTGTTCGTCGGCCTCCTCGGGCGGCAATCCGTCGCCTTTCAACAGCGCAACCGCTTCCTGCATGATTTCCTTGAAGGTGTCGCCATTCACCAGATTGGCACGTCCCGCTAAGCTGGCACCCACTAGGCGCATGGCAAAAGCATGGCAAGTCAGCACGGTGATACCGCGTGCATCGTCACCGATCAAATCCTTCAGGCGTCGTCGTATCTCAACCGCCGCGTGCCGGTTGTAGGCAAGCGCCAAAACGCCGTGTGGATTCTCGCGTCGGGCGCGCACCAGATAGGCGATGCGATGCACCAGCACGCGGGTCTTGCCCGATCCGGGACCGGCCAACACCAATACATTGGTCTGCTCGCGGTCGTCGGCGACGATACGCTGCTGAATAGGGTTGTTAAGCGATTCGACAATTGCTCGCCAAGATGCGGGCGTGGTCTGCTGAGCCAGCTCCTTTGCGCGTCCAGGCAACCAGCTTTTGATGAACGCGTCACGGTCCATGCTGAAATAACCCATCGCCAGATGTAGCGCGTCGGCCATGGACTTGAGACCCAGTTGGGCGTATTCCGCCATAACGTGAATCTGGATAACCTGTTCAGCATAGTGCAGGATGAGCTGCATGAAATCCGTCTTGGCAAATCCGCGTTTTTCCTGTTCCAGCTTGATCGTCATCGCCGGGCGGAAAACGGCGAGACCTTTGTTGAGCCGGATCACGTCTTGTTCGTGCAGCCACAGCAACGCCAGATCCAGTAGTTTGGCCGGCTCTTTTATTTCGGCCATCAATATCTGATCGGCTTCAATAGCAGCAGTGAGTTTTCCCAGCGTGGTTTCGGCCAGGAGATCGGTTCCGCGTTGTCCTTGCGGCAAACAATTCAGTAAATGGGTTAGCAAATGCTGGGCAGCGGTGCGGCGCAGCCGAGCGGTTTTCTCCAGTGCTCGCCAATCCCGTTGCAGCGTCACCTGCACAGTTTCGGCATCAATATTTTTCAAACGCAGGCTACCAACGCTGCCTTCTTCGTTACGGCCATCTTTGGCGAGACTTCTCAGCAGCCGTGATACTTGGGCGGGAAGTGCCTGATCGTGTCCGGCATCCTTGAGGTGCTGTGCTGCATGCCGCAAATGCAGTACCGAGGTCTCACCTTTGGCTAGATCAGGCGCGGAAAGCCTTAGTTCATTGATAAGCGCCTCTTCCATGGCAACCATTTTTTCAAACCGGTTACGGGACGAGTTAACCACACCCGCATGCACATAAGCTGTCAAGGCGGTGTCATTACTGGCGATGCCGAGTTTTTCCAGGTCATACAGCGCAGCACGGACTTTTTCGGCACTCAACCCCGATGCACCCATCAATTCATCGGTACTGATACCTTCATCGGGGTCGGCGCTAATGAGCGAATCAACCAAAGCCAGGAGTTGGCGTTGGTAATCCGCTTGCATCGGTTGCTTGGCAAGTTTCTGTCGTGCTTCATCAAGCGAAGCTACACGTAGGGATGACGGAAAGACTTGAACCTGATTCTCGTCCCGTTCAAGCAGCTTGGCCTCTTCGAGCCAGGAAATAGCCGTGCGTACGCGCGTATCGTCGGTAGCCTCGTCCCGCTGGAAAGCGGCATCTTCATCCTCAGTGAGGATTTCCCCAGCGGTTGCGATCACCTCGCCGCCCGCATGCTTTTTTCGATCCAGATTGCGCAGTGCCTTGAGAATCGCCTGAATCTCGCGCTGAGTCAGGCGTGAACGGGCAGACATGCCAAATTGCCGTTCCACATCCTCGGGCGTGTAGAGCAGCACACAGCGTGCGTCAATCCTCGGGTCGCGTCCGGCACGCCCGGCTTCCTGTAAATAGTTTTCCAGCGAGCCTGGAATGTCCGCGTGAATGACCAGTCGTACATCCGGTTTGTCGATACCCATGCCGAAGGCGTTAGTGGCCACGATGACCCGCAGGTCCCCATGAATAAAGTTCCCCTGCGTGGTTTTTTTGGTTTCCGGCTTTAGTCCAGCGTGGAAAAAACCTGTTGCAATACCTTTTGCCTGAAGAAACTCAGCAATCTCCTCGGTCCGTTTCCGTGATGAAGAGTACACAATCGCGCCACCCGGCATGTCGGGTGGAAGATTGGTCAGCAGAATTTGATGGATGTGAGCGAGCTTCTCTGCGGCCGTAGTCGGCACAACAGCAAAATCGAGGTTGGTGCGTTCAGAGCCGCCGTTGAATACCTGGAGCTCGATCCCCAGTTGCTTGCCAAAGTATTCGACAATGTCCGTGACTACATCGGGCTTGGCCGTCGCGGTCAGGCATAGTATTGGCGGGACCCCTTCCCTTTCTGCCCTTTTTTTGATGAAGCGCCCGACGTAACGGTAGTCCGGCCGAAAGTCGTGCCCCCACTTGGATAGGCAATGCGCTTCGTCCAGCACCCAGGCGCCGATCTCACGTTGATCAAGCACCTTGCGCAAGGCGCGGCTGCGGAGTTGCTCGGGCGATATGATCAAAATGCCGATATCACCCAAGCGCACGCGATCCATTGCGTCGGCACGCTCCGGCATGGAAAGCATGCCGTTAATGGACACACAAGAATTAATCTCTCTAGCCTCCAGGCCCGTCACTTGGTCGGCCATCAGCGCCACCAAGGGCGAGATCACTACAGTAAGAGCGCCAGTCTTTTCGAAACGAGACAGTGCGGGAATCTGATAACACAAGGATTTACCCGTACCGGTTGGCAAAATTCCCAGCACATGCTTGCCCGCCATGGCCGCTTCCACAATGGACTGCTGCAGTGGGCGGCCGTCTTTGTCTGTCGGCTCGGGGCGAAAATCCGTAAAGCCAAACCAGCGTTTCAGCTCCTTGCGCGCATCGTGCCGCTCACAGCACCATGTGCACGCTGGATCGGTACATGCCGTGTCCCGCAAGCGTCGTACTAATGCCCCAGTCATGGGAAACTGATGTCGAACCCACGGCGGCATGACAGAGTTACTTCCAGATACCGACAGCCAGGCCAAGGTATAAGCCAGCGGCCAGCCTTGGTTCACCGCATCGGCTATCACCTCTCGCGAGGCAGTTATGCATGCTTGGCCAGCCAGACATCTTTCGATGGCCGCCATGGCATCGACATCAGTCGGGCGCAGCTTGCGCCGTAGCTTGGTAAAAAACGCATTCAGGCCAGATACGGCTTCGTCCGCCGTTGTAAGCCAGTGCCATGCAAGCAACAGGTCCGGTGCTGTCTCCTTCAGATTGAGCAGTGCACCATGCTGGTCTCGGAAAACCTCCAGAGTGAGCCGAGCATCAAGCTCAGGATCATTAAGCCGTCCCCGCTTAAGTTGCCCATCCTGATAGTGCTTAACCAGGTGGTGATAAGGATTCCGTGGGAAAGCCAGTGGGTTGAGTCGCAACGTATCGACTGCGGGCAACTTGAGCAGACGCATATCCGGCTTGGCCGCCGCCAGGTGCGGCAGGTCGAACGCCACCAGATTGTGTCCGAGTAAAAATTTTGCACCATCGGAAAAGGCATCTAGTTCAGCCAAGGCTTTACCAAGATTTCCTTTACTGAAGGAATACGCCTGATCAGTGTCACCACGCACTGCAGCAAATTGGTGGATTCGGGCGTCGGCCACACCCACCTCAAGATCGACTGAGATACAGCGCGGCGCGAAATTGGCAATATCCGGAACAGGCCTGACCGGATCATCCATGGTGAGCTTGAATCATTATTTTATTATGGGCGGATCGACGTTTGGGCCAGGATAGACGTTGGCAAATGAATACGAGTTGATCGCATCGCCATCCATAACGGGTAAATCCCCCCATTTCCTAATAGGCAGGCTGATTTTCTCAGCAACACGTATCAAGTCGGCCAATACACCTTCCGAAGTGGAATCAGACGCTGGTTGTCGATGCCCATCTTTTCGTAATGCTCCAGCAAGGCTTTCACCAAATCGTCCAGGTCCATCAACGTGAGCGGAATACTCGCCCGTTCTGCCTCGTAGCGCGCATCCTTTGTAAATCCGCCCGTGCTCACATACAGGCCCTTGTCATCCTTGTGCCGGCCACCCAGGAAACTGCGAATCTCTTGTGACCCCATCTGGCTGCCGGTTCGGTGTTTCACTTCCACAACGATGCGTGGGCTTTCGAAGCCGAAGCCATCGGGCGAGGCAACGATGTCCTTGCCGCGATCCGGGCCACTGGGTGAAATGCGGGTCTTGTACCCCATGGCCTGTAGCATCCCTGCCACGAGTTGCTGCATCTCCTCCCAGTCCAGCTTGCTCACCTTGTCCTTGATGAACTCGAAGGCCTTGGACTGGATGTCCTTCAAAATCGTCAAGACAGCCGTCTCCTCGTCCTCAGGTTCGACGGCTGTCTTGAGGGGCTGCTTGCCCGCCAACAAATTCTCGATTTCTATAGCCGCCTCATCGGGCAATAGAAATAGGGTCGATATGGCGCCCAAGCTGTTTTTTGTGCTGACTGACAACAGATCCCGGGAAACTTCACCTTCCCATGTCACGCGACGGCAGTTTGGGTCATCCTCGATAAAAGAGGGATCGTAGAAGTAATCGCTGCTGATCGTGCCCACCAGGTAAACACGCCCAGATGGGTCATAGGTCAACACACGGTCGCCCACCTTTATCTCCCGCACAAAGCGATAGGCCTGGCTGGCCGACATGGCCACCTGCATTCTTTTCATTTCCGGGTATGCCCTGGTCACGGCCTGTATGAAGGCTTCACGGGCCTTCAGAGAGTTCATGTCCCCCAGCTCAATCCAGCCGATAGCTACGATGGACTTGGCCTTGAAGTCTTCAAAATACTTTCCGCCAACCTCTGCACGAACCATCCACATGGGTTTAGCCTTCATCTTCATCCCCTATTTTGATCTTTCATCTTGTTGCGGTGTACTTGTAGAAGCAGGTTATCGAGCTGCCTGAGTGTAGGGGTGTACCCGAGCATTTCATCCATTTTGTCTAGCAGCCAGGCAGTACGTACAGTGAATTTCCCATAAAGCGAATCAGCATTCCCAGACGACACCTTATAGTCAGTAAAGCGACTGTCGGGCGAAATTTGTGCGACGGCAGTGGATGCACGGCTATCGTAAATGGGAAAAAGATCCGGGCGGTGGAAATGCAAGTATTTTGAAGTCAGCGAAACCCGTCCCAACTCATCGTCGTTCGAAAATATAGATTCGAAGGAATGGTGCACATCGACAACTTGATCCAGGTGCTTTCGAAAATCAGCAGTTGGTTTGGGCAAGCGCTTCAGGTGCCTGTCCGCTTTCTGGTCAATGAACCTCTGTGACAGTCCGATAATGTACTTGTCAGCTTGGCCCTTACCGGCCACCCCACGCTCTGCTGCGGCCGAATACGCCCGACCAATCAGCCATATCTTTGCGGCAACCTGTGCTGCGTCTGTATGCGCCGGATAGGCCTCGCAAAGTTTGTACAGCCACTCATTTCCTACATCCCAGATCGACGGCTGGACTGCCGCAATAACCCATTGCTTCTCGAGCTTAAGTACAGGTAATTTGGCCATCGCTTATTGCTCAGCCTCGGCCACTTCCGGCCCCATTTCCGCCAATATCTCCCGAAACTGCTCCAACGCCGCCTCCAAATCCTCCACAATCTCCGCCGCGATCACTTCCGGCGCGGGCAGGTTGTCGGAATCGGACAGCGATTCGTCCCTCAGCCAGAAGATGTCCAGGCTGGCCTTGTCGCGGTTGACCAGGTCTTCATAGTCGTAGGCGCGCCAACGGCCATCGGGGTTTTGTTCAGACCAGGTGGGCTGGCGGTTGAATCGGCCCGAGGGCGAGCCTCCTACTGTAGGAGCGGCGCCCCCGCCGCGATTGCTCCCCGAATAACACGCCACGAACTCGTCCAGGTCTTCCCGCTTCAGCGTGCTGGTCTTGAGCGTGAAGTGCATGTTGGTGCGCAGGTCGTAGATCCACAGCTTCCTGGTCCACGGGGTTTCGGCGGCGGGCTTCTTGTCGAAGAACAGCACGTTCGCCTTCACGCCCTGGGCGTAGAACAGGCCGGTGGGCAGGCGCAGCAGGGTGTGGACGTCACAGTCGTGCAGCAGTTTGCGGCGGATGGTCTCGCCTGCCCCGCCTTCGAACAGCACGTTGTCCGGCAGCACCAGGGCGGCGCGGCCGTTCTGCTTCAGCAGCGTCTTCACATGCTGGACGAAGTTGAGCTGCTTGTTCGAGGTGGTGACCCAAAAGTCGTCGCGCTCGACGGTATCGCGCTCCTTGCTGACCTTGCCCTCCTCGCCCACGATGGTGGTGCTGCTCTTCTTGCCGAAGGGCGGATTGGTCAGTACCACGTCGAAGCGCTCGCCGGGGTCGGCGGCCAGCGAATCGCCCACCGCAATCGGCTCGAACTCCTGGCTGCCGATGCCGTGCAGCAGCATGTTCATCGCGCACAGCCGGGCGGTGGCCTGCACCAGTTCCCAGCCCTTGAAGCTTTCCCCGCGCAGCTTCTTCTTCTCCGCCGACGTCATGTTGGGGTAGTGCTTCACCACATAGTCATGTGCCGCCAGCAGAAAGCCGCCGGTGCCGCAGGCCGGGTCGGAGATGGTCTCGCCGGGCCGGGGCGCCATGGCGTCGACAATCGCCTGGATCAGCGGGCGCGGCGTGAAGTACTGGCCCGCGCCGGACTTGGTGTCCTGCGCGTTCCTCTCCAGCAGGCCCTCGTAGGCGTCGCCCTTCACGTCGGCGCTCATCGACACCCAGGTTTCCTTGTCGATCAGGTCCACGATCAGCCGCCGGAGCTTGGCCGGGTCCTGAAACTTGTTCTGCGATTTGGTGAAGATCAGGCCGAGCAGGCCTTTCTGCTTGCCCAGTTCCTCCAGCGTATGACGGTAATGGTCGAACAGCTCGTCGCCGTCCTTCTTCACCAGGCTGGGCCAGTCGTAACCGGCGAGCACCGGGCTGGCCTGGTTGTAAGGCGGCCGGCTGCGCTCGTCGGCCATCTTCAGGAACAGCAGATAGGTGAGCTGCTCGACGTAGTCGCCGTAGCTCATGCCGTCGTCGCGCAGGACGTTGCAGTAGTTCCAGAGTTTTTGGACGATGTTGGATGGGCTCATGGCATTACTCAATATTTGGTGTCGACGAGAAAGCCGGTACGTCCTGGACAGGGATACCCGTTCTTATCTTTGTGTGGCTTCAATGCGGAATCGTGGGACTGCCGCGTAAATTTTTTTCCGCAATATGTGCATTCATACACGTACTTTGGCCCGGCATGCGTGAGCGAGTGCCTGGCCGTTCGAGGACGGCTGATCCTGGGTGAAAAATTCGTTGCAGCGCGGCGGGACACAGGTGGTACAGAAATCACCCCACTGGGTGTCAGCTCAATCAGATATCGCGGAATGAATGAGACCTGCGTCGCCTCGGCTCCCTGAATCCTGTCGACCCGGTAGGATCGCGGTTCCCCAGTCTCATGTTTCACGGCGTACAAGAGCAGATTGCCGTCCTGGGTTCGCCGCAAGGAATACGGCTCGATCAACCTTCTGGTGCCCTGATAGGTCAAATCCACGCACAGCCGGTTTGCGGCGGCAAAGCGAATGATCTCAAAGGGTATGGCAGCATGCCACGCATGCGACATGGATGGCGGTCGCCACGTTTCATCCACCGCGCCCACCCCGGGTGTATACATTTGAAGCGACGGCCTGGCGATTTTTTCCGCGACTCCATGCAACCAATCAAAAACACCGGGAAGCTCCTGCCAGAACTGTTCGAATGCCGGCAACACCGGCAGTTGATGCGCCAGCATATTTCCCCACTCCGCTTCCAGTTCGAGCCGGGCAGGTTGATTGTCCACGGTCTGCATCGTCGGGACTGCTATGCCCTTGAATGCGCACTTCTGTTCCAGCGTGCTGAACACCAACAACCGATCTGGCCTGAGTTCGTCATGACGAAACAGATGCACCACATCGTACAAATCTCGTGGCCTTTCGCGTTCTGCCAAGGCACGAATTTTCTCGGCAAAAACCTCCTCGAAGGAATAGCAACGGGCATGGATACCATCCACCGGCCGGTCAGAATAGGGATGGTGGACTTCTCTTGTTGCGGGCTCCAACACCAACAACTCATCGTCTGTTAAATCCAGTTTGATACGGGGCGCATCCCCGCGCCGTTGCATCGGGCCGCGATATCCGACTCTCCCCTCTGCCGAGGAATTGCCGCGCGGATTTGTATAGACTTCGAAACGAATGCTGTCGGCTGGCACCTCAATGCCCGCCTGGTCATAAATCCATTCGGATATCTGCTTGAATGTCGCCAGCAGAAACGGCTCTGCAAGATGCTCCGGATTGGTGAGCGTGAAATCGAGGTCTTCCGAGAAACGGTAAGTCTCGAAGAAGCATTTCTTCAAACACGTACCGCCCTTGAACACCCAACTTGGCCCAATCTCGGGATGCGCGGAAATACCGGCAAGCATCCAGCCAAGCACATAGTCCTTTTCAATCACGTTCGGCGCGAGCCCAAACTCACGCGAAAAATCCATAATCTCCTGCCGATCGATCAAGGCGCTACTCCCCCAGCCAGCGTTGTGGAACCCAGAGACGCCACCGCGTCACCAGTTTGTCGGTTTCCAGCGCAGGGTCGAGCTTGGCATTGCCAGTGGTCAGCCGTTCACGGCACTGTGAAATTGCGTCCTGGTCAGCGGGGGAAAATTTCTCCAGCAAGAACCCAAGCCGCTTGAAAACCGCTCCGTTACCCAGCCGGCTTGCGTATTCGAGCAGCAAAGCGAGGTCTTTCTTTTCCGACTTGAGGTAATTCTTCAACATGTCCACTGTCGAGCGTATTCCCCCGCCCAGTTGGGGATCGCTCAACATATCGAGCATCGTCCGCGTCGGGTCGGAAACATCGACTTTCACCTGCCCCCGCCACACCGACTTCGTCCCAAACAGGGCCTTCTCCTGCACCGAGCGCAGCAGGAAATCGGTTTGTTTAATCGTCGGGTTCCGATCCCTGGGGCGCTGCACAGTCACCACCACCACCGTGCGGAAAATTTGCTCCGTCAGGTCCCAATACTCGGCAGCGCTCCAGCCGCCAATGTAGCAAGGCCCATAAAGCTGCGCGGCAATCACCCATGCGTCTTCCAAAGGGACATCCGAGGTCCTAGATTCCAACGGCACCGGCACATAAAGACCGCGACGAACGCGCGACAGCCAGCCAGCCTTTGCCCACCGCGCCAACATCTTGGCCGTGGGTGTCGCAGGCAGGCGAAGAACATCGGCCGCTTGCGCAACCGAAACCGTGCCCTTCGTCGCGCGCAATACCGCCGACAAGCGTTCCCGGTCTGCTTTTCCTAGGCCTTTAAGGGGTTCCATGCCAGATACTCAATATGTCGTAGTTCATCTTATAAAAGAATATTAGCGCACATATTATACTTTTCAGGCAAGCCAAGCTATATCAATGATGTAATTGTTCATTTATATGATGAATTATTACGTACTTAATCCACGCATCGGGCCACAACCGCCGCAATCTGGCCGGTTTGAATTTTCGAATAAATGCAAACCCTGGGTTTGCAAAATCGGCCAAACCTAAACCTTGTGCTGCTCCCGGAGCGCATCTGCCTCCTCATGAGTCCGCCTGATCGCCTCGCGCTCAAGGTTCTCAATTTTCAAGCGGTTGAACCCTTCGGGGTTTTGTTCGCAATGATAGAAGTAGTGCTTCATCCTGAGGTCCTTCTCGGCCTTTTTCTTATCTCGTTGCGTAGGCCTCAGCCAACCCACTGCCTTGCCCAGCTTATAGAGGCCCACGCTGATGCTGATGCCAGCCAGAACATGGCCCAACCAGGTGACGCCCAAGCTGACCATTTCGATGAGCACAGGTACACCAACCATCAGGAAAAGAGCGATGCGGGCACCCCTGCCCAGCATGCGGTTTTCGCGCAAGGCATTTTGACGAATCACCTCTTGCAAACGAAATGGCACCCCTTCATAAACACGGACCAAATATGCCGCATCCATCTGTTCGGATGGCAACTCATCGGCTTTAGGAAACCCCCACTGCTGGATTATTTGGCCCGTCTGTGGATCGACGTAGCCCGCAAGATGGGACTGAGAAAATTCCGGCGCGACTTGAATGAGGTCGTCCTTGGCATCGTAGGATGAAACCATCACAGGAACACGGAAACGCGACAACCAGCTTTGCAGTTCACGTTCCATTGAATCGCCCCGGGTTTTGAGGAGGCTCCTTTTCCTAAGAGAATGGAGCCATGATGAAGAATCCCAAGACGAACAAATATTCCCCCGAAGTACGCGAACGCGCGGTACGCATGGTGCAAGAACACCG
>Ga0315271_10000078_pt1 | contig 42756 bp, 30 predicted proteins | sample C3_top_MG_FD_204664 | JGI IMG/M metagenome (GOLD analysis project Ga0315271, IMG submission 204664) | Sediment microbial communities from Yellowstone Lake, YNP, Wyoming, USA - C3_top | ecosystem: Environmental > Aquatic > Freshwater > Lake > Sediment | place: USA: Wyoming | collected 2017-08-01
GAGATAGTTGTTCGACCCGAGCATGACCATCTCGCGGCCGCCCATTGTCACGACCGGATCCTGGCCGGATTCGATCATGCGGAAGAACGTGAAGAGGCCCGCCGCCCGGAGGTCGTCCGGAGCGGTGTACGTCCGGCATTTCTCGAAGATTGAACGGTTCGCGGACGCGGCGGATCCGCCGTGCGTCCTCGCGGACATCGTTTCACCCTCTGCGGCCCCGGGCCGCGCCGAACGTGGCTGTGTCATCTGGTCTCCCTCGCACGGATTTTATCACCCCGGTCCACGAGCCACCCCCGCTCGAGATACCACTCCCAGGTCAGTCGCGACCCGGTCGCGAAGTCAGTTCGAAATGGTTGTCCGAGTGCAACTTGCGCGTCGGAGACGTCGCAGAGCCAGGCGTCCTGCAGCATCTCGTCGGCCTTCTCGGAGTTGAAGACGGGCGGCCCCTTCGCGAATGCCGAGAGCGCTCCCACGATGTGACCTGCGCCGCGGATCACGGCCCCCGGGACGGGCAGCCGAAACGGCCGCCGCACAGGCAGCCCCGCCAGCGTCTCGGCAATCGCGCCATAGTCGAGCACCTCGGGATGGGCGACGTAGAACGTCTCGCCCCGTCCCCCGCGGTCCAGTGCGCCCCGGACCGCCGCGGCCACGTCCGGCCCGTAGACGAGATGGACCCGGGGGCGGCCTCCGGCCAGCACCGGCACGACACCGCGCGAAGCCGCGACGAAGAGATCGCGGATCGCGGTCTCGCGCGGTCCATAGACGCCGCACGGACGGAGGATGGTGAACGGGACGTCCGAGCGCCTGAGAGCTGCTTCGCCCGCGAGCTTGGACCGCCCGTACGAGGAGACCGGGCGCGGCTCGTCGGAGGCCTTCACGGGGCGGCCGCCGGCGCTCGGCCCCCCCGCCGCCTGCGAAGACACGAGGACGACGTGGGCGAGAGGCGCGAGCGCCCGGACCGCGGCGGCGACGTTCTCGGTGCCGCCCGCATTTGAGGCCATGTACTCGGTCTCGCTCCGGGCAGACGTCTTGCCCGCGACGTGGACGAGAGCGGAAGCCCCCTCGACGAGCGCCGGCAGAGTCGCCGCGTCGCGCACGTCGCCCTTCACGAGGTCGACGCCCGTGCCCTTCAGCCACGCGACGTCGTCCGGGCGCCGCACGAGCGCGCGGACGCGATACCCGGCCGTGAGGAGCGCGTCCGCGACGTGGCTCCCCACGAAGCCCGTGCCGCCCGTCAACGCGACGACGTCGCCCTTCGAGATCACCATCGAGCGACTCTACCGCAGGGCTAGAATCCTCCGCGACCATGAAACAACTCGCACTCGCCGCCGCCGCGACGCTCGCGCTCGCCCTTCCCGCCGCCGCCCTCGAAACGCCGCGGAAGATCGTCGACTACGACATCAAGGTGTCTCTCGATCCCGAGACGAAGCTCGTCGAGGGATCCGAGACGCTGAAGTGGACGAATCCCGGAGGCGGCCCGGTCGGCGAGCTGCGGTTCCACCTCTACTGGAACGCGTTCCGCAATGACCGCTCGACCTTCTTCAAGGAGTCCGGCGGCAGGCTGCGCAGCGACAAGGCCGACACGGGCAAGGGCTGGGGCTACACGGACGTCACGTCGATGAAGTGGGACGGCGCCGAGCTGATGAAGGGCGCCCGCTTCGAGAGCCCGGACGACGGCAACCCCGACGACCGGACCGTCCTCGTCGTTCCGCTCCCCCGCCCGGTCGCCCCCGGCGAGACCGCGACGCTCGCAATCGTCTGGAAGGCGAAGGTCCCGAAGGTCTTCGCGCGCGCGGGCTACGTGCGCGACTTCTTCTTCTTCGGCCAGTGGTTCCCGCAGATCGGCGTCTACGAGGCGAAAGGCCGCCGCCGCCACGCGGAAGCCGGCTGGAACTGCCACCAGTACCACGCCAACTCCGAGTTCTACGCGGACTGGGGCGACTGGAGGGTCGCGATCACGCTGCCCGAGAAGTTCGTCGTCGGCTCGGCCGGCGCGCTCGTCTCCGAAAAGAAGGACGGCGGGAAGAAGACGCTCACGTTCGAGCAGAAGGCCGTCCACAACTTCGCCTTCACCGCCGACCCGCGGTACGTCGTCGTCGAGGACGTCTTCGACGCCGCGAAGGACGTCCCGAAGGACGAGTTGGCCCGCGCTGCGAAGGCACTCGGCCGCTCCGAGGCGGATCTTCTCGCCGGGTTCCACAAGGTCGCCATCCGCCTCTACCGGCAGCCCGAGCACGGCGCGTTCGACCGCCGGCACATCGACGCGCAGAAGTGGGCGCTCGCGTGGACGGGCCTCTGGGCGTTCCCGTACCCCTACGCGCAGATCTCCATCGTCGCCACGCCGGAGGACGGCACGGGCGCGACCGGCATGGAGTACGAGACGATCTACACGACCCTCTCGTTCAAGTGGATGGCGCGCTGGCCGCTCAACCGGATTCACATCCCGGAGATGGTGACCATCCACGAATTCACGCACGGCTACTGGATGGGCCTCCTCGCCTCGAACGAGTTCGAGGAGAGCTGGATGGACGAGGGCATCAACACCTTCACCGAGTTCGTGATGGTGGACCGGAAGTACGGGGCCTTCATGACGACCCCGCGCGGGATCGGCTTCACGGACGAGGAGAGCAACCGCGTCTCGGCCCTCACGCAGGACCACGACCCGATTCTCGCGAACTCCTGGAAGTACGCGACCGAGGGCTCGTACGGGCGGAACTCCTATCCCCAGCCCGGCATCACGATCCAGCAGATCCGCAATCTCCTCGGCGAGGAGAAGTTCTGGCGCGCGTTCCGCGGGTACGCCGAGCGCTGGCGCTTCGACCACCCGACGTCAGAGGATTTCTTCGACTTCATGCGCGCGAGCGGAAATCCCCTTGTCGCTGATCTCATCCAGAAGACCTGGTACGGCCGCGGCTGGGTAGACTTCTCGGTTTTCACGGCCGAGACACATCGGGACGACGGCTTCACCGGGTTCGACGACGCCGGCAAGCCCGTGAACTTCGACCCCGACCCGAAGAAGAAGGAAAAGAAGAAGGACGACAAGGAAAAGGACGACAAGGGAACATGGCAGTCGCTCGTCACCGTCGGGCGCGACGGCGACATCGAGATGCCGGCGACGGTCGTCCTGACGTTCAAGGACAAAACGACCGTCACGCGCACGTGGGACGGCGCGAGCGACTGGATCAAGTACCGCGTGACGTCCTCGTCGCCGCTCGTGAAGGCCGAGGTGGACCCGGAGCGCCGGACCGTCCTCGACCGCAACCCGTGGAACAACGCCCGGTACACGAAGAAGCACGAAGGGCCGTCGGCCGCCGCGAAGGGCCGGACCTACGCCCTGCATCTCGTGGAGATCCTGCTCTCCACGCTGTGGGGTGTCCTGTGAGCGTCTTTTCGACCGGCCTCGGTGCCGCCCTCCGCCACCGGCGCCTCGCCGGAATCCTCTGGCTCTCGCTCCTCGCGTCCGCGCTCGTGACAGCGGGGCCGATGAAGGCCCTCTTCAAGGTCCTCGACGAGGGCGCGTTCCGCGAAGCGCTCGTGAAGGGATGGGACGGCTGGGCGTTCGTCTCTTTCGTGGTCACGCAGGACCGCGGGATCGCGATCGCCCTGGCCTCCGTCGGAGCCGCGCTCCTCGTCTTCGCGCTCCTCACGATCTTCCTGACGGGCGGCGTCCTGCGCGCGCTCATCGGGGGAAAGCCGAGGCCGGTCTTCCGGCTCGTCATCGCCGAGTCCGCCGGCCTCTTCAAGGCGAACGTCTGGGCGACGATCCGCTTCATGATCGCGGCGTCATTCTGGCTCGGCCTCCTCGTGGCGGGTCCGGCGGCGCTCCTCGCGAAGTTCGGAAAGGACGCGGCCCCGCACACCTTCCTCCCCGAGCTGCGCTTCTGGTGGATGGTCGTCGGCGGCGCGATCGTCTTCCTCAACGTCGGCCTCCGCTACGACCTCGCCCGCGTCGCGCTCGCGCGCGGCGAGGCGGTGAACGCCCGCGGCGCCTACCGCGTCGCGAAGCGCCGCCTGCGCGGCAGCCGGCCATCTGCCATTCTTCTCGCGGTCGTCTGGATCGCGATCGGCCTCGCCGTGCAGGCCGCGTTCACGTCGTGGGGCCTGCGCTGGAACCCGCACACGAACGGCTCCACGTTCGGCCTCTTCGTCTTCCGCCAGTTCGGGTTCTTCGTCCTCGCGATGGTGCGCGTCGGCTTCTGGGCCTCGCTCCTCGAGTGGGAGGACAGGCGCCGCCCGTCGCCGTCCTTGTACGGCGTCTAGTCGGTAAGGGGCATGGCGAGCGGCGGCTCGACGTGGAAGTCGAGCCGCCGGATCTTCGCGAGAGCGGCGTCGAGCGCGCTCTGGGCGACCGGTTCGAGCGTGATGACGAACGGGAGCGCGTCCTTGTCCGGCCACGGCTCCTGAAAGACGGCGTCGATGTTCGCGCCGTGATCCGCGAGGACCCGCGCGAGGTCCGCGATGATGCCGGAACGGTCGCGCACGACGAACCGCAGCGAGTAGGCCGAGACGAACTCCCCCGCCGACGCGGCCTCGCATGGGAGAAGGTCCGCGAACCCGAGCGGCGGGACGCGCGGCTCGCCCTTCGACCGGGCCAGCTCCACGACGTCCGCGAGAACCGCCGTCGCCGTCGGGTCGCCGCCCGCGCCGCGGCCCGAGAACACGAACGATCCGCCCGCCGCGGCCTTCACCTCGATCGCGTTGAACGGCCCCGTCACCTTCGCGAGGAGCGACGCGCTCGAGACGAGGTGCGTCCGCACGGACAGAAGGAGGTGCCCCGAGGGCAGCTCGCGCGCGACGCCGAGCTGGCGCGGCGTCCGCCCGAGGCGCTTCGCGTAGAGGAAGTCGCACGGGAGGAGGCGCGTGATGCCCTCGCGCGCAATCTGCGCCACCTGCGCGTCGCGCCCGAACGCGAGGCGCGCGAGGAGAGCGAGCTTGTAGGCCGCGTCCTCGCCCTCGACGTCGCTTGCCGGGTCGGCCTCGGCGTATCCGAGCTTCTGGGCGTCCTTCAGGACGTCGGCGTAGGCGCGGCCCGTCGCCTCCATCTCCGTGAGGATGAAGTTGCAGGTCCCGTTGAGGATCCCCGACACGGAGGCGATCCGGTCGCCCGCGAAGCTCTCGCGCAGGGCGCGGAGGATCGGGATGCCGCCCGCGACGGCTGCCTCGATGCCGAGCCCGGCCCTCTTCTCCCGCGCGAGCGCCTGCAGGCTCGCTCCCTCCTTCGCGAGGAGGAGCTTGTTCGCGGTGACGACGATCTTTCCGGCGCCGAGCGCCGCGCGGATGAGCGCGTTTGCGGGCTCGTGCCCGCCGATCAGCTCGACGACGAGGTCCACGTCCGGCGCCGACGCTACAGAAGCGAGGTCGGTCGTCCAGCGCACGTCGCCGAGCCCCGCATCGCGCGCGTCGTTCGGCCGGCGCGTCCCGACGGCGACGAGCCGCAGGCCCACGCCGCGGCGCTCCGCGAGATCCGGCGCCCGGGAAGCGAGGAGACGGGCGAACGCGCGCCCGACGTTTCCGTAGCCGAGGAGACCCACGCGGACGGACGCCGGACTATCGCTTTTCATGCAGGAGCAATGTACGGTACGGCCACCCCGCGGTCAAAGAACGCCTCCGGAGGCCTTCCATGCTGACGACGCTCGCCCTCACCGTCCTCCTCGCCCAGACGCGCGCGGCGCGGCCCGAAGCCACCCCGCCCGCGACGCCCGCCGCCTCGGCTAAAGCCGACGAGGCCGCCCAGAAGGACGACAAGAAGAAGGAAGAGAAGGAGGAGCCGCCGGTCGTCACGAAGCACGTCCTCACGGCGGGCGGCAAGACGCTGTCCTACACCGCGACGACGGGCTTCCTGCCGATCAAGACCGACGCGGGCGAAACCGAAGCGAAGGTTTTCTTCATGGCGTACACGCTGGACCGCGCTGGAGCGGCCGCGGCGAAGCGGCCGCTCACGTTTTCGTTCAACGGCGGCCCCGGCGCCGCATCCGTGTGGCTGCACATGGGCGCGCTCGGACCGAAGCGCGTGAAGATGAAGGACGCCGACGGAATGATGCCGGCGCCGCCGTACACCCTCGTCGACAACGAGGAGACGTGGCTCGGGGAAACCGACATGGTCTTCATCGACCCCGTCGGCACGGGCTACAGCCGCCCCTCGAAGCCGGAGCTCGGGAAGAAGTTCTGGGGCCTCGACGGCGACATCGCGTCCGTGGGCGAATTCATCCGCCTCTACCTCACGCGCTACGAGCGCTGGGGCTCGCCTCTCTTCCTCGTCGGCGAGAGCTACGGGACGACGCGCGCGGCGGGCCTCTCGGGCTACCTCGTGGACCGCGGAATCGCGTTCAACGGGATCCTCCTCGTCTCCTCGATCCTGAACTTCCAGACGGCGCGCTTCACGCGCGGCAACGACCTGCCCTACCCGCTCTTCCTTCCGACGTACACCGCGACCGCCTGGTACCACAGGAAGCTGCCCGCCGACCTGCAGGCCAAGCCTCTCCGAACCGTCCTCGACGAGGTGGAGGCGTTCGCCGGCGGCGAATACCCTGTCGCGCTCGCGAAGGGGGACGCGCTGTCCGCCGCCGACCGCAAGGCTCTCGCCGCTCGGCTCGCGCGCTACACCGGGCTCGACGCCGGGTGGATCGAGCGGGCGGACGAGCGCATCGAGATCATGCACTTCTGCCGCGAGCTCCTCGCCGCCGAGCGGAAGAACGTCGGCCGCATCGACTCGCGCTTCACGGGAGACAACGAGTCCGGCATCGCCGAGCGTCCGGACTTCGACCCGAGCATCGCCGCCATCGTCCCGCCTTACACCGCCGCCTTCAACCAGTACGTGAGGGCCGACCTCGGCTTCAAGAGCGACCTGACGTACTACGTCCTCGGCGGCGGGATCGGCAGCCCCTGGGAGTTTCCCCAGAACACGTTTGCGGACACGAGCGGCGCCCTGAGGTCCGCGTTCGCGAAGAACCCCTCCATGCGCCTCTTCGTCGCGTCCGGCCATTACGATCTCGCGACGCCGCACTTCGCGACGCGGTACACGCTCTCGCACATGGGCCTCACGGCCGAGCAGAAGGCGCGCATCACGTCGAAGGAGTACGAAGCGGGCCACATGATGTACCTCCACGTCGGCGAGCTCGCGAAGCTTCGCAGGGACGTCGGGGAGTTCTTCGCGTCGGCGCTCGGAAAATGACGGCCTGACGGGAACCGGCGGTGCGGCCGGGGGTCCAAGGGAGCGAAGGAGACCGCCATGAGACTTCCTACCCCGCTCCTGTCCCTCCTCCTCGCCGCCGCCCCCGCCCTCGCGAACGCCCCGGCCGGCTTCGGCCTCGAGGTCCTCGTGGACGGCTCGGCCCGCTCCGAGTACCCCGCCCGTGGCACCGTGTACGTCGAGGCGCTCCGCGGCAGGGACTTCTCGCTGAGGATCACGAACCCGCTCGGCGTGCGCGTGGCCGTCGCGCTGTCGGTGGACGGCCTGAATACCATCGACGCGAAGCACACGACCGCACGCGACGCCCGCAAGTGGATCCTCGACCCGTACCAGACCGTCGTGATCCCCGGCTGGCAAGTTTCCGGCGACACGAGCCGGAAGTTCTACTTCACGGGAGAGAAGCGCTCCTACGGCGCCGCGCTGGGCCAGACGTCGAACCTCGGGACGATCGAGGCGGTGTTCTTCCGGGAGAAACAGCCGTATCGGGCCAGGTACGAAGAGAAGCTCTCTCTGAATGAGAGAAGGCAAGACGCTCCGGCCGCGGCGCCGGCGGAGACACAGGCAGGCGCCGCCCGCGACCTTTCGAAGCAATCTCCCGCTCCTTCTTCCGTCTCCTCTCTCTCCGAGGAGCTCGCCGCCACCGGCATCGGCCGCCGGACGCGGTTCGACGTGACCCGCGTGGACGTGGACCTCGAGGACGCGCCCGCGATGTCCGTCCGACTGCGCTACGAATTCCGGCCGCAGCTCGTCGCTCTCGGCGTCCTGCGCGAGTCGCCCGACCCCGTCGCCCGGCGCGAATCCGGCCGCGGATTCTCGGACTTCTGCCCCGAGCCGAACTGATCCGGAAACACTTCGGGCTCTCCTCCGTATGCGTAGGGGATAGATTCCATCTACGAAGGAGAGCCCTGCATGCGCCTCATTAGGCCCCTCGCCCTTTTCCTCGCCACGCTCGTCTCCGCCCCGGGAGTCGCTCAAACGCCCGCCAAGCCCGTGGCCGCAAAGGCGGCCGCCGACATTCTCCCCTTCAAGGCCGCCGAGAAGACCCTCCCGAACGGCCTGAAGATCGTCGTCGTCCCGACCGGCTTCCCGAACATCGTCTCGATCCAGATTCCCGTGCAGACGGGCTCGCGGAACGAGGTCGAGCCCGGCAAGTCGGGCTTCGCCCACTTCTTCGAGCACATGATGTTCCGTGGGACGAAGGCGTACCCGCCGGCGAAGTACCAGGAAATCGTCACGCGCTCGGGCGCCCGCCAGAACGCCTATACGACCGACGACTACACGAACTACCACACGACGTTCCCGAAGGAAGACCTCGAGACGATGCTGAAGATCGAGGCCGACCGCTTCCAGAACCTCGAGTACGGCGAGTCCGAGTTCAAGACCGAGGCGCGCGCCGTGCTCGGCGAATACAACAAGAACAGCGCGAACCCGATCTCGAAACTCTACGAGGTCACGCGCGACAAGGCTTTCAACGTCCACACGTACAAGCACACGACGATGGGCTTCCTCAAGGACATCGAGGACATGCCCAACCAGTTCGCGTACTCGAAGCTCTTCTTCGACCGCTGGTACCGGCCCGAGCACACGGCGATCATCGTCGCGGGCGACGTGGACCCGGCGAAGACGATCGCCCTCGTCGAGAAGTACTGGGGCGGCTGGAAGAGGGGCGGAAACACGCTCCCGATTCCGCAGGAGCCGCCCGCGAAGGGCCCGGTCACCGCGCACGTGCCGTGGCCGTCCGATACGCTGCCCTGGGTCGTCGTCGCCTTCCACGGCCCGGCCTTCTCGGAGACGAAGAAGGACCTGCCCGCCCTCGACGCGCTCTTCGACCTCACGTTCGGCCCGACGTCCGACCTCTACAAAAAGCTCGTCGAGAAGGAGCAGAAGGTCGACTCCTTCCAGCCGAACGTCGACATCAACGAGGACCCCGAGCTCGTGGGCGTCTTCACGCGCCTGAAGAAGGGGACCGATCCCGTCTACGTCCGCGACGAGATCCTCGCGGCGATGGCGGCCCTCCGCGACGCGCCCGTCGACGCGAAGCGGCTCGCCGAGGTGAAGTCCAACGCCCGCTACGGCCTCGTGCGCGGCCTCGACGACACGGAGCGCATCGCGGGCCTCCTCGCGCGCTTCGTGCGCCTCCGGCGTTCGTACGGCACGATCAACGACTACTACCGCCTCATCGACTCCCTGACGCCGGCGGACCTCCAGGCCGCGGCGAAGACGTACCTCACGGATTCGAGCCTCGTCCTCACCACGCTCTCGAAAGATCCGATGCCCGAGGCCATGGCCGTCGTTCCGCCGCTGGCCCGCTTCAGCGGAGCCGCGAAGCCAGACGCCTCGGGAGCCGCGGTCCCGTGGATCGCGCAGAAGTCCCTGCTCCCGCGCACCGAAGTGAAGTTCCTCTTCGCCGCGGGCTCGGCGCAGGACCCCGCCGGCAAGGAGGGCCTCGCGGCCCTGACGGCCCGCATGATCGTGGACGCCGGCTCCTCGGACATGCGCATCGACGAAATCAAGAAGGCCCTCTTCCCGGTCGCGGCCAGCTTCGACTCCGGCGTCGACCGGGAAATGACGCTCTTCACCGGCGTCGTCCACAAGGAGGCCTGGAAGACGTTCGCGGACGCCGCTCTCGGGCAGCTCACGGCGCCCGGCTTTCGCGAGGAGGACTTCCGCCGCATCAAGGACGCCCAGAAGAACGCCCTCGTCCAGAACCTGAGGAGCAACAACGACGAGGAGCTCGGCAAGGAGCGCCTCCAGCAACGTGTCTTCGCGGGCACGCCCTACGGCCACCCGGTCCTCGGCACGGTCGCCGGCCTCGACGCGATCACGCTCGACGACGTCAAAGTCTTTGCGCAGAAAGCCTACACGCAGGCCGCGCTCACCGTCGGCGTCGCGGGCGACATGCCCGACGACTTCGCCACCCGGGTCAAGGCGGACGTCGCGAAGCTCCCCGCGGGTCCCGCCCTTCCCGCTCCAGCGGGCGTCGCCGGCCGCAGGCCCTCGGGCATCGACGTCGACATCGTGAAGAAGGAGACCCGTTCGACCGCGATCTCGTTCGGCTTTCCGATCGAGGTCACGCGCACACACCCTGATTTCGCGGCGCTCTCGGTGGCGCGCGCGTGGCTCGGCGAGCACCGCTCGTCCAGCTCGCACCTCTACCAGCGCATCCGCGAGGTGCGCGGCATGAACTACGGCGACTACGCCTACATCGAGGCGTTCCCCGGCGGCATGTACCGGATGCTGCCCGAGCCGAACGTCGGCCGGCGCGCGCAGCTCTTCGAGATCTGGATCCGCCCCGTCATGCCGCAGAACGCCCACATGGCGCTCCGCGTCGCGATCTGGGAGCTGGACAAGCTCGTGAGCGACGGCGTCTCGGAGGAGGACTTCCAGACGACGCGCGACTACCTCATGAAGAACGTCTACCTCGTGACCGCCACGCAGGACCACGCGCTCGGCACGGCCCTCGACCAGAAGTGGTACGGCCTGCCGGACTACGTCACGGACATGCGCGGGAAGCTGGGCAAGCTCACGCGCGCCGACGTGAACGCAGCCGTCAAGCGGCACCTGCAGGCGAAGAACCTGTCGATCGTCATGGTCACGAAGGACGCCGAGGCGCTGAAGACCGCGCTCGTCACCGACGAGTTCTCGCCGATCAAGTACGACGGCGAGAAGCCGAAGGCGCTCCTCGACGAGGACAAGGTGATCGGGGCCCTCAAGCTCGGCATCAAGGTCGACGCGGTCACGATCACGCCGGTCGACGACGTGTTCGCGAAGTAGAGGACTCCGGCGGCGTGACGGCGTGGCGATCGACAACATGTACCGGCGGCGGCGCCTCGGGCCGCCGCTGGGCGTCCGGATGGCGCTGTCGATCCCGCCGTCGGTCTTCTTCCCGACGCTCGGCTTTCTCTACATGGCGTTCCTCGACCACCCGCGCAGGCCGCGCCCGGCGCTGCTCTACGTCTTCGCGCCGATCACGGCGCTGGGATCCACGAAGGACATCGGCCTCGCGGCCATGCTGGTCCTCCTCGACGTGCTCGTGTGGATGGCCGTGATCAACGGCATCTTCACCGGGATCGGATGGCTGTTCGAGAAGCCGGACCCGAAGCCCTGAAGGGTGGCCGGAGCGCCGGATACGGTCCATATTGTCCGGCAGAGGGGTGAAGGATGGCCACCGTCGCCGGGTCCATACATCCCACGACGCACTGGCACGTCGAGGGCGACCGCATCCAGTGCGACGTCTGCCCGCGTTTCTGCAGGCTGAAGGAAGGCCAGGAAGGCCACTGCTTCGTCCGGGCGGCGCGCGGCGGGGAGATCGTCCTGACGACGTACGGGCGTTCGAGCGGCTTCTGCGTCGACCCGATCGAGAAGAAGCCCCTCAACCACTTCCTGCCCGGCACATCGGTCCTCTCGTTCGGGACCGCGGGCTGCAACCTCGCCTGCAAGTTCTGTCAGAACTGGGACATCTCGAAGTCGCGCGAGATGGACACCCTCGCCGCCGACGCGACACCGGCGCGCATCGCGAACGCCGCCGTCGAGCTGGGGTGCCGCAGCGTCGCCTTCACGTACAACGACCCCGTCGTCTTCATGGAGTACGCGATCGACGTCGCCGCGGCCTGCCACGCCGTGGGCGTGAAGACGGTCGCCGTGACGGCGGGCTACGTCGCCCCGAAACCGCGCGCGGAGCTCTTCGCCGCGATGGACGCCACGAACGTGGACCTCAAGGCGTTCACGGAGGACTTCTACGCGAGAACCTGCGGCGCGCACCTCCAGCCCGTCCTCGAGACGCTCGAGTACCTCGTCAGGGAAACTGGGGTCTGGACCGAGATCACCACGCTCCTGATCCCGGGGATGAACGACTCCGAATCCGAGATCGACGCCATGACGCGCTGGGTGTTCGAGCACCTCGGCCCGGACGTGCCGCACCACTTCACCGCGTTCCACCCGGACTGGAAGATGCGCGACCTCTCCGCCACCCCCACCGCAACCTTGAGAAGAGCGCGCGAGATCGCGCGGGGAAACGGCCTCGAGTACGTCTACACGGGCAACGTCCACGATCCCGAAGGCCAGAGCACCGATTGCTTCGACTGTGGAGCGCGGCTCATTGGTCGAGACGGCTACACAATCGAGACCTGGCACCTGAACGCGCACGGCCAGTGCCGCTCCTGCGGAGCGGCATGCCCGGGAACATTCGAAGAAACCCCCGGCGCCTGGGGCTCCCGCCGCCTTCCCGTCCATCTCGCCGCGTCATGAAGACGAGCGTGAGCTCCTCGCCCCGCATCCGCCCCCCTGCCGTCGCCGGCATGTTCTACCCGGCCTCCCCCGCCGCGCTTGCGCGCCACGTGGACGCGCTCCTCGCCGGGGCGGTCGTTGCGCCCGGAGAAGCGCTTCCCCTCGCGCTCGTCGTGCCTCACGCGGGGACGATCTACTCGGGGCCGGTCGCGGCGAGCGCGTACGCGCGCCTGCGCCCTCACGCCTCGTCGATCAAGCGCGTGGTCGCCTTCGGCCCGGTGCACCGGGTTCCCGTGCACGGCGCGGCCGTGCCCGCGGCCGACGCCTGGGCGACGCCGCTCGGCGAGGTGCCGATCGACGCCGCGCTCCGGATGCGCGCCGCCGCCTGTGGCGCAGCCGTGGACGACCGGCCGCACGCCCCCGAGCACGCGCTCGAGGTCCAGCTCCCGTTCCTGCAGCGCGTTCTCGGGGAAGGCTTCACGTTTCTGCCGGTGGCGGTGTCGGAGATTTCCGCGAGGGCGACGGCCGACCTCATCGGCGAGTTTCTCGGCGAGAAGGGCACGCTCGTTCTCGTGAGCACGGACCTCAGCCATTACCACGACCTCGAGACCGCCCGCCGCCTCGACAGGACCACCGCCGACGCGATTCTTGCGCTCGAGCCGGAGAACCTCTCGGGCGAGGACGCCTGCGGCTATTACCCGCTTCGGGGATTGCTCGAGCTGGCGCGGCGGAAGTCCCTCCCGGTCCACCTGCTCGACATGCGAACGTCGGGGGACACCGCCGGCGACCCCGTGAGCGTCGTCGGCTACGGGGCGTTCGAAGTGAGATCACGTCTCACTAACCCCCTCTAAGAAAGTCCCTTACCTCTCTTCTCCTTCCCCTTGACCAAATTCGTCCTATTTCATACAGTACCGATCCGGTTCGGTATCGGACCCGGGAGAACGCGATGTTCCGAATGACCAAGATGACCGACTACGGGATCGTGCTGCTGACGCAGTTCGCGGCGCACGAGGACCGACCCGCGTTCACGGCGCGCGAGCTCGCGCACGACACGCGGCTGCCCCTCCCCACCGTCGGCAAGCTCCTCAAGCAGCTCTCGCACGGCGGCCTCCTCGCCTCCCAGCGCGGCACGCGCGGCGGCTACTCCCTCTCGCGCCCCCCGCGCGAGATCACGATCGCCTCGATCATCGCGACGCTCGAGGGCCCCGTCTCGATCACCGAGTGCGGCGGCTCCGTCCGCTGCGAGCACGAGAGCTTCTGCTCCACGAAGCCGAACTGGCAGATCATCAACGACGCGATCCGCGCGTCGCTCGAAGGCCTGACGCTCGCCGACATGACGCGGCCTCTCCCGCCCCGCTTCGCCGCGGCTTCGGCCGCGGCGCTCCCCGTCCACCGGAGCCCCGCATGAACGACGCGCTCCTGAACGAGCTCACGCAGCGCGAGTACCAGCACGGCTTCGTGACGGACGTCGAGACCGAGTCGATTCCGGCCGGGCTCAGCGAGGACGTCGTCCGGATCATCTCGAAGAAGAAGAACGAGCCCGAGTGGCTCCTCGAGTGGCGCCTGAAGGCGTACCGGCACTGGCTCACGATGGAAGAGCCCTCGTGGGCGCGCGTCTCGTACCCGAAGATCGACTACCAGAAGATCGTCTACTACGCCGCGCCGAAGTCCGCGAAGGAGGGCCCGACGAGCCTCGCGGACGTCGATCCCGAGCTGCTCGCGATGTACGAGAAGCTGGGCGTGCCGCTCAAGGAGCGCGAAATCCTGGCCGGCGTCGCCGTCGACGCGGTCATCGACAGCGTGTCCGTCGCCACGACGTTCCGCGAGAAGCTCGCGTCCGTCGGGATCGTCTTCTGCTCGTTCTCCGAGGCCGTGCACTCGCACCCCGACCTCGTCAGGAAGTGGCTCGGCTCGGTCGTGCCTTCGCGCGACAACTTCTTCGCGGCGCTGAACTCGGCTGTCTTCTCGGACGGGTCGTTCTGCTACATCCCGAAGGGCGTCCGTTGTCCAATGGAGCTCTCGACATACTTCCGCATCAACCAGGCCGACACGGGCCAGTTCGAGCGGACGCTCATCGTGGCCGAAGAGGGCGCGACCGTCTCGTACCTCGAGGGCTGCACGGCGCCGAAGCGCGACGTGAACCAGCTCCACGCGGCGGTCGTCGAGCTCGTCGCGATGGACGACGCTACCATCAAGTACTCCACGGTCCAGAACTGGTACCCCGGCGACCGCGAGGGCAAGGGCGGCATCTACAACTTCGTCACGAAACGCGGTAAGTGCCTCGGCAAGCGCTCGAAAATCTCGTGGACACAGGTCGAGACCGGCTCGGCCATCACCTGGAAGTACCCGAGCTGCATCCTCATGGGCGACGACTCGATCGGCGAGTTCTACTCGGTCGCGCTCGCGAACAACTACCAGCAGGCCGACACGGGCACGAAGATGATCCACATCGGGAAGAACACCCGGTCGACGATCGTCTCCAAGGGCATCTCGGCGGGCCACGGGCAGAACACGTACCGCGGCGGCGTCACGATCCTCAAATCCGCCGTGGGCGCGCGCAACTACTCGCAGTGCGACTCGCTGCTCATCGGCGACCAGTGCGGCGCCCACACGTTTCCGTACATCGAGGTCAAGAACAGCTCGGCCACGCTCGAGCACGAGGCGTCCACGTCGAAGATCGGCGAGGACCAGCTCTTCTACTGCATGCAGCGCGGGATCTCGGCGGAAGACGCCGTGTCTCTCATCGTCAACGGCTTCGCCAAGCGCGTCCTGAAGGAGCTCCCGATGGAGTTCGCGGTGGAAGCGCAGAAGCTGCTCGGCGTGTCGCTGGAAGGATCTGTCGGATGACGAACGTCAACATACCACTCCTGGAAATCCGAAATCTCCATGCCTCGATCGAAGAGGATGGAACCGAGATCCTCAGGGGAATTGACCTGAAGATTCTTCCCGGCGAAGTCCATGCCGTCATGGGCCCGAACGGGTCCGGCAAGAGCACGCTCGCGCACGTCCTGTCGGGGCGGCCGGGATACAAGGTCACGCAGGGGACGGTCTCGTTCCTGGGCAAGGACCTCCTCGCGATGAAGCCCGAGGAGCGGGCCCGCGAGGGCGTGTTCCTCGCCTTCCAGTACCCGGTCGAGATCCCCGGCGTGTCGAACAACTACTTCCTGCGCACGGCCGTCAACGCCATCCGCAGGCACCGCGGCCAGCCCGAGATGGACGCGATGGACTTCCTCGCGCTCCTCGACGAGAAGGCGAAGCTCGTCGAGATGGAAGAGGCCCTCCTGAACCGCTCCGTGAACGAAGGCTTCTCGGGCGGCGAAAAGAAGCGCAACGAGGTCCTCCAGATGGCGCTCCTCGACCCGCGCCTCGCGATCCTCGACGAGACGGACTCGGGCCTCGACATCGACGCTCTGCGCATCGCGGCGGGCGGCGTCAACGCGCTCCGCGACGGCACGCGCGGCTTTCTCGTCATCACGCACTACCAGCGCCTCCTGAACTACATCGTCCCGGACGTCGTCCACGTCCTCTCGGACGGCAGGATCGTCAGGTCCGGCGACAAGAGCCTCGCCCTCGAGCTCGAGGCGAAGGGCTACGGCTGGATCGAAAAGGAAGCCGCCGCCGCGGCACGCTGAGCATGACGGCAACCGCAAAGGCCGCCACCATCCGCGACGGCGTGGACGTTCTCGCGACGCAGGCCGAGGAGTTCGCCTCGGGCCTCGCCGGCCCCCCGTGGCTCACGAAGCTGCGCCGGGACGGCGTGGCCTCGTTTGTGAAGAGCGGCTTCCCGTCGCAGCGTGACGAGGAGTGGCACTACACGAACCTCCTGCCTCTTGCCCGGACGGTCTTCGGCCTCGCCCCGCGCGACGTCACGATCGCCGAGCGCACCCAGGCCGTCGAGCTCGAGGCCCGCCTCGGCACCCTGGGCCTCTCCTCCCCCGGCCCGCGCCTCGTCTTCGTCAACGGGCACCTCGTGCGGCGCACGGCGCACACGCTTCCCGCGGAGATCCTGTTCGAGAATCTCGGGACCGTTCTCCGGCTCGCCCCCGAGCGCGTCGAGAAGGTCCTCGTCGCGGCTCCGCCCGCGCACCCCTTCGTCGCGCTGAACGACGCGTTCCTCGACACGGGCGCCCTCGTGCGCGTCGGAAAAGGTCTGACGGCGCCCGATCCGCTCGTCGTCGTCCACCTCTCGACGTCCGCGAGCGGGACGCCGGCGCCCCTCATGTCTCATCTGCGCAACCTCGTCGTCCTCGAGGAGAACGCCGCCGCGACCATCGTCGAGGTGTTCCTCGGAGCGGACGAGCTCTCCTTCACGAACGCGGTCACGCAGGCCGTCGTCGGGGAGAACGCGCGGCTCACCCACATCAAGGTCCAGCTCGAGGGCCGGCAGGCCCTCCACGTCGGAAACCTGTTCCTCTCGCACGCGCGGGGCGCCCGCTCGACGTCGCACGTCTACTCCTTTGGCGGCGCGACGGTCCGCAACGAGATCGCCGCGACGCTCTCCGGCGAAGGGTCGGGCACGGAGCTCTATGGCCTCTTCGCGGCAGCGGCCGGCCAGAACGTCGACTGCCACACCGTCATCGACCATGCGGCCCCGCGCGCGGACAGCCTCGAGCTCTACAAGGGCATCCTCGACGGCAACGGCCGCGGCGCGTTCGACGGCAAGGTCATCGTGCGCGAGGGCGCCGTGAAGACGGACGCCCGGCAGACGAACCGGAACCTGATCCTGTCGAACGACGCGCTCGTCGACAGCAAGCCCCAGCTCGTGATCCACAACAACGACGTCCGGTGCTCGCACGGCTCGACCACGGGCCGGATCGACGCGGACGCCCTCTTCTATCTCCGCTCGCGCGGCCTCTCGGAAGGGGCGGCGCGCGCCCTCCTCACGTACGCCTTCGGCAGCGAGGTCGTCTCGAAGGTGGCCGCCCCGGACGTGAAGGCCCTCCTCGAGGACCGGCTCCACGCGTGGCTGCCGGCGGCGGCCGCATCGGTGACCGGATGAACGTCGAGAAGATCCGGGAGCAGTTTCCGATCCTCGCGCAGAAGGTCCACGGCCAGCGCCTCGTGTACCTCGACAACGCGAACACGACGCAGAAGCCGCGCGCCGTGATCGACGCGGACCGGAAGTACTACGAGGAGACGAACGCGAACATCCACCGGGGAACGCACTTCCTCTCCGAGAAGGCGACGGCCGAATACGAGGATGCCCGCGCGAAAGTCGCCCGCTTCCTCGGCGCGCGCGCGTCGAGAGAGGTCGTCTTCACGCGCGGCACGACCGAGGCGATCAACCTCGTGGCCGCGGGCTTCGCCCAGTCGGTCCTGAAGGAGGGCGACGAGATCCTCCTCACGGGCCTCGAGCACCACTCCAACATCGTCCCGTGGCAGCTCGCCTGCGGCCGCACGGGCGCGAAGCTCGTCGTCGTCCCCATCACGGATTCGGGCGAGGTTCCCGTCGAGGAGTTCGAGAAGCGCCTGACCCCTCGGACGAAGATCGCGGCCGTCTCCCACGTCTCCAACGCCCTCGGCACGATCAACCCCGTCGAGGAGTTCATCCGTCTCGCGCACGCGCGCAGCGTGCCCGTCCTCGTGGACGGCGCGCAGGCCGCGCCGCATCTCCCGATCGACGTCGCGGCGCTCGGCTGCGATTTCTACGCGGTGTCGGGCCACAAGATGTACGGCCCGACGGGCATCGGCGCGCTTTACGGCACGGAGGCGTGGCTCGAGAAGCTTCCGCCGTACCAGGGCGGCGGCGACATGATCTCCTCCGTCACGTTCGAGAAGACGACCTACAACGAGCTGCCGTGGAAGTTCGAGGCCGGCACCGCGAACATCGCGGGCGGCATCGGCTTCGGCGTTGCGGTCGACTGGCTCTCGGCCGTAGGGCTTCCCGCCGTGGCCGCGCATGAGCACACGCTCCTCGTCCGCGCGACGGAAGCGCTCTCGGCAATCGAGGGTCTCCGCATCGTCGGAACCGCGCCGCGCAAGGCCGCCGTCGTCTCGTTCCTCCTCGGCGACGTCCACCCGCACGACATCGGGACGATTCTCGACCGCGAGGGCATCGCGATCCGCACCGGGCAGCACTGCGCGCAGCCCGTGATGGACCATTACGGAATCGGCGCCACGGCGCGGGCGTCCTTCGGTGTCTATAACACCGAGGAAGAGGTCAACGTCCTCGCGGCGGCCCTGAAGAAGGTGCAGGAGGTCTTCGGCTGATGAACGACCTCCGCGACCTCTACCAGGAAGTCATCCTCGACCACAACAAGTCGCCCCACAACTACCGCGAGATGGCGCACCCGAGCCGCATGGCGCTCGGGCACAACCCGCTCTGCGGCGACCGCCTGAGGCTTTACGTCGCGCTCGAAGGAGACCGCATCGCCGACGTCACGTTCCAGGGCTCCGGCTGCGCGATCTCGAAGGCGTCGGCGTCCCTCATGACGGACGCCGTGAAGGGCAAGACGCTCGCCGAGGCCGAGGCACTCTACGGCAAGTTCCACGACCTCCTCACGGGCCCGCCCGACGTGAAGGTGACCGGCGAAGGTCTCGGCAAGCTGGCAGTCTTCTCGGGCGTCCGCGAGTTCCCGGCGCGCGTGAAGTGCGCGACGCTCGCGTGGCACACGCTGGAAAGCGCGATCAAGAACGTTCCCGAAGTGGCGAAGACGGAATGACGGACCCGTCTCGCTCCCCTCTCGAACAGAAGGTCATCGACGAGGCGCTGAAGAAATGCTTCGACCCGGAGATCCCGGTGAACATCTGGGAGCTCGGGCTGATCTACTCCGTGGCCGCGTCGCCCGAGGGCCTCGTGGACGTAAAGATGACGCTTACGGCGCCCGCCTGCCCGGTCGCGGGCTCGCTGCCCGGCGAGGTGGAGACGAAGGTGAAGGCCGTTCCCGGCGTGACGGACGCGAAGGTCGAGCTCGTCTGGGACCCGCCCTGGAACGCCGACATGATGTCGCGCGTGGCGCGCGTGATGCTCGGGATGTGACGGCTCACGGTGACGGTCCCGAAATGACGAGCGGGCGCGCCCTTGGGCGCGCCCGCCTTGCGGCTAACGGGGAGCGAGGATTCGCGGGTCGCCGGTGCCGTTGTTGATGACCGAGGCGTAGGCGGCGAAGGCTCCGCCGGGCGTCGGCGTGGAGAGGACGAGGCGGGCGCCCTTGACGGCTCCCGTGGCGCCCAGCGCGCCGCTGACTCCGTTGACCTGGGTCATGCCGAGAGGCGCGAGATGGACCCGGAGGGAGCCGAGGACGCTCCCGTCGCCCGCGAACAGGTTGAGGTCGACGTCGATCTCCTTCTCGACGGCGTTCGTCAGAACGAGGTTCGTCCGGAAGCTGGAGTCATCGCGTACGCCGACGAGCGAACGGGCGTGGTCGTCGCCGACGAGCTCATTGCGCTCCGTCGCCCTCAGCCCCTGCCCGAACTCACCGCCGCCGCCCGGCGTCGAGGTCGTGCTCTCGACCACGAGCGTGGCCACGTTCGAGGAGATCAGGATGGCGCCGTAGTCGTCGGTGAGCGCGAACGCGGACGAGAGGACGTCGGTGAAGCTGATCGTGGCTCCCGCCGCCAGCGTGAAGCTCTTTTGGGCGCCCGTCCGGCCGTCCCGGTCGTGGCCGAGAAAGCGAAGGCTCACCTGCGCCGCGGCAGCACCGGTGTTCGAGATCGTCAGGTCGGTCGTATAGAACGTGTCGCCCTTCCCCTGATGGCGCGCGCTCGAGGGGAGTATCCAGGTGTTCGTCAGGTCGGTGCCGCTGGAGGCAGGCCCCCACTCGACTTCGATCCGGTCGGCGAGGACCGAGCCGTCGAGGCGTGAGACGCCGTGGACCTCCACGAGGGCGCCCAGGGCCAGTGTGCCGCGTTCCTGATCGATCGCGGTCGTGCCAGTCACGACGACCGCCTTGCCGCCGACTCGCCAGTTGCCGATCCACCCGGGCGCCGAGGAGAGGAGCTCGACGGTCCCCTGGAAGCTCGCCGGTAAGGCTCCTGCAGGGGGAACGGCCTTGCGCAGCTCGATCTTCGTCGCGGCGAGCGAACCGTCGGTGTTCGCCGTTCCCTGGGCCTCGACGTAGGCGCCCACCGCGAACACGCCTCCCTGGGCGTTGAGAAGCGTGGAGGACGTGACGCGAACGGTCCGGCCCGCGATGTTCCAGTCACCAATGGGCGGGGTCCCGCCCGGAAGGGACACGACGAGACCGAATACGTGAACGTCCTCGCCGGTCCCGCCGCCGGACGCGCCGCTCTTGACCTCGATCTCGTCGGCGTCGACGGAGCCGTCGCTTCTCCCGGTGCCGGAGACGTCTACGGTCGAGCCGACCTTGGGGACGCCGTTCGTCTGGACGATCCGCGTGGAGGCGCTCACGTGAACCGTCCGGCCTCCGACGACCCAGTCGCCGATGAAGCCGGTGGGCGGCATCGACCCGACGACCGCCGTGAAGCGGGCCGGCGATCCGCCGCCGTTGTCGCCGGTCTGGACTTCGATGTTCTGCGCGTCGACCGAACTGTCGGCGCGGAGAGTTCCGCGGACCCGGACGGTGGCACCGACCTTCGCCGGGCCGGCGACCTGCGTGACCTCGGTCGAGGCCGTGACATGGACGGTCTTTCCGGCGACGGTCCAGTCGCCGACAAGGCCGCCAGACGGAAGGGTCCCGACGGTCCCGAAGAACTCGTACGCGGAGCCGCCGCCGGAGGCGCGAGCCGGGAGGACCGACGCTCCGACGGCGAGGAGGACGGACAGGATCGCAAGTTTCAACCTCATGGTCAGGTCTCCTGTCCGGCATTGTCGCGCGATTCCCGCGGAAGCGCATGTGCGATTCGTCACTCGGAGATGCGCAAGCCCGAAACTATGCTCGCAACGCGAGGTCCGGATTCTCCGCGTCGCGTCGCTGTGAAAGCAGCCAGCCCGTTCCGAACGCGATCGCCGAGCCGAGGAGCGAGTACCACGGCCACGCGATCATCTTCCCGAGCGGGAACGGGACGAAGCCCTTCGAGCCGAGCCAGAGGACGAACATGAAGACGGCCGACGTCGCGATGCCGATCATCGCGTCCGTCTGCGTCGCCTTCCGCGCCCAGAGCGCGAGCAGGAACCCGCCGAGGAGGCCGCCCGCCGTCACGCTCGCAAGCCCGAGGGCCACCTGCACGGCCGGGACGTTCTGCGGCAGGCGCGAGAACCCGACCGCGAGCCCCGCGAGGACTAGCGTCCAGAAGAGTGTGAGCACCTTCCCGAGGACGAGCCCGCGCTTCCCTTCGACGTATTTCTTCCCCATCAGCGGCGCGACGATGTCGAGGGACAGCGCCGAGGCCAAGGAATTGAGCGCCGACGACTCCGAGCACATCGCGGCCGAGAAGATTCCCGCCACGAGGTACGCCGACACGAACGGCGGCAGGCTCTTCACGATGAACGTCGGCAGGATCGCGTCCGACGTCGCGAAGCCGCCGGGCCCGACCGGCGCGCCGCCGTAGAACGCGAAAAGGCCGACGCCGAGCGCGAGGAACAGCGTGAACTGCAGGATCACGAGGACACCCGAGCCGATGAGCGCCTTCTGCGCGTCGCGCAGGCCGCGGCACGCAAGCAGCCGCTGGACGATCAGCTGGTCGGCGCCATGGGACGCCATGGCGAGCACCGCGCCCCCAATGACACCGGCCCACAGCGTGTACGGTTCGGAAAGATTCTTTGAAAGGTTAATGAGCCGGACGGGATTCCCAAGCGCATCGCACCTTCTAAGAATCTCTTGAACTCCTCCGAATCCCCCTCCAAATGTTCCTACCAGGACCCACAGCGCCATCAGCGCGCCCGAGATGTAGACGACGACCTGGATGAGGTCGATCCAGATGACCGCCTTGATGCCGCCGACGTACGTGTAGAGCGCCGTCGCCGCCGCGAGGAGGAGAATCGCGGCCCAGACCGGAATTTTGAGGATGAGCGCGATGGGGATCGCGGGGACGGCGAGGCGCACGCTCGCCGCCATCACGCGCGTGACCATGAAGATCAGCGACGTGAAGCGACGCGCGCCGACGCCGAAGCGCCGCTCGAGAAGCGCGTACGCCGTCGTGATCTCGCCGTGGAAGTAGCCCGGCAGAAGGATGAATGAGACGGCGATACGGCCGACCAGGTATCCGAACGCGAGCTGCAGGAACGTGAACCCGGACCGGTACGCGTCGCCGGGCACCGAGAGGAACGTGAGCGCGGACGTCTCCGTCGCGACGATGGAGGCCATGACGGCCCCCCACGGCATCGCGTGGCCGCCGAGGAAGTAGTCCTTCGCGTCCTTCTGGCCCCGGCCGAGCCATGCGCCGAGCACGTTGATCGCCACGAGGTACGCGGCGATCGCGAGGAGCGTCGGCACCCCGAGGGAAATGCCATCCATCAGGTCGGCATGATCACACAGGGCTCGGCCCATTTAGACTCCCGCCGTGGCATCGGCCGTGGAACGCAACAGGCTCCTCGCGGAGCTCGCGGAGTTCTGCGCTGCGCACCCCGTGGACGAGAAGATCCTCCTCGTTCCGTCCTTCCCGGTCGGCCAGCAGATCCTCGACGCGCTCGCTCGCTCGGGCTCTCCGCACCTGAACCTCCGGCCCGCGACCGTCTTCTCGCTCGCGCACCGGGTCGCGGGAGCGGCCCTCGCGACCGCGGGCCGCGAGACGCTCTCGCGCGCGCAGCTCCTCGCACTCGTCGAGGACGCGTGCGACCAGGTGCTGAAGCCCGACTCGTACTTCGGGGCGCTGCGCGAGAGGCCCGGCCTCCACCGCGCCCTTCAGTCCACGCTGAACGAGATCCGGCGCGCGGGCCTCACGCCCGAGCAGCTCCCCTCCGAGGCCCTCGAGGATCCGCGCAAGGCGCGGGAGATGAAGGCGATCGGGCGCGCCTACCGCGACGCGCTCGAGGCCGGAAAGTTCGCGGACCCGCTCGACGTCCTCGCGGCCGCGACGCGCATGCTGCGCGAGGACCCCGGGCTGAAGCTGCCGCCGGCGGTTCGCGTCCTCCGGCCGGCCGGCCTCGACCTCTCGGCGGTCGAATCCGCGTTCCTCGAGTCGTTCCTCCCCCGCGAGGCCACGGCCCTCGCCGTCGACGTGCCGGCGGACACCCCGCTGACGGCGGACCGCGTGTCTCTCGCGTGCGCCTCGGGCGAGGAGAACGAAGTGCGGGCCGTCTTCCGCCGCGTCGTCGACGAGAACATCCCGCTCGACGATGTCGAGATCGCGATCACGGACGATGCGGCGTACCGGCCGCTCGTCTACGAGCTCGCCCAGCAGACGGGTTTCCCCTGCACGTTCGCCGACGGCATCCCCTCGACGTTTTCGCGCCCGGCGCAGGGCGTCCTCGACGTCCTCGACTGGATCGCGGGCGGGTACGAGGAGCGCGCCCTCGCGCGGCTGTTTGGCGCGGGCCGGGCGAACCTGGCGGCCGCGCACCCCCGCGGCGCGCTCGTGGGACCCGTCCGCGCGGCGCGGGCGTTCCGGCGCGCGCGGATCGTGCGGGGGCGCGACCGCACGCGCACGCGCCTCTCGCTCGAAAGAGAGCGCGTCGAGCGCCGGGCCAGGGCCGAGGGCCTCGACCCGGAGGCCATCGCCGAGCGTCTCGTGCCTCTCGACGCGGTTGCCGCCTGGGTGGACCGCCTCCTCGCGATCGCCCCCTTGCCCGACCCCGAGGGCCGGGTCGACTTCGCCGCGCTTGCGCGCGCGGGCTTCGAGATCACGGGTCTTCTCGACGTTGCGAGCCGGCTGGACGGCATGGCGCGCGAGGGCCTCGCCCGCCTCTTCGCGGAGTTCGCTTCGCTGCCGCCGCGCAAGCTCCCGCTCGCGGAGGCGGCGGCGCGCCTGCGCGAGGCCGTCGGGACGCTCGCCGTTGCGTCCTCGACGCCCGCGCCCGGACACGCGCACGTCGCGCGCATCGCGGCCGCCGGATGGAGCGGCCGAGGGCGCACGTTCGTCCTCGGCCTCGACGAGGCGCGCTTCCCCGGCGGCGGGGCGCAGGATCCCGTGCTCCTCGACCACGAGCGCGAGGCCGTCAACAGGAGGATGGGCTCTCACGCGCTGCCGCTGCGCCGCGGGACCGCGGCCGAGGAGAGCCGGAGCGCGCTCGCTTCGCTCCTTGCCCGCGCGCGCGGCCGCATCGTCCTCTCGTACTCGAACCGCGACTTCCTGCAGGACGCCGAGCAGTTTCCCTCGTCGGCCGTCCTCGACGTCTTCCGCGCGCTCGAGGGCCGGCCGCACGCGAGCTTTCAGGACCTCTTCGACCGCGAGGGCGCACCTGCCGCGTTCCGGCCGGCCGGCGCGCCGCTCGACGAGATCGAGTGGTGGCTCGCGGCCCTTCACGCGCCGGGAACGGATCCGGAGCGGGCGGGGCGCGAGGTCGAGACCGCCTACCCGTGGATCGCGGACGGGTGCGAGGCCGACGAGGCTAGGTGCTCCCCGGCGTTCACGAAGTGGGACGGGCGGCTGTCCGTCGAGCCCGGCGAGCTCGACCCGCGCGTCACGCGCGAGCCGACGTCCGCTTCGCGCCTCCAGCTCCTCGCGAAGAGCCCGCGCGGGTACTTCCTGAAGTACGTCCTCGGCCTCTCGGAGCCGGACGAGGACCACGCCGTGGACGTCTGGCTGGACGCCCTCGAGTACGGCCGGCTCTTCCACGAGACCGTCTTCGAGTTCTTCACGGAACGCGCGGAGCCGGACGCGCCGTTCGACCTCGTCCGGGAAACGGCGCGCCTTCTCAAGGTCGCCGACCGCAACCTTGTCCGGATGCGCGGAGAGATCCCGCCGCCGAGCGACGTCGCATTCCGGCAGCAGCGCGACGCCTTCCTCGCCGACCTCGACGTCTTCGTCAAGGGAGAGGCCAAGAGCGCGTCGACATCGGTTCCGCGGTTCTTCGAGGTACCGCTCGGCCGTTCGTACGGCAGCGCGGGCAAGGATCTCGCGTCCGCCGAGCCGGTCGAGATCGCGGGCGGGGGCGGGACGTTCCTCCTCCAGGGTCAGATCGACCGCATCGACTCCGAAGGAGCCGGCACGTGGGCCGTGTGGGACTACAAGACGGGCAGCGAGAGGCAGTTCAAGGACGCCCTGCCGCTGAACAGGGGCCGGCAGATCCAGCACGCCCTCTACGCGCGCGCCGCGGAGGCCCTCCTCCGGCGTTCGGGATTCGACGTCAAGTCCCTGCGCTCGGGCTACTACTTCCCGACCCGAAAGGGCGGGGGCCGCCGCGTCGTGCCCGAGGTGTCCGACGCCGACGTCGACGCCACGCTGAAGAACCTCTTCGACCTCCTCGCCGCCGGCGCGTTCCCGCACTCCACCCGGAAACGCGACTGCGACTACTGCGACTTCCGCCTCGCCTGCGGCGATCCCGGGGAGGCGGCCCGCCAGTCGAAGGCGAAGTGTGACTCGGGCGAGCCGCTCCTCGAGGCGCTGCGCGCTCTGGGGGGCCGCGATGTCTGAGCGGGTGCTGAAGACAGGAGCGCTCCCGGACGCCGCCGAGCGGCTCCGGATCGCGACGGAGCTCGAACGCAACTTCCTCGTGGAGGCGGGCGCGGGCTCCGGCAAGACGACGAGCCTCGTCTCGCGGATGATCGCGCTGCTCGCCGCGGGCCTCGCCGAGCCGGACGCCCTCGTCGCCGTGACGTTCACGCGCAAGGCCGCCTCACAGCTGCGGCAGCGCTTCCAGGAAAAGCTGGAGGAGCGCCTCGCGGCCGAGAAGCAGCCCGCCGTCAAGGAGCGGCTCGAGAAAGCCCAGAAGGGCCTCGACCTCGTCCGCGTCGGGACGATCCACTCGTTCTGTGCCTCGCTGCTGCGCGAACGCCCGGTCGAGGCCGGCATCGACCTCGGCCTGTCGGACGTCAAGCTCCAGGAAGCCGCGCTCTTCCAGCCGCTCGCGTGGCGCGAGTGGATCGCCGACTGCGCGGAGAAGGACGACCCGCGGCTCGCGGCGCTGGAAGAGACGGGCCTCACCGCCCAGGACCTCGAGAGCGCGTTCGCGACGCTCGCGGAATATCCCGACGTCGTCCCGACCGTCGCGAGCCCGCCGCCGCCGAAGCCCGCGCTCGACGGCGTCCGCCGGAAGACGTCCCTGCTCCTCGCGGAGGCCGGGCCGCTCAAGCCGGGCGAGCCGCTCGCCGGGAAGGAAGCCGACGACCTGCAGGCCGCGCTCGTGAGGGTCGCGCGCCTCCTGGAACAGCCGGACGCCGAAAGCGACGACGGGTTCGTCCGCGTGCTCGAGGAACTCGAGCCCGAGAAACTCTCCGACATCAAGGTCACCCAGTGGGAAGGCGGGAAGGCGGCGGCGCTTGCGTTTGTGGGGCGCTTCGAGGCGTTCCGCGAGAAGCTCCTCCGGCCCACGCTCCTCGCGTGGCGCGAGTGGGTCCACCCGCGCGCGATGGGCTTTCTCCTCCCCGCGCTCGAGCGCCTGCGCACGCGCCGCCGCGAGGAAGGCTTCCTCACGTACGAGGACCTACTCCTGATCTCCCGCGACGTCCTGCGCGACCAGCCGGCCGTGCGCCGCTACTTCCGCAGCCGCATCTCGCACCTTCTCGTCGACGAGTTCCAGGACACGGACCCGCTCCAGGCGGAGATCATGCTGTTCCTCACCTCGGACGACGACCGGCAGAAGAACGCGTGGAAGCTGCGGCCGAGGCCGGGCTCGCTGTTCGTCGTCGGCGACCCGAAGCAGTCCATCTACCGCTTCCGCCGCGCGGACATCGAGACGTACGAGACGTTCACGGAGATTGTGATCGCCTCGGGCGGCGAGGTCCTGCCTCTGACGTCGAGCTTCCGGACCGTCGACGCGGCCGCCGAGCCCGTCAACCGGACGTTCGCGGCAGTCTTCCCGAAGAAGGCGACGAAGCTCCAGGCCAGGTTCGCGTCCCTCGAGGCGCGCGGCGCCGAAGCGGGGCCGACGTGCGGCGCCTTTCGGCTGGCGTCGCAGGGCGACGGAAACGTCCGAGAGGGCCGCGTGCGTTCGATCAACGCACGGAACGTCGCCGACTTCGTCCGGCACGCTCTCGCCGGCGGCTGGAAGATCCCAGCGGGCCCGGGCGGCGCGCCCGTGACCCCGAAGCCGTCGGACATCCTGGTCCTGACCGTGGGGCGCGACGCGCTCGCCGAGCACGCGCAGGCCCTCGAAGTCGCGGGGGTCCCCGTCGAGGTCACCGGGAGCAGGGCCTTCGCGATCACGAAAGGCCTCCTCGCCCTGCAGCCTCTCCTCGCCGCCGTGAACGACCCCGACGACGAGGTCGCCGTCGTCGCGTTCCTCTCGGGACCGCTCTGCGGCGTGGACGACGACGCGCTCTGGCGCCACCGCAAGGCCGGCCGCCGCTTCGCGTTCACGACCGACCCCGAGCCCGGCACGGACCCGAAGATCGCGCGCGGCCTGGCTCACCTCCGTGACGCTTTGAGGGACAGCCGCGCCTTCCCACCCGCGGCCGCGCTCGTGAAGATCGTGGAGCGTCTCGGCCTCGCGGCGTCCATCTGCGCCGACGAAGGCGGTCGCACCGCGACCGGCAACCTCCTCAAGGTCCTCGCGTGGGCGCGGCGGCTCTCTGCCGACGGCCACTCCTTCGCGGACGTCGCGCGGCGCCTCGTCGATGAGGCGCCCGAGCTCGAGGAGATGAGCGTCGACGCGGCGCGCTCGAACGCGGTCCGCCTCATGAACATTCACAAAGCCAAGGGGCTCGAGGCGCCCATCGTGATCCTCGCCGAGCCGGTCGACCGGTCGCCCCACGAGCCGGGCTCGCACATCGAGCGCACGGGCGACGTGCCGCGCGGCTGGTTCCCGGTCCTCAAGCCCCTCGGCGAGCGCGGCGTGCGCATCCTCGCGCTTCCTCCCGACTGGGAAGAGAAGAGCGGAATCGAGCGCCTGTTCCTCGACGCCGAGCAGCAGCGTCTCTTCTATGTCGGCGCGACGCGGGCGATGTACACGCTCGTCGCGAGCGTCCACACGAAGGTCACGAAGAAGGACGGGCCGCGGCTCACGGGCCTCTGGGCGCCGCTCGACCCGTACCTGAATGAGCTCGTGGCCCGCCCCGCGCCCGTGCCGGCCTCGCCCCGCCGCGACCTGCCGCCGCTCGCCGAAAGGCTCCCCGAGGTGCGCACGCGCCTCGCCGAGGCGCGGGAGCGCGCCGGCGCTCCGACCTATGGCGTCGTCACGGTGACGGCGCTCGCGAAGAAGGAAGGCCCTCGCGCCCCGTCGCCGGCCGAGGAAGCGCGCGGCGCGGCGTGGGGACGCGTCCTGCACCAGCTCCTCGAAGCGGCCCTGCGGATGCCCGGCGTCGACCTTCGGCCGCTCGCCCACAACCTCCTGCGGGACGAGGAGGTCGCGCCCGACCTCCTCGACGAGGTGCTTCGCGTCGCCGCGTCCGTCACGGCCTCGGAGTTCTGGGCGCGGGCTCTCAAGTCGCCGCGCCGGTACGTCGAGGTCCCGTTCGAGATGGTCGTGCCGTCGAAGGACCTCGGTTTCACCGCCGGGCCTCCCGAGACGCTCCTCAAGGGCGCGATGGACCTCGTCTTCGAGGAGGACGGCGTGTGGCGCATCGTGGACTGGAAGTCCGACGTCGTGGGCGACGGACTCGCGGCCCTCGTCGCGCACTACGCGCCTCAGGTCGCGCATTACAGGCGCGCGTGGGAGGCGCTGACGAAACGGCCGGCGAAAGCGGGGCTCTACTTCATGGACACCGGGCACCTCGAGTGGCTCGAAGCGAAAGAGCAAGAAGAGATTTCTTCGAAGGTGGAGAGGGGCGCGCCCCGGCAAGGCTCGCTGTTCGGTGAATGAGAAAGACCGCGATTCTCCTGGTTTTCGCAGCCACCGGCTGCGCGTCGTCTCCATGGCAAAGCACGGAAAGCGTGCCCGGAGGGAAACTCTACGTCCCGAAGCTCTACGCTCCCCTCCTCCCCGGTTCGATCTACCCGGACAAGAAGGCGCCGATCCCGGCGAGCGCGCGCCCCGCGATGGTCCTCGTCTGTCCGTCGAAGGGGGATTGCCGCGCAAGGGAAATCCTCGACCAGGCGGCGCAACGCGGCCTCGTCGTCCTCGTCGGGAACGACCCGAAAGCGGATTTGCTTCGGACCCGCACCGAGGTGGACCCGGAGCGAATCGGCTGGCTGCTCGTTCAACCAGATGAAGGTTTTCTTAGAAGGTGGACAGGGGCCGGCGCACCGGGCAAAGCCGCCGCCGTAATCGGGCCGCCGACCTTCCCCTCTTACCTTTCTAAGCATCTTCTCTTCGCGGCACTCCTCTCCGACGAGCCGTTGGAGGCCCCCGACGGAACCGTCCTCAAGCTCTATTGTCCGAACCAGAAAGGCCTCCTCCCCTCCGAGGCCTTCCGCGACGCGGTCGAATGGCTGGCGGGAGAGCTCGGGGCTCGCTGAGATTTGCTCTCAGGTCTAAAATCCCGCCCATGAACACCCGGAACGAAGGCGCGGTGCGCGCCAAGGGCGTCCTTCATCCCTGGCAGAAGCGGCTCTACACGATCCTGCTCGTGCCGCTCGGCCTGATGGCGGCGAACTCGATCTACCTCGTCGCCTTCACGAAGTACTCTTCGTTCTTCATGGCGATGCTCCTCATGCACCTCGTGCTGGGGCTCCTGATCGCCATTCCCTTCCTCGTCTTCGCGTTCACGCACGGGGCCCGGATGCTCGTCAACATCCGCAACCGCAACGCGAAGATCGCCGGGATCACGATCGTCTGCCTGTCTGTCGTGTGCATCGGGACCGGGATCACGATGGCCCTGAAGGGCGCGACGCTCACGAACCGGCCGATCTACCTCGCGCACGTCTTCGCGATTCCTGTCGCGCTCGTCGCGTTCATCCTCCACCGGCGCGCCGCGGTCCACAAACTGCACTTCCGGATGCTCGCCCAGTGGGGCGGCTCCGTGGCCGCGTTCGTCCTCGTGATGGCGGGCCTCCACAAGCTGGAGAAGCCGCCGCAGCGCGTCGTGAACACGAACGGCGACGTGCAGTTCTTCCTCTCCTCGGCCGAGACGTTCGACCAGGGCCTCCTCGACGGCAGGAAGCTGTCCGCGAACGCGTACTGCCAGGAGTGCCACCCGGACTCCTTCAAGCGCTGGGAGAAGTCCGCCCACCGCTTCTCGTCCTTCAACAACCCGTTCTACCGCCGCTCCGTCGAGCTCATGGCCGACCGCGTGGGGCGCGAGAAGACGAAGTGGTGCTCGGGCTGCCACGACCCCGTCGTTCTCTTCACGGGCCAGATGGGCAAGGCGACGATGGCGAGCTTTTCGTACGACCAGTTCGAGGGGCAGCAGGGGCTCACCTGCATGTCCTGCCACTCGATCACCGAGGTCAAGGACCTGCGCGGCAACGGCGGCTACGTGATCGAGGAGAGCAAGCAGTACCCGTTCGCGTTCTCGAGCAACAAGGCGCTGAAAGAGGTCAACAAGCTCCTCATACGCATGGAGCCGTCCCTCCACCGCCAGACGTTCATGAAACCGTTCATGCGCACGCCGGAGTTCTGCTCGACGTGCCACAAGGTCGGCCTCCTGCCGCCCCTGAACGACTACCACTGGATGCGCGGCCAGAACCACTACGACAGCTGGTACGACTCGGGCGTCTCGGGCAACGCGGTGCGGTCGTTCTACGACCCGCCGAAAGCGAAGGCCTGCCGCGACTGCCACCTGCCGCTCATGCCCTCCAAAGAGTTCGGAAACGTGGCCGGGATGCTCCACGACCATCTCTTCCCGGCGGCGAACACGGCCCTGCCGGCGATTCGCGGGGATAGAGAGACGATCGAGGACATTCGCAAAAAGGTGCTGGTCGGATCGCTTTCGATCGATCTGTTCGCGCTGAAGCGCGGGGGCGAGGTGCTGCCCCTCGGGCCGTCGCTGCCTTCCGTGCGTCCCGGCGAAACCGTGGACGTGGAGGTCGTCGTGCGCACGCGGACGCTCGGGCACCCGTACACGAACGGCACGTCCGACAGCAACGAGACGTGGGTCGAGTTCAAGGCCGACAACGGCGCGCGCTCGGTGATGGCCTCGGGCACGCTCGACGCGAACCAACGCCTCGACCCGGCCGCCGACAAGATCGCGCAGCTCGCGATCGCGCACGACGGCTCGTTCATGGACCGCCGGCAGCCGCAGGACATCCACGTCCCGCTGTACAACAACTTCATCCCGCCGGGAGCAGCCCGCACGGTCCACTACCGCTTCACGGTGCCGAAGGACGCGGCGGGTTCGATCACGCTTGCGGCCGCGCTCAACTACCGGAAGTTCTCGCGCGATTACTCCATCTTCGTCGGCGGACCGGATGCTCCGGAGATCCCGGTCACGCGGATCTCAACCGATTCCGTAACGCTGCCCGTCGCGCCCGCGCCCGCGGCGACGCTCGCCATGAACACAAAGCGCGGCAATCCGGACTGGCCCGATCGCCAGTGGATTCGCTGGAACGACTACGGGATCGGACTGCTCCAGCAAGGCAACCTCAGAAGTGCGTCTGCCGCGTTCCAGAAAGTCACAGCACTTGCGCCGGACAAGCCGGACGGCCCGCTGAACCTCGCGCGCTGCAAGGTTCAGGAGGGCGATCTTCCAGCCGCGAAGGCCGCGCTCGCCGACGCCGAGAGGCGCCGGCCCGGCTGGGGCAAGACGCAGTACTTCCGCTCGCTCGTCTCCAAGGAGGAGGGCCGCCTCGACGACGCGCTCGCCGACCTCGACCGCGTCCTCGCGAAGTTCCCGAAGGACCGCGTCGTCCTGAACCAGAAAGCCCGCGTCCTCTACCTCGCGGGCAAGTATGCGGAGGCGCTCCCGCCGATCGACGCCGTCCTCGCGATCGACGGCGAGGACCTCGCGGCGCATTACAACGCGATGCTCTGCCTCAAGGCGCTCGGGCGCACGGAGGAGGCCGCCGCCGAGGAGAAGTGGTACCGCTTCTTCAAGGACGACGAGGCGGCGCGCGCGCTCCTCGCGGATTACCGCATCGCGCACCCGCTCGAGAACCGCGAGTCGCTTCCCGTGCACGTCCACGACGACGCACAGCCCGCGCAGGCGGACCCTCCCACGTGGCTCGCCGAGATCGGGCCGAAGGGCTACGAGTACAAGGGCTATGCGCCGAAGGGTGAGATGGTCCTGAAGGACGACCGTCCGCAGGGCGCCCCGCGCCCGTTCGCGCGGCCCGAGGTGCCGTCGAAGCAGGCCGGAGAGCGCAAGGGGCCAGGCGTCCCCGTCGCGGCTGCGATCGCGCCCTGACAAGATGCAGATCCACACGCTCGACCTCGAGTTCTTCCGCGGCGAGACGATTGCCGCCTACCTCGTCGAGTCCGGCGGCCACCTCGCGCTCGTCGAGACCGGTCCCGACTCCACGTGGCCGCATCTCGTCGCGGCGCTCGCGAAGCACGGCGCGAAGCCGGAGGACGTCAAGGACGTCCTCGTCACGCACATCCACCTCGACCACGCGGGTGCGGCATGGCGGCTCGCGCGGGCCGGAGCGAACGTGTGGGTCCATCCCCGCGGCGCGCCTCACATGGCCGACCCCTCGAAGCTCCTCGCGTCGGCGAAGCGGATCTACAAGGAGCAGATGGATACGCTGTGGGGGACTCTGGAACCGATCCCGGCCGACCGGCTGAAGGTCACGTCGGACGGCCTCGACGTCCCCGTCGGCGGCGCCCGCATCCGCGTCCTCGAGACGCCCGGCCACGCGATCCACCACAACGCGTACCTCCTCGAGGGAAACGTCTTCACGGGCGACGTGGGTGGCGTCGCGATCGGCGACGGCCCGAACCTGCCCCCGACTCCCCCGCCGGACATCGACCTGCCGACGTGGGCGCGCTCGATCGAGCGCATCAAGGCCGCTCGTCCGGACGCCTTCTACCCGACACACTTCGGGCGCCACGGCGACGTCGCGCACCGCCTCGACGAGATGATGGAGGAGCTCCACGCCTGGGCGGGCTTCATCCGCGCCCGCCTCGACGAGGGGAAAGAAGAACCCGCGATCGTGCCGGAATTCGAGGCGTGGCTCACGGGCCGCCTGCTCGGGAAGGGCGTCGGCGCCGAGGGCCTCGAGGCCTACAGGACCGCGCTCCCCTTCGCGATGAACGTCACGGGCCTGATCCGCTACTGGAAGACCGCGAGCGCGACGGCCTGAAGGCCGTCAAACGACGACTTCGTATTCGCTCTGGACGAGCCCGCTCGCGTACGAACGGGTGGCGACGTGCTTCAGGAGGATGTCGCGCGGGACGGCGCCGAAGAGCGGGATACCCGTGCCGATGAGCACGGGCACTCGCGTGACGACGACGCGCTGGATGAGCCCCGCTCGGAGAAACTGCTGAATCGTGATTCCGCCGTCCACGTAGGCGTGGCCGATTCCGCGGGCGGAAAGCATGTCCGCGATCTCGGCCGGCTCGCCCGCCATCCTCTCCACGACGGCCCCGGGCGGGACGGGCGGGAGCGCGTGCTGGCTGAGGACGAAGACGGGCTTCTTTCCGTACGGCCAGGTCTGGAACTTCAGGACGACGTCGAACGTGTTGCGCCCGAGAACGAGCGCGTCCACGGTCGCCATGAACTCGTCGTAGCCGTGCGGCTCACCGCCGCCAGCCGGCAGGAAGTCGAACCTCCCGTCGGCGCGCGCGAGGAATCCGTCGAGGCTCGTGCCGACGAAAACGGACGCCTTCATGCTCGGCATACGTCCTTCGACGCCCGAGGGTTTCAGAGGCGCCTCGGGCCCTCTCTACATCCCCGCCTGCGGCTTCAGGTCGAGCGTCGGCCGCGGCTCGTAATGGAACAGGAACTCGTTCACGCTCTCCTGCTGCGAGGCCTTGAGCGCCGCACGGAGCTGGATCTGCTCGAGCGACTGCGCGAGATAACGCGGGCCGCCCATGTACTTCGGGGCCCTGTCCTTGAAGAAGGCCTCGACGTCCGCCCGCTTTTCCGCGTCGCTGAAGCCCGACGCGAGCATCGGGAAGCGCGCCGGCGACTCGCGCGGCAGCCGCGCGGCGATCTTGTCGAAGTTCGCCTTGAGGAATGCCCAGGCTTCCGGCCGCGTCTCGCGGTTTGCGGCCTCCTCGCGGAGGATGCCGACCGTCTCGCGCGCGTCGAACTCGGGCGAAAGGGTGACCTTAAGCGCCGCCGGCACGACGGAGGGGTCCCGGAACAGCCCGAGCGCGCCGAGAAGCCGCGAGCGCTCGCGCCGGTCCGTCGCCTTGCGCGCCTCGGCCAGGTAAGACTGGAAGAGCTCCACGTCGCCGTGCCGCGCGGCCACGTCGAGGACCTCCGACACGAGGAGCGGGTCCACCGCCTTGCGGTCCTTGATCCACGCCTTCGCAAGCGCACCCGCCTCGGCGACGAGAGCCGGCTCGTCGCCCTCGTTCGCGACAAACGGGACGAGCGAGGCGCGCAGGAGCTGCGTGTCTTCGTCCTCGCCCTTCCTGGGAGTCCAGCCGAGCGTCTTCGCGCGGGCGCCGAAGACGTCGCTCACGAAGCGGCGGTAGCGCGGGCGCATCCCGTCGGCGACGAGGAGGTCGCGCGGCGCCGCGGCGATCCTCTGGACGGATTCGACGACGAGCCGGTCCGGGTCGTTCGCGAACGCGGGCACGAGCGCGAGCGCCGTCGCCATCGGCACGTCGCCGCTCCTCGCGAGGGCCGCGACGTCGGCCAGCGTCGAGATTCGCTCCGACGCGGTCAGGTGCGTGCCGCCGTCGGCGAGAACCTTTCCGAGAAGGCTGCCCTTGTAGAGAACGCGGTAGTAGCCGTCCCCGCCGTTCGCGAGAACGCGCGCCGGACACTCTCCCGGAAGCGACAGGGAGCCGGTCGCCTCGGTGAGGAGAGTGCACGTTATCGCCGCGCCCGGATCGCCCGTCCGCGCGCAGACCGGCACCTGCCACGTCTCCCGCGTCGAGCCCGTGGATCCCGTCGGAAGGAAGCGCTTCTGCGAGAGCGCCAGCTTCGGCGCGCCGCCGGCGCACACGAGCTCGGCCGTTACGAGCGGAACGCCCGGCTGGTCGAGGAAGGACCGGAACGCCGGGACGACGGCGGGGTTCTTCGTGGCCTCGGCGATCGCCGCGACGAAGTCGTCGGAGGTCGCGGCGCCCCACGCGTGGGTCTTCAGGTAGTGCTGGATGCCCTTGCGGAATCCCTCCTCGCCCACCCATCCCTCGAACATGGCGATCACGGCCGCGCCCTTCTGGTACGTGATGCCGTCGAACGCGCTCACGATGTCGTCGTTCCCCGCGATCGGCTGGCGGATGCGCCGCGCCGTCACGAGCGAATCCTGGTCCATCGCGCCGGTGCGCGAGCCCGCGCGCTGAACGGCCCAGCTCCACTCGGGTTTCCAGCGGTCGACGATCTTGGAGGCCATCCACGTCGCGAACGCCTCGTTCAGCCAGATGTCGTCCCACCATGCCGTCGTGACGTAGTCCCCGAACCACTGGTGCGCCGTCTCGTGCGCACAGACGCTCGCGTAGGCGCGGCGGAAGCGGATCGTCTCGTCCGCCGGCTTCGCGAGGAGGAGGCCGGAGGAATACGTCACGAGGCCCGCGTTCTCCATCGCCCCGAAGCCGACGGTCTGCGGGATCACGAGGTGATCGAGCTTCTCGTACGGATACGGGATGTCGAAGTACTTCTCGAGGACCTCGAGGATGGGACCCGTGGACTCGGCCGCCCAGCGCGCGTCCGCGGCCCGACCCTTCGGGACGATCATGCGGATCGCGGTCTTGCCTCGGCCCGCGGACCCCGCGGGGACGACGTCGAACGGCCCGACGCCGAATGCCACGAGGTAGCTCGGGAGCGGCTTCGTCGGCGCGAATACGAATGCGCGCGCGCCGTCCCCGTCCGAGCGCTCGGCGACGACGGGCGTGTTCGCCACGGCGATCGCGCCCTTTGGGGAGTGGATCGTCAGCTGCCACGGCGTCTTGAACGACGGCTCGTCGAAGCACGGGAACGCGCGGCGCGCGTAGATCGGCTCGAAGTGGCTGAAGGCGTACCAGTCGGCGCCGTCCTTCTGCCGGAAGACGCCCTGGGTGTCCTTGCCCTCGACGCGGCCCGTATAGGCGAGCGTCAGCGTCCAGAGACCGGGAGAAAGACTTCTTTGAAAGGTGAGACCGACGTAGTCGCTGCCTGCCGCGGCCGCCGCCCCGGGGATCGTCTCGCCCCCGCCGGCGCGCTGGGCAGACGCCGCTCGCACGTCGAGCTCCGTCGCGTTCAGCCAGACGGTGCCCGTATCAACCTTCAAAGAAATCTTTATCTCGATCTTTCCCTCGAATTTCTCTTTCGCCGGATCCAGCCACAGCTCCGCGGCGTACCGCACCGGCGCGACGCCGGCCGGCAGGCGCAGCTTCGGGGGCGCCTGGGGCTCGGCGGCGCCAGGCGTCGCGCAGGCGAGGGCGAAGAGGAGAATTGCTTTGAGGGGAAGAGGGGGTGCGGTTCGCATGTCGGCGACTTTACGATGAAATCCACCGCCGCGGCCGTGCGGTAGGATTTCCCTCCAATGACCATTCGCAAGAATCTCCTCTTCTTCTTTCCCGCCCTGTTCGCTGTCATGGCTGCGGCCTGCGGCAAGCCTGCCCCGAAGCCGGTCTCCCCTACGCCCGCGCCGGAGCCCACGAGGGTCGCCTCCTCGATCCGGTTCGAGGACGTCACGAAGACCTCCGGCGTCTCGTTCGTCCACGTGAACGGCGCCGCAGGGAAGAAGTGGATGCCCGAGACGATGGGCTCCGGCGTCGCGGCGTTCGACGCGGACGGCGACGGCCGCATCGACCTCCTCTTCGTGAACGGCCGCTGGTGGCCCGGCGACCCGAAGGCCGCGCAGCAGCCGACTCTCTCGTTCTGGAAGAACGTCACCGAGCCGGGCGGGGCCCTCCGTTTCGTGGACCGCACGAAGGAAGCCGGGCTTGCGATCTCGCTATACGGCATGGGCGTCGCCGTTGGCGACGTGAACGACGATGGCGCGCCGGATCTCCTCATCACGGGGCTCGACGACATCCGCCTCCTCGTCAACGACGGCAAGGGACGTTTCAAGGACGCCACGAAGGGCTCCGGCCTCGCGGGCTCCGGCTGGGGCACGTCAGCCGCGTTCGCGGACTTCGACGGCGACGGCGTCCTCGACCTCTTCGTCGGGCAGTACGTGAACTGGTCGCCGAAGACCGACATGCACTGCTCGCTCGACGGCAAGACGAAGTCCTACTGCACGCCGGAGCGCTACAACGGCGTCTCGTCCCGCCTCTACAAGGGTCTCGGCGGCGGGACGTTTCGCGAGATCACGGAGGAAGCCGGCCTCGTGAACCCGCTGGGCAAGGCGCTCGGGGTCGCGGTGAGGGACTTCGACGGTGACGGACGCCCCGACCTCGTCGTCGCGAACGACACCTCCCCGAACAACCTCTGCCGAAACGTGGAAACGGTGAACGGCATCCCGCACTTCAAGGACATGGCGATCGAGGCCGGCGTGGCCGTCGGCGAGGACGGGCGCGCGCGCGGTGCGATGGGCGCCGCGTTCGGCGACACGAAGAACGACGGCGGCGTGACCCTCGTCGTCGGCAACTTCTCGAACGAGATGTGGTCCGTGTGGAGCGCCGGCCCGAAGGGCGACTTCTTCGTGGACGAGTCCGTCCAGAGCGGCATCGGCCGCACGTCGCTCCTGCCGCTCACCTTCGGCGTCGCGTTCGCGGACTTCGACCTCGACGGCGTCCTCGACCTCGTGGGCGTCAACGGCCACGTCGAGACGTCCGTGCAGGACGTCCAGCCGACCGTCACGTACCGCCAGGCGCCTCTCGTCTTCCGGGGACAGGGCGGCGGCCGCTTCGCCGACGTGTCGTCGCAGGCGGGCGCGGCATTCGCCGTCCCGATCGTCGGGCGCGGGCTCGCGGTCGCGGACCTCGACGGCGACGGGAAGCCCGACCTCGTGATCACCGAGAACGGCGGCCCCTCGCACGTCTTCCGCAACGTCTCGGAGAGCGCCGGCAAGGCCGTGCGCCTCGTCCTCGCGACGAACGGCAGGAACCGCGGCGCGGTGGGCGCACGCGTGACCTGCACGATGGGCGGCAAGAAGCGCATCGACGAGGTCTCGGGCGGCGACGGCTACCTGTCCGTCAACGAGCGGACGATCACGATCGGCCTCGGCTCGGCAGCGAAGCTCGACGCGGTCGACGTGCGGTGGCCCGACGGCACGACGGCCACCGCGAAGGACCTTGCGCCCGGCCTCTACAAGTGGGTCGAGGGCGGCGCGCCGGAGCCCGTGAAGCGCTGACTAGCGCCGCCGCGTGCGCGGCGGCGGTTCCAGCGGGTGGCGCCAACGGAGGCCCGGGAAGCGCGCGTAGTCCCGGTCGGTCGTGATCCATTCGCAGCCGGCTTCGATGGCAAGAGCGGCGAGGAAGGCATCCGGGATCAGGTTGCCCGTCCCGTGCGCCTCGACGCAGAGTACCGTGAAGATCTCCCAATGCCGGCGCCCTGGCGCGAGAACGACGCAGTTGTCCTGCCCTCTGAGCGCTTCGGCGAATGCGACCGCTCGCTTGACAGGCGCCGGCTCGCGAAAGACCCGTGGATGCGTGACCACCCGAAGAAATCCCGAGAGGACCACGTCGGCGAGGGCAAATGTCTCGTCACGAGACACGGCCTCTTCCAGCCACCTTCGATAGGCCTTGTGGTCTTCCGCGTCCTCCCGGAAGGCGTAAACGAGGACGTTGACGTCCGGAAGAATCACTCCCGTCCGTCCATCACGTCGAGGAGCGCGGCGGAATCGTCGAGGTCGACTCCGGCCCGGAGGCCCTTCTTTCCGCGATAGACCGGCAGCCGAACGCGCCGCGGCCGTTTTCCCGGAGGCGCGCGCCGGGCGAGCCGCTCGCGGAGCGCGTCTTCGATGAGGGACGTCACGGTCCGCCCAGAGGCCGCCGCGGCGGCCTTCGTGTCGCGGTAGAGCGCGTCGGACAGGAGAATCGTCGTGCGCATATGCGGAAGCATATCACCAACACACATTTACATACCGACCGGCCCGGCCCGGCGCGCGTCAGGCCGGGAACTTCAGCTTCCGCAGAAGCGCATCGAACCGTGGGTCGCCCCGAAAGACGTCGAAGTGCGGAGTGACCTTCGCTTCATCGATGAGAAACGCCCGTTCCTCGTAGCCCCGGTCGAGCCACTCGAACGCCGCGTCCATCTCGCCGAGGCCGCCGTAGACGCAGGCAATCTGGTCGGCCGGCACATACTGCTTCTTGCGCTTCTCGAGCAGGAACTCGAGCACCTTTCGGGCCTCGGCCTTGCGCCCCGCAAGACCGTACGCCTGGCCGGCGGCGAAGTTCATGCCCGGGTTGGGGACCTTCCTCGACAGATACGTCTCGATCGCCTCGTCGTACCTCTTCAGGCTCGTCAGTGTGTTGGCGAGCGCCCACTTGGCGAAGACGGAGTCCGGACGGACGGACAACACCTTCAGAAATTGCGCGATCGCCTCGTCGTAGCGCCGGGCGATTGCGAGGCGCTGCCCCACATAGACGCCGATCCCCTCGGAGAGGGGGTCGAGACGCTCGGCGATTCGGATCTCTTCGAGAGCCTCGCTGGTTCGTCCGAGCGACCCGAGGTAGGTTCCATAACCGGCACGGACGGAGGCCGAGCCCGGCGCGAGTTCAAGGGCGTGTCGAAAGTCCAGTCCTGCTGCCGTCCAGTCAAAGTCGCAGCGGTAGTGGAGACCCGCGCGAAGCACGACGGCGTCGACCAGCTGCGGGTCGATTTCGAGAGCCTTCTCCACTTCCGCCCGGACGGCAGGACACGCTTCACTCTGGTTCGATAAGCCCGCTCCGCCTTTCCATTGGAGGCCCCAGGCCAGGGCCGCGTGGGCCATGGCGAACTGCGGGTCGATCTCGGTTGCCTTGCGGAAATACTCGATCCCCTTCTCGATACCCGCCCGCTGCGTCAGCTGCTGGCTGATCGCGTAGCCGCCGAGCAGGACGAGGCGGTGCGCCTCCGGATCCACCGGCCGCGCCGCCGCGAGGCGCTGCGCCTCCTCGGGCGTCACGGCGACGCGAACCTCGCGGGCGATCGCCGTCGCGACCTCGCTCTGCAGAGCGAGGACGTTCTTCGCGTCGCGCGTGTAGCTCTCGGCCCACAGGTGCCGGTCCGAGTCCGCGTCGATGAGCTGGACCGTGATCCGGACGCTGTCGCCCTCCCGCATGACCGAGCCTTCGACGACGCCTCTCACACCGAGGGCCTTCGCGATCTCCGGCAGCGGCTTTTTCGCGTTCTTGTACTGCATGACCGAGGTCCGTGAGATGACCTTCAGAGCGCGAATCTTCGACAGCTCGGCGATGAGCGCCTCGGTCATACCGTCAGCGAAGTACTCCTGCTCGGGGTCCTTCGAGATGTTCGAAAGCGGCAGGACCGCCAGGGAGTCGATCCGGCTTCCCGCCCCGCCCCGCAGCCAGCCTCCTCGCCAGAGGGCCGCGAGGGCGACGACGCCGATGACGAGAAGACCGCCCGTGACGGCGGTCCGGCGGCGGCCCCAGCCCCCCGCGGCCGAGGATGGCAACGCGGCCGCCGGCGCCGCCCGCCCGGAGAGCTCTTCGAGATCGGCACGAAGCCCAAGGGCTGCCTGATACCGCTGATCCGGATCCTTCTCCATGCACTTTCTAAGAATCTTCCTGAATCCGCTCGAAATTCCAGACACAGGCGCCGAGAGCGAGACCGGCTCGGAGTGGAGGATCGCGTCCGTCAACCGGGCGGGGACCGTTTCCTGGAAGGGCCGGCGTCCCGTCGCGAGCTCGCAAAGCACGGCCCCCGCCGCCCAGATGTCCGTCCGCGCGTCCAGCGGCTCGGCCCGGAGCTGCTCGGGCGCCATGTACGGCAGCGTCCCGACGATTCCGGGCGCCATCGCCGACTCCGTAGCCGCCAGAGAGAGCCCCTCCGTCGCCTGCGCCCGCCGGAAATGCGCGAGCCCGAAGTCGAGGATCTTGAGGTCCCCCTCGGGCGTGACCTTGAGGTTTCCCGGCTTGAGGTCGCAGTGAATGACCCCCTGCGCGTGCGCCGCGGCAAGACCGTCGGCGAGCTGCCCCCCGAGGCGGACGACTTCGCGCTCGGCGAGCGGCCCCCGGTCCAGCCGCTCGCTCAGCGTTTCGCCCTCCACCAGCTCCATCACGAGCGCGTCCGTGCCGCCCTCGCTCACGAGGTCGTAGATGTAGGCGATGTGCGCGTGCTTCAGCTTCGCGAGCGCGAGGGCTTCCTTGCGGAACCGCCGCCGCGCCTCGTCGTCGGACAACAGCCCGGGTCGGAGCACCTTGATCGCGACGTCCCGCTCGAGGCGCGTGTCGCGCGCGCGCCAGACCTGACCCATCCCGCCCGCGCCGAGCGGACTCAAGACCTCGTACGGCCCCAACCGGGATCCGGGCGCCAGATCCGTCACGGGTTACTCCGTCGAAATTTACGCGATTTGAGTATAGGCGCGGCCGGGCCCTCAGCGCATCCGCACGTCTTCGAGATCCAGTTCGTGCTGGAGGCGGTGGAGGACGTCGTCGCCGATGACTTCCTCGTCCCGCAGCTTCAGAAGCTGCTTGCGCTGGGCCTCGACCGCCGTGCGTCGAAGCTCCTTCGACAGCTCGAGCGGCGCGTGCGCGGGGCCTTCGGCCTCGAATCCCTTCAACGACCGCACGCGCTGGACGTACTCCTGCCGAACGCCGTGGACCTGGTGCGCCTGCAGGTTCTGCTCGTCCATCGCCCCGTCGAGGTGGTCGAGCGCCGCTTCGGCGAGCGAGAGGCGCGCCCGCCGCTCTTCCTTCTCCCCCGATCGGTCCTCCTCGACGCGCAGCCAGCGCACGAGCGGCGCGAGCGTGAGCCCCTGGAACACGAGCGTGCCGAGGATGACGGCGAACGTGATGAAGATGATGAGACTGCGCGCGGGGAACGGCCGTCCGTCCGCGAGGACGAGCGGAAGCGACAGGGCCGCCGCGAGCGACACGACGCCGCGCATCCCCGACCAGCCCACGATCACGACCGATTGCCATGGCGGATAGGGGTTCCTCGCGCGGATCTTCGGAAACAGGTAGCGCGGGAGGTACGCGCCCGGGAACATCCAGGCGAGGCGCACGACGACCATCGTTCCGAACGTCGCGAAGATTCCGTCCACGACGACCGGCCAGGGCCAGTCCAGCGTCTTAAGAACCGCCGGTAGCTGGAGGCCGATGAGGACGAAGACGAGAGCGTTGAGAAGGAAGATGAACGTCTGCCAGACGGCCGTGCTCTCGATGCGCATCCGCGACGAGCTGATCCGCGGCACGACCCTTCCCTGCACGACGCCCGCCGTCACGGTCGCGAGGACGCCCGAGACGTGGACGTGCTCGGCCACGATGTACGTCACGAACGAGACGAGGAGCGAAGCCGTCGTCGCGAGGATCGTGTCGTCGAGGTAGCGCTGGGCCTGCGCGAAGAGCCAGCCGAACGCGAGGCCGACCGCGACTCCCCCGGCTA
>Ga0315271_10000079_pt1 | contig 42469 bp, 44 predicted proteins | sample C3_top_MG_FD_204664 | JGI IMG/M metagenome (GOLD analysis project Ga0315271, IMG submission 204664) | Sediment microbial communities from Yellowstone Lake, YNP, Wyoming, USA - C3_top | ecosystem: Environmental > Aquatic > Freshwater > Lake > Sediment | place: USA: Wyoming | collected 2017-08-01
AAGAAGGATCTCGCCAAGATCGCCAGCGACTATGGCCATGTGTATGTGGCGACCGCGGCCTACGGCGCCAAGGACGTGCAGACCCTGCGCGTGTTCCACGAGGCCGAGTCGTATGCGGGACCCTCGCTCATCGTCGCCTACAGCCCCTGCATCGCGCACGGCTACGACATGCTCTACAACCAGCGCCAGCAGGAACTGGCGGTGAAGAGCGGGCACTGGCCGCTGTTCCGCTTCGACCCGCGGCTGGCGGAGGCGGGCGGCAATCCCTTCAAGCTCGACTCGGCCGCGCCCAGCCAGCCGGTCAAGGCCTTCATGGAATCGGAAACCCGCTTCGCCATGCTCGCGCGCAGCCATCCTGAAGCCGCGCAGCATTTCCTGCAACAGGCGCAGCAGGACGCCGAGCGGCGCTTCAAAATGTATCAGGACATGGCACTTGACCGTCCTTCCGGCGAAGGACGGAATCCAGAGAAATGAAACAACCCTGCGTCTACATGTTGTCGAGCCAGCGCAATGGCACGCTCTACATCGGCGTGACGTCCGACCTGATCAAACGGGTGTGGGAGCACAAGCAGGATTTCGTCGAGGGGTTTACGAAAAAGTATGGCGTGCATGATCTGGTCTGGTACGAACAGCATGAGGACATGCCGACCGCTATTGCGCGGGAGAAGACGCTCAAGGAATGGAAGCGCGCATGGAAACTGGAATTGATCGAGAAGATGAATCCGCTCTGGAAGGATTTGTATGAAGACCTGGTTTAACTGGATACCAGCGTTCGCCGGTATGACGGCTATGGCACACCACTGCCCGTACGTGCCACGACAGAGAGCAAAAGAATGACGACCCTTGCACCCCACCGTCACCCCGTGCCACGACACGGGGTCCAGCAAATAAAAACAGCCCAGCAACTGTATTTCAGGAGCCCAGCATGATCGACCTTTCCACCGACTACCTCGGCCTCAAGCTCAAGAACCCGCTGGTGCCCTCGGCCTCGCCGTTGTCGAAAAATATCGACACCGCGCTGCGGCTGGAAGACGCCGGTGCCGCTGCGCTGGTGATGTATTCCCTGTTCGAGGAGGAACTGCAGGCGGAAGACGCGATGATGGACCGCTTCCTGCTGCATTCAGGTCTGGGGCATGGCGAGGCGGATGGCTTCCTGCCCGACGGCGGCGATTTTCAGGGGGGGCTGGAACGCTATCTGTCTCATCTGCATCAGCTCAAGCGACGTCTGGACATTCCCGTGGTCGCCAGCCTTAATGGCGTATCGCCATCCGGCTGGGTGGAACTCGGCCGCGCGCTGGAACAGGCTGGCGCCGATGCGCTGGAACTCAACGTCTACCACGTTGCCGCCGACACGCACGCTTCCGGAGAGTCGGTGGAGGCGCGCTATCTCAGCCTGCTCATCGAATTGCGCCGCGCGGTGAGCCTGCCCATCGTGATGAAGCTGTCGCCCTTCTTTTCCTCGCTGCCGCATTTCGTGCAGCAGCTCGAACATGCCGGTGCGCAGGGCGTCGCCCTGTTCAACCGCTTCTACCAGCCCGACATCGACCTCGACGCATTGCGCATGGTCGACCAGCTGCACCTGTCGCATCCCGACGAGGCGCTGCTGCGCATCCGCTGGATCGCCATCCTGCACGGCCGCACCCGGCTCACGCTGGCGGCCACCGGTGGCGTTCATGGCCTGGATGAAACCCTGAAGCTGCTGCTGGCCGGCGCCGATGTCGTGCATCTTGCGTCCTGCCTGCTGCAGCATGGGCCCGACAAGCTGACCGAAATCCTGGCGTTTTTGCAGAACTGGATGGAAGAGAAGGAATACGAATCGGTCGCTCAACTGAAAGGCAGCATGAGCCAGAAAAACCTGCCCGATCCTTCAGTGGTCGCGCGTGCGAGTTATCTGCGCGTGCTGGACAGCTTTACGCCGCGGCCGGGGGTGTGGTCTTGAATCCGCCCGGCTGCCAGGCCTTGCATAAACCAGCCAGGCCTCAAAGCCCACCGCCCCAGCGGCGCTGCCAGGCAATCCCCAGCAGATCGAAATTGTTTCCGGTGCGTGCCGACACGCCGCTGCTCGCATAGAGCTTGATCGAGTTCAGGCGATCCACAGGAAACGCCAGCGTACCGCCCACGCGCCAGTTCTGCTGCAGATCGTGGTTCAGCGTGTCGTTCACGGTCGTTCGTCCACCCATGAAGTAATTGATATCGGCCGAAGCCCACATGCCCGAGCGGAAGCCGTAGATCACATGGCCCTGCATCGCATAGACCGGATCCTGCGAGCGCGTGTTGCCGCCGTAGAAATCATCGTTGTCGGTGTACAGCGTCGCCGCTGCGGCGACCTCCAGCGTCCACGGGCCGACGGCTTTGGACACGGCCACCTCCGGCTTGAACGACCAGCGGTTGGTGCCGAGGTTGACCAGCCGGGTGTCGTCGTACTGGCCCAAGGGCGCCGTCACCTGCAGGCTCGCGCCGATGATCAGGTCCTGATGGTAATTCTCGAATTCCTTCAATGTGAGTGCCGGCGCGCCATACAGGTTGACCGACAGCCGGAACTTGGGATCGGCGAGACCGTCGACCTCGCGTGCTATCGGCTGACCATCCAGCGTCGCCGTTCCGGACAGCCAGGTATAGGGAACGATCGCGTCGATCTTGCCCGACATCCCCCAGAAATCGATGGCCCGGGCGTAGGCGAGAACCGCATTGGACGTTTTGAGTTGAGGGTCCTTCACCGGCAGGGAAGGATCGAACGCCAGACCGCCTGCGGTATACGCGTAGCCCGCGATCAGAAAGTTCACGCCGATGGGCGCATTGGAGTAGGCGCGCGGCTCGATGTCCTGGGCATGCGCGGTGGACAAGCCTGCGGTGAGCGCGCACGCGGTGAGCGTACTGAGCACAAGTGGCTTGGTCAAAATGCGTCGCAGGGGGATCCCGGGAGTGGGGCCGGTGCAGGGGGCAACATGCAAAAGCTTGACGAGGTCTCTCATACTCGGAACAAAATAAATGGGGCCAGCCCCCATTGGTTGTACTGAATGTCCTTCGCCGCGGGGCAAACGGCCAGCCCCGTCTGTGCCACTGGCGCCTATCGCGCGTCGCGAGACGGGAGCATACGCCGCATCTGGCGGCCCACCCCCTCCCGGAAGCGCGGGCTGTGCAGACAGATGCCGCCGGCCAGCCCCACCAGGCTGCCCAGGACGGTGTCGAAAAACCGTGCCTGGATCAGCACGGTCGGCGACGTATGCCCCAGCGTGACGGCCTCTGCCAGCAGGATCGTCAGCGGTGTGATGAAAATGACCGCAAAGGCATAGTGTCGCACCACCGTCATCTCGATCACGAAGGTCAGCACCATTATGGTCAGGGCGAGGCTCCATTTGTCCATCGGCAGAAACAACAAGCCCCAGGACACCAGGAGACCGATGCCGGTGCCGACGATACGGTGCAACTGCCTGTTCCAGACCGCGCGCAGCGAGACGCCCTGGATGACGGCCAGACAACTCACCGGCACCCAGTAGGCGTTCTCCAGTTGCAGCGCCTGCGCCAGGGCCAGCGAGATGCCCACGAACACGCCGATCACGACCGGGTCGAACACCACGAAGTCGAAGGTGGCTGGCGGCAAGGGGAAAATGGGCTTCGGTGCCTGCAGACGCAGGGTAAGCACGCTGTAGAAAAATGCGATCAGGCAGGCCAGCAGGGAACCCATGCTGATCAGCCCCACCGCCTGCGGCACCTGCAGTAAATCCAGCGGCGAATACGCCCCGATCGCCGCCGCCATGATGAAGAACAGGCTGCCCGGCATCCCCAGGACGTAAAACCGGACCAGCATCGTGACCAGAATGGTGGTGAAGATGAGCACCGGCATCATCAGCCACGGGGAAAAGTGACTCATCACCCCCAGCGTGTAGCATGCGGCCATGGCGAATGCACACGCCATGATCGTCACCATGCGGTGATACAGCGGCGTGCTGGGCAAATACAGAAATACCAGCCCGCCGAGCGACGAGATCAACCCGGAATCCAGATGATCGAAATAGGCACCGACCAGCAAGGGCAGGCCCGTCGCCAGCGCAGCGGCGAAGGGCATCTGCCACAGCCGGTCGGTGGGATGGATGGTCGTCAGATGATGCAGCTCAGCGCGCATCAGCTTCTTCCACGCAATCCATCTGCGGGTGCGCGTCATGGATGTCATGCCATACGGTCAAGGTCAGGGATGGGTCAGGATGCGGCCAGATCAGCCACAGTCATCCTCTAAATAATTTAGCTGAGCTGCGTCGTTTTCCGCTCCGTCTTCTGCTCGCTATCAGGGCGCAAAAACCATCCCGCCACCGTCCGCGGAAATCGTGGTGCCGGCCTCGCCAGCGATGATACGGGAGAGGTCCTCCAGCGCGCCGATTGCAGATTTTTTCCCGGTCGCCAGGGCGAAGCGGCACGCGGCGTCGACCTTCGGTCCCATGGAGCCCGCCGCGAAGCCGATGTCTGAGAGTGCGGCGGGCGTGGCCCGGCGGATGGCGCGCTGCGTCGGGGTGCCCCAGTCGAGGTAGACGGCATCAGCATCGGTCAGCATCACGAACAGGTCGGCATCGAGCTCGCGTGCCAGCAGTTCGGAGCAGAGGTCCTTGTCGATCACCGCTTCGACGCCGATCAGCTTCCGGTCAGCGCCTTTCTGGTACATGGTCGGGATGCCGCCGCCGCCCGCGCAGACCACCACCGTGCCTTGGTCGAGCAGCCACCTTATCGGGCGGATCTCGAGGATGCGCTTCGGCAGCGGCGAGGGAACGACCCGCCGCCACTTCGCGCCGTCCGGTTTGACCGCCCAGCCCTTCTCCGCCGCCAGGCGGTCGGCTTCGGCCTTGTCATAGACGGGACCGACGAACTTGGTCGGGTTCTGGAAGCCGGGATCGTCCGGGTCCACCTCGACCATCGTGAGCACCGTGGCGAACGGGACCTCGGACGGCAGCAGGTTGCCGAGTTCCTGCTCGATCATGTAGCCGATCATGCCTTCGGTTTCGGCGCCGAGCACGTCCAGCGGGAAGGCTTCATCGGGCCTGTAGGCCGCGCCCTGCAGCGCGAGCAGGCCTACCTGCGGCCCGTTACCGTGGCTGATGACGACCTGGTGTGCCTGGGCGAGCGGTGCGATCGCCTCGGCCGCGACACGCACATTGGCGCGCTGTACCTCGGCAGTCATCGGCTCACCCCGCTTCAGCAGGGCGTTGCCACCCAGGGCGACGACGATACGCATGGCTCAATCTCCCGGGGTCGCGATGAGCAGGGCCTTGATCGTGTGCATGCGGTACTCTGGCTTGAGGGGTTCCTGCTCGGTGCGCGCGTACTTGGCACGCTTCAGGTCGCGCGCGAGGTCGAGCAGATACTTGAATTCCTGCTGGGTGTAGTCCTGCACGGTCAGTAGCGAGCGGTTGCGAAGATTGAAGCTCATGGAGTCGGTCTCCCAAGGGAATGATCGAGGCGCAGGGTCAATACGCCGGGTCGCGCGAGATCGGGCAGGTCATGCAGTGGCCGCCGCCGCGACCGCGGCCAAGTTCGGCGCCGCGGATCGTGATGACCTCGATGCCGGCCTTGCGCATCAGCGTGTTGGTGTGGGTGTTGCGGTCGTAGGCCACGACCACGCCGGGTTCCAGCGCCACCACGTTGTTGCCGTCGTCCCATTGCTCGCGTTCGGCCTCGTAGGAATCGCCGCCGGTGACGATCACCCGCAGTTCAGGCAGCCCCAGCGCATCCTTGACGACATCCAGCAGATGCCGGTCTTCCTTGCGGACCTCGGTGCCGCCATCGGCATCCTTCGGATAGATGCTGTAACAGCGTACCTGGTCGACCACCTCGCGGAACATCGTGACCGCGTCGCGGTCGAGGAAGGTGAACACCGTGTCGAGGTGCATCGCGGCGCGGCTTTTCGGCATCTGGCAGGCGATCACGCGCGTCGCGGCCCCGTGCCTGAAGAGTTCGCGCGCCACTTGCGCCACCGCCTGCCGGGTCGTGCGCTCGCCCATGCCGATCAGCACCGCACCCTTGCCGATGGGCATGACATCGCCGCCCTCCATCGAGGCGGCCGCGAAGTTCTCGTCGGAATCGCCCCACCAGATGCGGAAGTCGCCGCCGGCGAAAATCGGGTTGAACTTGTAGACGGCGCGCTGCAGCAGGGTCTCCGGTTTGCGCGCGGGCCAGAACATCGGGTTGCAGGTGACGCCGTTGTAGATCCAGCAGGAGGGATCGCGCTGGAACAGCGTGTTCGGGATCGGCGGCAGGATGAACTCGGTGTCGCCGAAGGATTCGACCAGAAAATTTCTGCCGGCCGCCTCCGGCAGCTCGGAGTTCGCGATGCCGCCGATCAGGTGCGCGGCAAGCTGCTGGGCCGGCATGTCGTCGAGCCAGGGCCGGACCGCGTCAGCCGTGACCGGGCCCACGGCATTTGCGGTGACCAGGCGATCGAGCACGAAGCGGCGACCCTCCAGCACTTCGAGCGCCTGGGCGAGCATGTCGTGGAGTTCGAGCACCTCGACACCGCGTTCCTGCATCTTCAGCACGAAGTCGTAATGATCCTTTTGCGCCTCGTGAACCCAGATGACGTCGTCGAACAGCAGGTCGTGGCAGTTTCCCGGTGTCAGGCGCTGATGCGCCAGGCCTGGCCGGCAGACCATGACAGTTCGCAGTTTCCCAACCTCGGAATGGACACCAAACTTGCGCATTTTCAGCCCCTCAAGTTATAGCAGAACGATACGGTGGTGATCGCGCCGACCTGAAATCAGCTTGGCACGTTAAAACGCATAGGATGCGTAGAGCATGCCGAGAAGCCAGTTATCGTTGCCACCCACCCACTGCTCGGCCGCCTGGCCCGGAAACAGTACACCGGCGACACCAATGACGTAGATCTTTTCAGTCGCCTGCCAGTCGACGATGAAATCGACTTCGTCGCCCCAATCGCTGCTCGTAACGGGACCGACACCACCGGTGAGGGCGCCGGGCTCGACGAGCGAAAAGTTGTAATACATCAGGTTGAGCGTCACTTTTTCGCTCGGCTTCATCTTCGCCCTCAGCAGGTGGCTGATCAGGTTGCTGTTGCCAAGCGGATAATTTCCGGTGATCTCGCCCTGATACCAGGACCCATAGTCCGTGTAGCCATAGGCGATGGGCCGGAAGCCTTCATTGCGGGCCGTGTCGGGTTTGTCTCCGGTGAACCGCGCGTACCGATAGCTGAACACCGGTGACCATGGCACGTCCTTGGCTTCATAGGCTGCCTGGGCGTACCCGCCATCTGCTTTGATCTGGTCGCTTTTCTGGTACACGTATTCGCCGCTCAGGGTGAATCCGGTGAGGGGCATCCAGTTGACGCGACCGGAGTAGACATCGAGTGTGTCTATCCCGGGAATATTCGCGTCCGCCAGCAGGTAAGTGCCGCCTAGGGTGAGCTTGTCGCCAAAGTGATATTCGAGGTTTCCCCCGGCGACATTCCCCTCGATCCCGCCTTCGCGCGGCTGATTCTCGAGATAGAAGGCCTCCGCCAGCAGTTCCTTGCTCGCGAGTCGGACGATGGCGGAATTCTTGAATACCTTGCGCATCCCGAGGTACCAGCCGCCGCGTTCGGCGCCGTCGCCGGTACCGTCTGCAATCAGCAACCCGGTGCCGATGAGGTAATCCTGGTTGCCTATCGTGATGGAAAAGGTGTCGTCTTCCAGGCCGGGGAAGAGATTGCTTATTTTCCAGCCGATATTTCCTTGCTCGAGGGTCCAGTCATGGGTGCCATCCAGCCCGATCGTGAGCCCGCTTGCGTCGTCGCCGAAGGTGTTGGTGTAGACGGCGCTCAACTTGCCGTAGAAGGTGCCCCCGCCGAGCGGCGTCTCCAATGCGAGCTGGGGTTCGAAGCCCAGCTCCAGCCAGTTATCGGTGTTCGCTCCAAGGAACGACTCCGATTGACCGAACCACGAGTTGTTGCTGAGGAACCCGACCACCGCCAGGTCGGCGTTGAACATCAATTTGGTGCCGTCCCGATTGTAGAGTTCGTATTCGGCGAGCGCAGCAGATGGGGTGAATAGACTCGCGCCGGACAGCAGCGTTGCGCACAACAGTAATTTTGCTTTCATGCACACTTCCTCGTTTTTTTACCCAAGATACGTATGGATCTGTCACGCCGCATCGCTGAACGCCAGAGAAGACAGTGATCACCAGGACCTGGAATCAATCACATGAACTTCACCGCTCGGCACACTCAAAATGACGCGCAGCGTCACGATCAATCAGTCACGTTCAATTAAATACGAGTCTGTTTTTTGCAATCAATATGCGAAAAATCCTATATCCAAGATGGACGGGCCTGCAGTTCGGGTGATGTCTCGGTTGATTTTTACTTTTGCAGGCAGGCGCCTTCTACGCTTCCAGCTCCATGTACACAACGCCCTCACCATAGGTGGAAAGCTTGGCTTTCAGCGGTTCTGATAGCGGCACAGCCCGAAAGCCGTAGCGTTCCCAATAGGGCGCAGAGTTTTGCACGGCAATGAGACTGGCGCGCCCCAGGCCCAAGCCCCTCAGCTGAGCCAGAAAGGCTTCCACCAAAGTGCGCCCGGTGCCGAATTTTCTTGCGCTCGGTGTCACCGCAAGGTCATGCAGATAGAGACTATCGGGTGAGGGGGGTAATCGACACGTCTCGGCATTCAACGCGGGAGGACTCGAAAACTCCCAGGGCAGGGAGATGAGGTAGCCAACGGTGTTGCCCTCGAGAGAGGCAATCAAGCATGTCGGCTGGGAAGCACTGAGTTTTGCGTGGAGGGATTCATTCGACTCGGGCGTCACCTCCGTGTAACAGACGGCTTGAATCTCCAGCACGGCCGGGATGTCGGCCTCCGCCATCATCCGAATATCAATGACAGTCTGCATCATGAGTCCCCGGAATGTGCACTGGGTGGCTAACGTCAAGCAGGTATCTGAACAGACGCATATACAGAAACCCCGTGCGGGGATAAAGCGTTCTCGTGATCAATCGGGTCTGATGCCCCCATTTGTTTGAAGGTGTGGTCATTCTGCCTCGGCAAGACCTGTCTTCTTCGTTCATGAATGTCATCAGTATTCGACCATCCTGTCGACCTTGAGCATCCAGCCTGCCTCGCCGGGGACGAGCTTGTACTGAAGCTGCCGGATGCCCCCGGTGGGCCGGGCGTTGGTGTCGCCATCACGGTAAACGGGAAAGCGCTGGACGAGCACACGCTCGACCACGGCGAACGCGTCGTGTCCCATGTAGCCTTTTGAAGCCGCCTTGTCCTGCGTGACGGGAGGCAGGGTGATCGGGCTGAGCGATTTGCGCCGGTTTGCCGCATACGCCACCAGCGAACCGTGCGAGCCGCTGCCTGCGGACGTGACATAGACATAGATCTCGGGTGAGCCATCTCCGTTCAGGTCTGCCACCGCGGCACCGCTGACTGTTCCGTTGATCGTCTTCACGATGGGCGAATTGTCGATTTCAAGGCCGGCCGGAATGATGCGAAGCGTGTTGAGCGAGCCTTCGTTTGCACTCGTCACGTGGAAGCGGATGCCCTGCAGTTCAAGCGTCCTGTCGAACGGCGCGCCCGCTGCCGGCGACGTGTCCGCTGCGGCAGCGGCTGTCTGGCCCCCGCCTGCAAGCCCAACCTCGAGCGTGTAACGCGCAGTTTCATGGCGCCGGGCTGCATTGCGCATCAGGTAGACGCGGATCGTGTACTCGCCGTCGGCGGGTAGCCGGGCCTTGAAGCGGTTGCCGGAAGTGGAGCCCACGAATATCGCTTCGTCCGAAGCGGGCGGCAGGATGTTGAAGTACGCAGACCGATTGCTCGGCTTGAAACTGGCGACCATCGATTGCCCCGCACGGGCGTGCAACCGATAGGCGACGATCTGATCACCCTTGATCTTGCCTGTCAGGGTGGCAGCGGATGCACCCTTCGCGAACTGGACCGGCTCCTGTCGAATCTCCACCCCGGCCCAGGCGAGCGGGGTGGCGAAGAGCAAACCAGACAGCATGCATGCAAGCCATGTCTTCATGAGTCATTTTCCTCCTGCGGGCCCCTTTGATGGCACATTGTCCTTACCGGGCCGCATGCGTCACAAGCCCAATTCCGCATCGGTCGCGCTGTGTTCATACTTGTTCTTCGGCGGCCATGGGCGGACCCGCCAGTCGGGTTCGAAGGCAATGGACGATTTGCTCCGACCCGGAAGCAGCGCGCCGTTGCCCGCCCCTTTGGAATAGTCGTAATAGAGCTTGACCACTTCTTCCCTGGTCACCTGCTGCGCAGCCGGATACGCAATGCAGGCGTCGATCCATTTGCGTACGCGCGCGTAGCGTTCCTCGCTGGGCAGTTCGAAGTTCTCGTAGTACTCCAGAAACCAGAACCGCTCGAAGAAGGGCGTGAACACCGTCTCCGCCCAGCCGAAATCCTCGAACAGAAACGGGCCGGCAGGCGCATGCTCCAGCAGAAAATCGTTCAGTTGCGCATACTGCTTCAGCATGCCTTCCCTGAGGGCCTCGCGGCGTGCGGGGTCCTGGTTCATCAGCCACCCGTAGCCCTGGCTGAAAAACTCGCCATCCATCCGCGTCAGCATGTTCTCCACCGCGCGCCGGTAGGGGTCGCGCTGGGCGACCGGTCGCTCCGGATAAATGTCTTCCAGGTACTGCAGGATCACCAGGCTTTCCTTGATGATGTGGCCGTCCGCGGTCTCCAGCACCGGCAGCGCCATGGTGCCGCGCGTCTTGTGCAGCAGCCAGTCGGGCCGTGGCCGGGTGATGTCGATCACCTGAAAGTTGATTTCGTCGCGGCGGTCCTTCAGCGTCAGCAGGATTTCCAGACGCTGGCAAAAAGGACAGACGGGGATGTGATAGAGGGTCGGATGAGTCATGGTCGGGGTGGGGTGAGTGCGCCTCGTATGATGAGACCAGACGATAGCGCAAACAGATGGCCTCTTGATCGTCCCCGGCCATGAATATCATCTCTGTCCCTTTTGCAATGGCGTTGCCGAAGGTCGCGCGTCCGGTCCAACGCCTCACCCGAACCGATACCGTTGCGGAGCGTTGTGTGGATTCAGGGCAGCGACGTGCGTGTCCAGGCACTATGATGAATTGTCCAGCCATTTCTTGCGGAGGGGTCTCATGAAATATCCATATTGCAAGGCGCATGCTTTCTCGCGCACGCACCGGTTTGGCGGCTGACGCATGGCAGACCCTGACGTAGTCGATCTGGCGTGGGCCAAGGCCGCCGTGGGTACCCTCCTGGAAGGGCTGGGGCTTTCCGCCCATCTCTACGCTGTCGAACCCCGAGAGGGGAAATGGGCAGTGGTCGTGGAATGCGCCACCGGGTCGGGCTGGCAGCGCGTAGAACTGCGGGCAGGCCCTGAACTCCTGGCCGCGATCCACGGCGACGCGGAGGCCAGAGCAGCCCTGCTCGCCCAGTGGCAGGCACATCTGGACGACTGCAGGTACGACTGACGCCGCACCGCTGCACACAGCGTCCCGTGATGGGCTGAATACCGAACCTCACGCGCCAGCAGACTTCCAGCCCCTTGCCTGCTCGGCTGGGGTGGTCGTCGCCCGCCGGGGCGACGCGCCGGCGGCGCTATTCGGACGGCTTGCGGCAGAGCGGCCCGTCGATCGGGTTTTCGACGCTTTGCGCAATTGCGGTGGCGATCTCGTGGATTTCGCCGGGCGTGAAATGCTCGAAGAGGCGGCGCGCGATCGCAGGGGGAATGCGGACGGCGCGGGTCGTGCCGTCCGCCAGCGTCACCGTGACGCCGGCAACGTGGTGGCTGACCAGTTCCGCGTCCGATTCGGCGAGCAGCATCTGTTCGTCCATGATCGAATCGTACTCGGCCTCGACGGCCTCCTGCAGTTCATCGGCAAGCCCGTCCGGCAGTTCGACCACAAAGCCTGCGATCTCGTCCTGCCGCATCGTGCTGGCGACGCCGTGGCCCGACGCGAAATCCACGAACCGGTCGCGCAGCGCCTCGTCGAAAAACATGTATTCAAAGCCCATCCTGTTGTCCTTTCCGCCTCGTTGCAAGGCCAGGCAACGAGAATTAACGTCGGCGCCACGGCGTCATTTTGCGCTCTTCGGCTAATTTGCCTTCGCAGGACCGATGTCCCAGCCTGGATGCTGGAAATATTCGCCGTAGTGGCGCAAGGACTGCAGCACCCCCAACGCGCCGACCCGCTGCACCTGAACTTTCGGCGAGGCCCGCATCAATTCCGTGCTGTGCATCAGGTCGGCGAGCACGATGGAATGGAAGGCCGCGTCGGCTTCCTTGCTGAGCCTGCAGTTTTTCACGATGTGGGTGGTTTCCTTGCTCACGGTCGCTGCCAGTCGCTGATAATCCTGGGCGCTGAGGCGCTCTTTTTCGATGGCTTCACGGTTTGCGAGCATCGCTTGCCGGATGGTGTCCATGCCCCGTCGCAACACTTCGTCCGTTGCCCATTTCTGGCCCTGCTTCAACGCGGGCGCAGCACCATGCACCCCATCCGTGTGGGTGTGCTCGTCTGCGTAAACCGGCGCCGCAAGGGATATCAGTCCCGTTGCAACGCATAGCCCCAGACCTGCCAACCGTAATATCGCAAGCATCATTTCTCCTTTGTGTCAGACCCGATTGCCAACTGACGACAGCATTGCGCGCAATGCTTAACGACTCCTTAAGCAAAGGCGGCGCAGAACGAAAACCGCGTCCGGGGCCATTTGTCGAAAGCATGTGCAGGCTGCCCCCGTGCCTGCTAGGCGCCCGCGCGTCGTGCGGTCATCAGAAACACCGGGTAGTCCCGCGTCCCGCTCTCGTGTTCCTTGGCAATGCTGAACACGGTCTGGAACTGCACGTCGGCGAACCCCGCCTGTTCCGTGCGCCGGCTCAGGTCGGCCCGGTCGAAGCCATGATGCACGTCGATCTCCGGGCCGTGAAAGGAGCCGTCTTCCTGATCCAGGTCGGCGATGCACAGAGTCCCGCCGGGCTGCAGCAGGTCGTGGAAGATGCGCAGGATGTGGCCGGTGTCTGGGACGTGGTGCAGCGTCATCGACGTATAGATTAGGTCGAAGCGCTGCGCCGGCGGCGGGTCGCTGAGCAGGTCCAGCTTCACCGGCGTCATGTGGGTCACGCCTTGCGCCGCGATCTTCTCGCTCACCACATCGAGCATCCCGCTCGAACTGTCCGCCAGCAGGATGGCACCGAGTTCGTCCTTGAGCGGAAACGAAAGCAGGCCGGTGCCGCAGCCGTAATCGAGCGCGCTCATCTGCCGATTCAAGGGCACGGCCTGCCGGATGGCCTGCGCGATTTTCAGCCCGCGTTCCTGGAATACCGGGTTGTCGTCCCATTGGCGGGCTTTGCTGTCGAAGTGGGCGGCGTCGAGCTTGGTGGGTTGTGTATGGGTCATGGCAATACGAAGAAATGCGTCCCGAGGGTTTGGATGGACTGCGTTTGATTGCGGCCACCCGCAGTCGGCAGGCGCCGTCATTATCAAGGTTCTTCGTTTCAAGATAAACGGCCTGCCTTTGATTTGATTTTGGCCAATAATGAGTCGATGCGCGAACAGCTGCCAACAGACTCCCGCCCCTTTGCCTTATCGGCCGGGGTGATCGTCGCCCGCCAGGCCGGCGGCGGCTGGCGCCTGCTGGTGCTGCGTGCCTACCGCAACTGGGATTTTCCCAAGGGCATGGTGGAGCCGGGCGAAGCGCCCCTCGATGCGGCCATCCGCGAGACGGTGGAAGAGGCCGCGATCGGCGATCTCGACTTCCGCTGGGGCGAGGGCTATTGCGAGACCGCCCCCTATCGCAACGGCAGCAAGGTGGCGCGCTACTACCTGGCAGAAACCACGCAAAGCTTCGTCACCCTGCCGGTGTCGCCGGAGCTGGGGCACCCCGAACATGACGAGTGGCGCTGGGTGAGCTTCGACGAGGCCGGGCGCCTGTTGCCGCCACGGCTGCAGCCCATTCTGGCCTGGGCGAGAAAGCAGCTCGAGGCATGAATGCAGCCTGGCCAGGGAAGATACATGGGGCTATTCAGTGTGGCATCCAGCACGACCCGCGGCGGGCGGGTCTATTTCCGCTCGGGAAGCATGCGCGTCAGGGTGTTGTCACGCACGATGTAGTGATGATACAAGGCGGCCACGGTGTGCAGGCCGATGAGGAAATAGCCTGTCGTACCCGCTACTTCATGCAGTTCCTCGAGCTGCTTTACGAGGCCCTTGTTTTCGCCGATCAGCGCGGGCAATTCCAGGCCGAAGAACGGGATCGGTTTTCCGGCGGCGCTGAGAATCAGCCAACCGGTCAACGGCATGCCGATCATCAGCGCATACAGCGCCAGATGCAACAGCTTGGCTGACAGTTGCTGCAGGCCCGGCGGTTTCGGCTGGATGGCGGGCGCGGGGCCGGACAGGCGCGCTGCCAGCCGCAGCCAGACCAGCACGAACACCAGCATGCCGAGCATGAAGTGCCAGGTCTTCATCGCCTCACGCGGATCGCTGCCCTTTTCGAACAGTTCGCGCAATTCCATGGAGCCGTACACGGCGACGAATAGCAGCACCATCAACCAGTGGATCCCGATGGAAAGCGAGCCATAGCGTCTTGCCGAGTTATTCCAGTTCATCGTTCATCTCCCTTCAAAGTCAGGTCGCGCATTGCGACCATAACGGCATGCGATGCCATTGGCACATCGTCGAACCTGCAAAAACGGCCACCACCGGCAGTAGCCGGCCCGTTCCCAGTTTGTCATGCCGGTGCACGCAGAGCCGGCAGCACCCGTTCGACCGCCTCCAGGGAGATGCGGGCGCCGGCGGGGGAAAGCGTGCTGTAGTCGGATAGCGTCTCGGCCGGCAGGCGCCCGACGATCTGCGTGAGATCGGCAAAGCGGATGCCTTGGCGGACGAGAAAGGCGACATAAGTATGCCGCAGCGCCGCGGGGCTCACCTCCGCAGGTTGTTCGATCCCCGCGTCGTGGGCGGCACAGAGGAGTTCGGCGCTGAGATCCGGCAGACCGATGTCGCGGCCCTGCGCTTCGGCGAGGAGTTGCTGTCCCGGTTGTTTCGCACGCCCGATGATCAGCTCCACCAGCGCTTCGCACATCGCGGCTTCCCGGGCCGACTCGCCGCCAATGCGGATCACCCGCCGCGGCAGGTCCACATCGTCCGATTTCACGGCCAGCGCTTCCTCTGCGCTGATGCCGCTTAGCAGCAGCAACATGGTCACGCGGGCGGTTTCGCTGCTTGCGCGCAGGAGGGCGTTCACTTCATCCTGGCCGAGTTCGCGCGGTAAAGCCGGCTGCGAGCCGAGCAAAGCCGCGCCTGCCGCTGGCAGGGTCCGATTCGCTGGCCCCCGCAGGGTCAATGCGTCGGCCGCCTCGTGCAGTTGGCCGGCGGGTGAAAGCGACTGGGCCAGAACAAAAGCCGGCTGCGGCTCGGGGCGATTGAACAGCTCGACGAACCACATCGCCAGCAGGCCGAGCACGAGGGAGCCCGCCACGCTGATGGCGGCATCGCGCGCATAGAGCGGACGCCACGCCTCCAGCGGCGTGGTCGCGGCTTCGACCACCTGGACCGCAGGTTTACGGTCCAGCTCGCTGGCCTCCAGCCTGAGCTTGCGTTGAACAGCCGCCCGGTACAAGGCCTGCATCCCGTTCAGATCGTCCTGCAAGGCTTTAAACGCGCTGAAATGAGCGGTGAATTGCTGCACCGTGCTGCGATCTTCGGCGCCCTGGCGGCGGATCCGGTTGACGGTTTCGCGCGCGCTTGCCACTTCGGCCTCCGCCTCAGCCAATGCCGCCTGCTGGCCGGTCACCCGTTGGGTCTTGATCTGCTGCTCCAGGTTGTCCAGCTGCGTGCGCTTGGCCCGGATCACCGGATCCAGGGACATGAAGCCGGCGGTGAAGCTGCGTCCCTGCTCGGCCAGATCCTCGCGCAGTTGCGAGGCGCGCTTCTCCATGTCAGCCAGAGTCGGGTCGTCCTTCGAGTGGACCACCCCCTTGCCTGTGGCCGCCGCGTCGCGCAAGGAGCGCAGCTTGCCTTCGGCGATATCGACGGCCTCGTTGGCCTTGTTAAGCGAGGTGGAAAGCCCGGTTGTCAGCGCCAAGACTTGATTCTCCTCGCGCTCCGGGGAGACGATGTTGTACTGGATGCGAAACAATTCCACTTCGCTTTGCTTGGCGGCCACATCTGCCGCCAGCTTGGCGGCCTCATCGCTGGCCGCGGCCAGGGCCTGCCCGGTGGCGTTGCGATATGCCGTCTCCAGATGCTCCTGGAATACGCCGATGACGGTATTCAAAAAGGGGGCGAGCAACTGCGCATGTCCGCCGGTGGCGGCCAGTTCCACCACATGGGTGTCGGCGATGGGGGTGATGAGCAACGCGGATTGCAGCCCGTCCACCGGATCGGTTCCGAGCGAGGACAGGTCATAGTTTGACCGCAGCCGCTCGATGGCTTGCTGCAGGACCGGACGGCTGGTCAGCACCTGCACTTCAGTCAGAAACGGCCTGGCGCTTTCGGATGTCTGATTCGCCGCTGTCGGGACGGGCGCCTGGCCGGCCGCCATGAACATGGTGGGCGGCGCAGCCGCTGCCGGCGTGATCTGCACCCGCGCCTCGGCTCGGTATTCTGCTGGGCGCAGGAAGGTAAAGCTCAAACTGAGCACGCACGCCAGCGCAAAGACGACCAGGAAAACAAGGCGCCGACGTCGGTTGATGCGCGTCGTCGGCGAAGTCAGCGCGGATGCATAGTCCGAACGCCAGGAACCTTGCCCCGTATGGGTCGTAATGAAGTTCATGAAACTCACCTCCTTCGAAGGTGGCGCGCCAGCCTTTCAATCAAGCAAGCGCTTGGTTAGGGGCGGTAACGCCTTTCGCCCATTCTATTGCTTCCATAACGCATGACACTAGCCGAGCGTAGCCTGGATCAAAGCGGGCAGTGGATCAATGTGGTCAGTTTAGTCTGACCCATTGATTGTAGTTGCGGGAATCATCCGCTAGCGCACGGCCCGCTCAAAACGCGTCAGCCGTATATCGACGCTGAGCGACAGGGCCGTCAAAGCAGCGGCCTCCGCGCGGCCCTCGGCACTGGCGCGGTAGAGATGTGGTGTCATGGCCAGCAGATCGGCAATCTGCCCGGCGCTGGTCAGTTCGATCGAGAAGCGAAACGTTTCCGCTGGCAAGCGGCTAAAGCCTGCTGGCGTTTGCATCTCGGCCGTGCGTTCCGGTTTCAGGCTGGGGTAGATGATTTCGCGCAGTTCGCGCAGATGGTCGGGCCCGGCATCGACCTGCACCAGCTGGCCGCCCGGTTTCAGCACCCGCGCAAACTCCGCATACACGGGGAAGCCGAACATGCACAGCACGCGATCCAGCGTGCCCGGCAGCACCGGCAGGTTGGCGTTGCTGCCCACCACCCAGTTGGGTCGCTTGTCCTGTTTCGCCGCCGACAGCACCGCCCATTTGGAAATATCCAGCCCCAGCAGTGCCAGGGTCTGTTCATCGGGTACCGCGGCGGCCAACTGGCGCAGGTAGTAACCCTCGCCACAGCCGGCATCGAGACAACTGCTGGCTGCGTCAGCGGGCAGATTGGCCAGCACGGCCCGGCTCACCGCATCCGCAATCGGCTGGTAAAAGCCAGCCGTGAGAAAACCTCGTCGCGCCGCGATCATCTCCTTGCTGTCGCCCGGATCGCGCGAGCGCTTGTTTTGCACCGGCAATAAATGCGTATAGCCCTGACTGGCGATGTCAAAACTGTGGCTGGACGCGCAGCGCCAGGCGGAACCGTTGCAATGCAAAGGCAGGCCGTCCAGCGGGCAGGCGAGCGCCTGGAATGGGGTGATGCTCATTGACTAGAGTTCTGACGGCCTGAGGCGCGAGCTAACGTGATAGCGAGAAAATCGTGGTCTGAACTGACCCGCTTAGTTCCTATGCCGAAAAGTGCGCAGGGAGTTTGAGTTATTTCAGCGGCACGTGAAGGCGAGTCAATTGAATGATAAATATTCGGGACTGGCTACTTTAGCAGTTGCACGTCGGCGGCCGACATAGACAAGCACGCTCAGGCCCGCGAGCATCATGCCTTCGGTAGAAGCCTCGGGTACCGATACAACGCCTTGCAAATGCAAGGCATAACCCGGCTCGTCGCAAAAGCCTGAGGGATCACCACAGGTTCTGGCGTGAAAGTCCAGGGTATAACCATGACCATACGTCTCGTCCCACACGAAGTTGCCAATGCCGTAGCTGAAGCCGGTGCCCCATGTATAGGGTATGAAAGGGACAGCAGCCCCGTTCCAAGTTACGGTCCAGCCGCGCATGTCCAGACCGGTGGCGGTCCCGCCGGTCACGGGAATTCCGTTGATGTAGTCCGAACCGGTGTTGTCGAAATGACACCAGGGCGCGTCAATCGAATTGGAATCTCCGGTAACGGGGCAACCTGAATGACTCGCTCCCGGAGTGGTGGTCAAGCCGATCACCAAGCCAGTCGTGCCCATGGACAGCGCTTCCTTCTCGTTACCCGAGATTTGTCCATTAACGTTCTCATCCAAAGCGAACCAGGAACCCGAGATGACATCAGACTGAACGCCGTTGCCGTCAAAAACCGGTATGCCTGTATCGATCGTCAACACATCGCCAGTGTTAAGGTTGGCAGCGTGGATACTTTGAGTGCACAGCGCGGATATGCAGAAGGCCAAGGCGAGTGATTTCATGAACATGAGTTTCTCCTCTGAATGCCTATGAGTCAGTAATTGTTATGGTTGTAGTCGGATTTAGTATTGCACACGAGAGGAAATTTCCAAGCCGCGTCTGATGCAGAGTGATAAGTGGGGTTTCCCCCATTTATTCATGACTGCTAACGGATTTACGCCGGGATTTGCAATGCTGCCTGCATCTGTTGCTCGGATACCGGGTAGGTCAGCACGGCATGGATGGGAAACAGGTCCAGCAGCTTGCCGATATGGTCTTCTTCACGGGGATGCATGAACACGATCATCTTCGCCTGCGGCGCAAAGCGTTGCAGCGACCTGAGGGTGACATCCAGATTGGAGATGTTTGCGCCGGCGTAATTGTTGCCCCAGCCGTAAATGAATTCCCCCACGAAAAAATCCGGCGGCTGTTTCTGCAAGACCCGGTGAAGATTGCGGGCAGAGTCGAAACGCTCCGCCGCAATACCAAGCTTCTGATACAAGGCACTGAAATCGGGGTGGAAGGGGGATTCGATCAGGGAAAACAGTGTTTTCATGCGACTGCCGTTTACCTAGGCGCTGATTGATTATTGTCCTGACAGCCTCATGTGTGGCTAAAGGGGTAGCGCGAAAACCGTGCCCCCTTTTGTCAGTCCTCTTAAATATTGGGTTTTACAGCGACAGCCTCGATCAGGCTGACGCGCTCATCATCAAGATTGCGGCGCAGGTTAAAGGCCTTGGTCCGGATGTCGTTTCCAACCAGCAGATGCACGCCCAGTTCCGGCAGGTTTTGCTCACCCTTGGGTTCCGGCATGTTTGCAAACGCCTTCTGGGCGAGATCCGTTTTGTCATTCCACACTTCGATTTCAAAACCGGCGGACGTGATGACATCGCGGAATGATTCCGGCGGCACCAGAAAGCTCATGGAACTGTCCTGCGCCCAAGGCACGGGAAAATGAATCGGTGTGTTCTTATGGCCGCATACCTCATACAAAACAGCCCGCCCGCCGGGCTTGATCACACGATAGGCTTCCTTGAGCCACCCCAGTTTATCCTCGACATTCATGTTCATCTGGATCGACCAGGCACCGTCGAACGTATTGTCATCAAATGGCAAATCAAGTGCGCTTGTCGCGTGGAACTTGACGCGCTTCTGCATGTTGAGCAATTGCGTCAACCTCTCTGCGGCATCAATGTATTCATCGCTCAAGTCGATGCCGGTCACACAACACCCTGTTTCATGTGACAAACGACGCGTGGAGCCGCCCACACCGCAGCCAACATCCAGGATGTGCATGTCGGGAGTGAAATTGGCAAGCTTGATCAGCTCTTTTGTTGCGGCATCTCCACGGATATGAAATTCATCCACCGGCTGAAGATCGTCAAGTGTGACCTTGGATAAATCCGTGCCAAGTTCGTTAAGGCCCTTAATGATCTTGTTGTACAAATCATTCGGGGAGTAGTAACCGTGTATGTGTTTCATGTATTTAACCTTTATCAGCTAGCCGTTCAAACCACTTGTCGGAGTGGGCCTTGTCCAGCGGCCAACAAAGGAACGCGGGGGTTAACAACAATAAAGAACAAAAGAAGCGGTCAGCATCGAATTCTGGCATTGACGATATTCTAAGCTGACCCCTTTAGCGGTTCTGCCGTGAGACGGGTCTAGCGGCCGTTCCCGGCGTGCTGCACCACCTGGCCGATCGAATGCGCGCCCGGCGCATAGGCTGCCATCGCCGCACCGGTGAGCGAGACGAAGACGCCGGTCAGAACAAAGGGCAGGGCGGTGCGGCGCACCCCCGATTCCAGCCAGTGCGGTGAATCGGCGGCCTTGATTTTGCGATAGAGCGCGTAGGACAGCGCGCCGTCGACGAGCAGTTCCGCGAACAGCATCGGCGCGGCGTAGACCACATACAGCGAAGCCAGCGCGAGGCCGAGCGCGAACACCACCGCAATGAGGGGAATCGCCAGTTCGTCGGCGTCGCCCACCGCGCTCGTCGCTTCCGCCAGAGGCGATGCGGAATCGGAGTCGAGCGGCACAAACGATGCCGGCCCGTCGAACGACCCGCTGGCGCCGCCCCCGCCGAAATTGCCGCCACCACCCTGGAATATCGGGACGCTCTCGCCAGACCCACTCGGCACCAGGCCGGAAAGATCGGGGATGTCCACGTAGTCCTCGGCCTTGGTGCGCAGCCACAGCCACAACAGGACGAGGAAAACCCCATACGCCATCAGCAACGCCAGCGGATAGCGCAGCGCCATGCTGGTGACGCCTAGTTCCAGCATGATGAATGAAAACAGCAGTCCCGCCGCGCCGGTGAGGCCGACGATCAGACTCATCTGGATGCGCGGGAATGCATCCTGTTCGAGTCGTCGCTTGATGCGCAGGATGGCGTGCGAGCGGGTGAGGTGGAGACGGCGGGGCATTGGGCGGATGTCGTTAGGTTCCGACTAAAGAGGCTGGTTAAAAATATTCGAAGCTGACCACTTTAGTTCTAATGATAAATGGGGTCTGCCCCCATTTGTTAGACCTGCCCCATCGATCGTGGGCTTTACTTTCTAACTTCTCCATCTTCTACATATTCCCAACGCAAGCCATTAGTTCGCTTACGCTGACCACGACAGCACATTGTTATTTTCTCAACCAGTGAATTCGTATCCTCTGCGGCGGCTGTCAACGACTCATAGACCGTACCCGTGTCGATGCACCGAACCTTCCTCCTTCTGGCTGCAATCATTGCTTTGCGCTTCTCTGCTGGAAATCCCGCATACCAGCCAGACGGGATCGACGATGATTTGTCGTGACGGATTACATCGATTCCGTTCGTGATCCATAAAAAGGTCGAGCCGAACATCGGATTGTTTTTGCCCGCTGTCGCCTTGCTTACATTGGCTTTCCACTTGGCAACTTCATCTTCGGATCTGCCGGTGTACCAAGGGCGACCATACATCGCGTTTTTTTCACCAAACATTGGAGTGACCGCCCCACCTACGAGCTCCCCCTTTCGTGAACGACCGAACATAGGATTCTTTTCCCCGGGAAGAGAACACTTCATCCGCTCTTCTGGGCTCTCGAAGCGCTTCCTTACCTGCGCCGACCTCTCAACGCCGTAGGCACCAATGCCACGTGAGGCTGGAAGCATGTTATATCCACACCTCACAGAGTCATACTCAGCAATGAGTTGCTCCTCAATCAGGGCTATGAACACCAGATCGCAATCATCAAAGGCCACGAAGAGCGCATCAAATATAAAACTATCTTTCCCGTATTTTCTAAATGCTTTCTTGAGTTTCGTGTCCGCAAATTTGTTCTTGTAATCGTTGCGATGGTCGTGCGAACGAGCAAGCATGTTTACTGACATGCCTATATAGACCTTGCCATTTAAGGAATTCGTTATCCGATACACGCCGGGTTTTGCCGGAACATTGATGATGTGCTCTGGTTTTTTTTGAGGGGCATTCATATATCGATAGCGTCAACTAGCATTTTCTTTCAACTGTACTTGTCTCAGAGGGAAGCACAAGGGGTGGTTCACGCTGGATCTGGAAACCCACAAAAAAGCGCGACTGATCGCTCAGTCGCGCTCGAAACAACAGATTAAGATCATTCGCGTTTCGACAAGCTCAACACGAATGGCCTTTTACCCTGATTAACCCGGCAGCATCGCCAGCAACCCATTCAGCCGCCGTACGAAGCTCGCCGGATCGTCGAGCTGGCCACCCTCCGCCAGCAGGGCCTGCTCGAACAGCAGGTTGGCCCAGTCGGCGAAGCGGGCGTCGTCGGTTTCGCTGTTCAGACGCGTGACCAAGGCATGGGACGGGTTGATTTCCAGCGTGGGCTTGACCGTGGGCGCGGCCTGGCCGGCGGCCTTGAGCAGGCGTTCGAGGTTGGCGCTCATGTCGCCTTCGCCGGTGACGAGGCAGGCGGGCGAGTCGGTGAGGCGGTGGGTGACGCGGACGTCCTTCACGCGCTCGCCGAGCGTGGCCTTGATGCGCTCGACCAGCGGCTTCATGGCATCCTCGGCTTCCTTCTGCGCAGTCTTCTCGGCTTCGTCTTCCAGCGCGCCGAGGTCGAGGCCGCCCTTGGCGACGGACTTGAGCGGCTTGCCGTCGAACTCATGCAGGTTGCTCATCAGCCATTCGTCGACGCGGTCGGACAGCAGCAGCACTTCGATGCCTTTCTTGCGGAAGATTTCGAGGTGCGGGCTGTGCTGGGCGGCGGCGAAGCTGTCGGCGGTGATGGTGTAGATCGCTTCCTGGCCTTCCTTCATGCGGCCGATGTAGTCCTTCAGCGACACCACTTGCGCGTCGCTGTCGGTGTGGGTGGAGGCGAAGCGGAGCAGGGCGGCGATGCGCTCCTTGTTCGCATAGTCCTCGCCCGGGCCTTCCTTCAGCACCTTGCCGAACGCGTTCCAGAATTTGGTGTACTGTTCCGGCTGATTCTCGGCCAGGTCTTCCAAGAGGCCCAGCACCTTCTTCACCGAGCCATTTTTAATTGCATCAATGTCGCGGCTCGACTGCAGGATCTCGCGCGAGACGTTGAGCGGAAGGTCGGCCGAGTCGATCACCCCGCGCACGAAGCGCAAATACTGCGGCATCAGCTGTTCGGCGTCGTCCATGATGAACACGCGGCGCACGTAGAGCTTGATGCCATGCCGCTTCTCGCGGTCGTAGAGGTCGAACGGCGCGTGCGACGGCACGTAGAGCAGCGAGATGTATTCCTGCTTGCCTTCGACGCGGTTGTGCGACCAGGCGAGCGGCGGCTCGAAGTCGTGGGCGACGTGCTTGTAGAACTCGTTGTATTCCTCGTCGGTGACGTCCTTCCTGGCGCGCGCCCACAGGGCCGACGCCTTGTTGACGGTTTCGTCCTCGTCGGTGGGCGTTTCCACGCCGTCCTTCCATTCCGTCTGCTTCATCACGATGGGCAGGGTGATGTGGTCGGAATAGGTGCGGATGACCGACTTGATCTTGTAGTCGGAGAGGAATTCGTCCTCGCCTTCGCGCAGATGCAACACGATCTCGGTGCCGCGGCCGGGCTTGGCCACTGTCTCCAGCGTGTAATCGCCCGCCCCCTCGGATTCCCAGCGCACGCCGTGTTCGGAGGTGAGGCCGGCGCGGCGGGTGGTGAGGGTGACGCGGTCGGCGACGATGAAGGCGGAGTAGAAGCCGACGCCGAACTGGCCGATCAGGGAGGCGTCCTTCTTCTGGTCGCCGGACAGCTGCGAGAAGAACTCGCGGGTGCCGGACTTGGCGATGGTGCCGATGTGCTCGATCACTTCCTGCCGGCTCATGCCGATGCCGTTGTCGCTGATTGTCAGCGTGCGGGCCTCGCGGTCGAAGGCGACGCGGATTTTCAGCTCGGGGTCGTTTTCATAGAGCGCGGAATCCGACAGCCCCTCGAAGCGCAGCTTGTCGGCGGCGTCGGAGGCGTTGGAAATGAGTTCGCGCAGAAAAATGTCCTTGTTGGAATACAAGGAATGGATCATCAGCTGCAGCAGCTGTTTGACTTCGGCTTGGAAGCCCAGGGTTTCTTTGGTGGTGGCGGACATGCCCGTATCTCCCGTTAACTTACACACAAGGTGGAACGGGAGGTGGGGGCGGGGCGGCGGGTTTCAAGCCCCGCCACGGGTTATCGAATCCCGGTTTCATGTGCTGCATGGTCTATAAATATAAGTCCCTTTTTGTGCATCCGGATACGCCGGGTCGAGGGGCAAAGGAGGTGAAACATGGCACGCAAATTCATCGATTGCCGGGAATACCCGAGCGAAATCAACTGCACGGTGTCCCTGTCCGCAGATAGTGACGCAGAGTTGCTGGAAGCGGCCGTACAGCATGCCGTGGCCGTTCACGGCCACACGGACACGCCCGAACTGCGTGAAGCATTGCGCACAATGTTCAGGGAAGAAGTGAGAAAGGCAGCCTGATCGTCACGTCGCCTGAGCTCGGCTGTTTGCGGCCGGTTTCAGCGTGACGGGAGGGTGTTGCGGGCTTCGGGCCTGGTGTACCAGGCCCGAAGCCCGTTGCTGCGTATTATTTCTGCTTGGTCAGCAGGGCCAATAGTTCGGTCTGCGCGCAATAGGCCTTGCCGCGGCGTGCGCTGCGGCGGCGAAAGCTGCCATCGGAGCGCATGTCCCAAGCCTGCACGTTGTCGCGCAGATAGGGTTTCAGGCCCTCGGCAATGACGCGCTTTTTCAGCTTGGGGTTGAGGACGGGAAAGCCGGTTTCGATGCGGCGGAAGAAGTTGCGGTCCATCCAGTCGGCCGACGACAGATAGACCTGCTCGTCGCCGCCGTTCTTGAAGTAAAAGATGCGCGTGTGTTCGAGGAAGCGGCCGACGATGGACCGTACCCGGATGTTGTCCGACAGCCCCGCGATGCCCGGGCGTAAAGCGCACACGCCGCGGATGATGAGGTCGATCTTCACCCCCGCCTGAGAGGCGGCGTACAGCGCGGCGATCACCCGCGGTTCCAGCAGCGCATTCATCTTGGCGACGATGGCGGCGGGTTTGCCGGCGGCGGCCAGTTCGGCTTCGCGCTTGATCGCGGCGACGACTTCGCTGTGCAGGGTGAACGGCGATTGCCACAGGCGCTTCATCTTGCCCGCCTTGCCGAGGCCGGTGATCTGGGTGAAGAGACTGCCGACGTCAGCGGTCATGACCTCGTCGCAGGTCAGCAGGCCGAAATCGGTGTAGAGGCGCGCCGTGCGGGCGTGGTAGTTGCCGGTGCCGAGGTGGGCGTAGCGGCGCAGCATGCCCTCCTCGCGGCGGATGACCAGCGCCAGCTTGGCGTGCGTCTTGTGGCCGACCACGCCGTAGATCACGTGCGCGCCGACTTCTTCCAGCTTGGCGGCCCAGTTGATGTTGGCTTCCTCGTCGAAGCGCGCCATCAGCTCGACCACCACGGTGACTTCCTTGCCCGACTGCGCGGCGCGGATCAGCGCCAGCATCAGTTTCGAGTCGGTGCCGGTGCGGTAGACCGTCTGGCGCATGGCGATGACATTGGGATCGGCGGCGGCCTGCTCGATGAAGTCGATCACCGGCTGGAAGGATTCGAAGGGGTGGTGCAGCAGGATGTCACCCTTCCTGATCTGGGCAAAAATATCATCTCCCTTGGCCAGCCGCGCAGGCAGGGAGGGGATGAAGGGGGGGTACTTGAGGTCGGGGCGGTCGACCCCGTCGGGTATCTGCATCAGGCGTACCAGGTTTACCGGACCGTGCACCTGGTAGAGGTCGTCGCGATCGAGCTCGAACTGCTCGAGCAGAAATTCCGTCATCGATTCCGAGCAGTTATCGGCGACTTCCAGCCGCACTGCGGCGCCAAAATTGCGCTGGGGCAGTTCGCCTTGCAGGGCTTCGCGCAGGTTCTTGGTTTCTTCGTCGTCGACGAAGAGGTTGGAGTTGCGGGTGACACGGAACTGGGAGCAACCCTGCACCGTCATGCCGGCGAACAGCTCGCCGACATGGGCGTGCAGGATCGACGACAGGAAAACGAAGCCGTATTCGCCGCCGGCGATTTCCTTCGGCAGGCGGATGACGCGCGGCAGGGAGCGTGGCGCCTGCACCACGGCGGCGCCGGAATTGCGGCCGAAGGCGTCGCGCCCGGACAGCTCGACCGCGAAGTTGAGGCTCTTGTTGAACACGCGCGGAAAGGGGTGCGACGGGTCGAGGCCGACCGGGGTCAACACCGGCATCAGTTCACGCACGAAATAATCGCGGATCCAGGTAGCCTGGGTTTCGTTCCATTGGGTGCGGCGCAGGAAGTGAATCCCGCATTCGGCGAGCGCGGGGATGACTTCGCTATTGAGCAGATCGTATTGTTTGTCCACCAGTTCATGCGCCATGTCCGAGACTGCGCGGTATTGCTGGCTGGCTGACATGCCGTCGGGTGAGCGCTGGGTGGAATTGGCGCTGATCTGTTCTTTCAATCCGGCTACGCGCACCTCGAAGAACTCATCCAGATTGCTGGAGACGATGCAGAGGAATTTCAGGCGTTCGAGCAGGGGCGTATCGGGGTCGTCGGCCTGCGCCAGCACGCGGCGGTGAAAGGCGAGAATGCCGAGTTCGCGGTTGATCAGGGTTTCGGGGCTGGGAAGGTTCATGGTTTAGGATTCGTAATAGTCTTCATCATAAGCGGCGGCTTTGGACTGAACATGACAGTTATATGACAACTTCGCATCCGGTGGAAATCGAGCTCAAGCTGGCGCTGCCGCCGCAGCAGGCCGCCACGTTCATCAAGTTGATGGCGCGACGGCGCAGCGTGCCTGCGCAGCAAGCCTTGCGCACCCGCTATTTTGACACCCCGGATTTTGCCTTGAGCGCGCAGGGCATCGCGCTGCGGGTGCGGCGGGTGGGGCGGCGCTGGCTGCAGACCCTGAAAACCGAAGGCGAGCGGCGCGGTGGCTTGTCGCAGCGTGCCGAATATGAAATGGCGATCACCCGTGGCACTCCGGACTGGAGCCGCTTTCCCGCCGAGGCGCAGGCGTGGGTGCCGGAAGTGCTGCGCGCGCAACTGGTGCCGGTGTTCGAAACGGATTTCAGCCGTACCGCCTGGCAGCTCGTGGATAAGCGTGGCACGGCAATCGAAGTGGCGCTGGATGTGGGCGAAGTGCGTGCCGGTGCGTGCCGCCAGCCGATATGTGAAATCGAACTCGAACTCAAGGCCGGCCAGCCGGATGCCCTGTTTGAGCTGGCGCAGGGCTGGGCGCAGCGGCTCGATTGCCTGCCGCTGGACATCAGCAAGGCGGAACGCGGCGTGCGTCTGGCGCACGATCAGAACCCGGAACCGGTCAAGTCCGTGTCACTGGTGCTGGATGGCCGCATGAGCGTGGAAGACAGTTTTGCCGCCATTGTCCAGTCCTGCCTGGCGCAGTTCCAGGCCAATCTGCCCGGCGTGCTGGAATCCGACGACATCGAATACGTGCATCAGGCGCGGGTGGCGCTGCGGCGATTGCGCGCGGCCTTGCGCCTGTATCGCCGGGTATGTGTGTCGCCGGATGACCTGATGGAGGGCTTGCGCGCGCTGACGGGTGCGCTCGGCCCGGCGCGCGACTGGGACGTGCTATGCAGTGAGACCCTGCCGCCGATTGCGCCCCACTATCCGGACACTGCCGCCTGGCAGCAAGGTTGCGCTGCGCTGGAGGCGCATCGCGCCGGGGCGCGGGCCACGATGCAGACGGATCTCCTGCAGGCGCATGCGGGCGCCTGGCTGCTGGCCTTTCAGCGCTGGCTGTTGCAGCGCGGCTGGCATTCATCTCCCGCAGGGGGGGGCGCACCGGAAGCGCAGCGCTTCGTCCAGTTGTCGCCGCTCCTGGCCTGGGCGCGGCAGGCGTTGCATAAGGGGCAGCGTCGTGTCGAGCTCGCCGCGCGCGATTTCGCGCACCTGCAACCCTTGCAACGCCATGCCTTGCGCATTGCCATCAAGCGCCAGCGTTATGCGGTCGAGTTTTTCCAGACGCTGTTTGCCGGGCCTCGGCTGGCGCGATCCCTGGAGGCGCTGCGGAACGCGCAGGACAGTCTGGGGCGCGCCCGTGATATGCATATGGCGGGGGAACTGCTGACGGCGGCGCAGGCGAACACCGGGCCGATGGGGCCATTCGTGATGGGATGGCTGGCGGCGCGGCAGACCGACGCGACGCAGGACGAAAGCGCCGGGCATGTGCGCGAGTGCCTGAAATTGAAGCCTGATTTCGATAAGGCTTAGCAGAGGCTTGAGCTTGCGCCTGTCATCTTGCGTTCACCGGCATGCCGCACAATAGACATTTTCACGCATTCAGATCAGACGTTTTTTTGAGGGGAACCGGATGGACCTTATTTTGTGGCGGCACGCCGAGGCCGAAGACACGACCCCCGACTTCGATCGTGAACTCACCGGCCGTGGTCGCAAGCAGGCGTCGCGCATGGCCGACTGGCTGAATCCCCGGCTGCCACCGGACATCCGGGTGCTGGTGAGTCCAACCGCCCGCACGCTACAGACGGCGCAGGCGCTGGGGCGCGAATACGAACGGGTGCCGGCGCTGGCACCCGGTGCCAGCGCTGAGGAGGTGCTGGCTGCGGTGGGCTGGCCGGATGCCGCCTATCCGGTGCTGGTTGTGGGGCATCAGCCCACGCTGGGGCAGGTGGCGATGTTGCTGTTGACCGGGCAGGCAGGCGACCTGACGGTGAAAAAAGGCGGCATCTGGTGGTTTCAGGGGCGTGAGCGTGCAGGCGAATTGCAGGTGGTGTTGCGCGCTGTGGCCGCGCCTGACTGGTTATAATCATCATGTGACTATTCAACCCATACAGAGTGAGGCAGCCCAGCTGAATTCGGCCACGCAGACGAGGTACGCGCAGTGCCGACCTGGTTGAGCAGTCTGCGCGATTTGATCGCGGATGCGAGTCCGTTGCGTCGCTTCATGTTCGCCCTGTTGCTGGTGCTGCCGCTGGCCGCGCTGGCCGCTGCCTATCTGTGGCTTAACCCGGTTTCCTATCGCGTGCTGTATGCGCACCTGTCCGATCGCGCGGGGGGCGAGGTGATCAGCGCGCTCGAACAACTCGATATTCCCTACCGCCTGTCTCCTGCCGACGGCACCATTGAAGTGCCGGCCGAGCAGGTGCATGTGGCGCGCTATCGCCTGGCGGCGCGGGGCCTGCCCAAATCCGATGCCGATGCGCAGGATGAAGTCGATCGCGCGCCACGCTTTGGCGCCTCGTCTTTGCAGGAGCAGCAAAGCTATCAACGCGCGCAGGAAATTGATCTGGCGCGCTCGATCCAGACGCTGGAAGCGGTCGAGCTGGCACGCGTCCACCTCGCCTTGCCCAGGGTTTCGCCCTTCCTGCGTGACGCGCCGCCCGCCACTGCCGCCGTGCTGGTGCGCCTGCGCCCGGGTGCGCAGTTGTCGGCGCAACAGGTGACGACGATCCAGACCCTGGTGGCGGCCAGTGTGCCGCGTTTGAAGCGGACCGAGGTGCAGGTGCTGGATCCGCACGGCGTATTGCTCGGCGGCGCGGCACCCGAGATCGCGCAGTCGCAGCGGTTGGCGCTGGAGCAGGACCTGGAACGGCGCGCGCTGGAAGTGCTGACGCCCTGGCTGGGCAAGGATCGCGTCAGCGTGCAGGTGACGGCGACACTGGAAGACAGCGAAACCCGGCAGACAGTCGAGCAGGTGCGCAACGTCATGGTCGGCGGCCAGTCGCGCCCGCTGGAAAAAACCGTGCGCACCACGCGGGTGCCGGAAGGCCGCATCCAGCACGTGAATGCCATCGTGATTCTGGGATTCGACGCCAGCGCGGGCGAACTCAAACGCGCCGGGCAGTTGGCGCGTCAGGCGCTGGGGTTGCAGCCTGCGCGCGGCGACAGTCTGAGTGTGTATGCCTTGCCCGCCACGCCAGCCGCGGCCAATGAAGCCACCGCCGCGCGGCCACCCGCACCGGTTTCGATCCCGCAGGTGCGGCCTCTCCGCTTGCCTCCCGCGCAGGCGGAGAGGCCGCTTGGGTTCTCTGCGTGGTGGCTGGTCGTCATTGCAGCGAGTGTGCTGCTGGGGGGCATCGGCTGGTGGCGTAGCCGCCGGGTGCGCCATCCTGAACTGGCCGCCCTGCCGCCGGACGATTTCGACGCCGAACTCGATGCGGTCCGTAGCCAGGCGCTGGCGGATCCGCGCGTGACGGCGGATGTCATCAAGCTCTGGATGCGCGCATGAGCAGCCGCATGAATCAAGCCAGGATGCGCGCATGAGCCAGAGCGGCATCGAAAAATCCGCCGCGTTGTTGCTGGCCTTGGGCGAAGAGGCCACGGCTGCCGTGTTCCGTTATCTGAGCCCGCTGGAAGTCAGCCGCCTGGGCAGCGCCATGCGCGAACTGAACGTGCTGCCGCGCGAGCGCGTGCGAGCGGTGCTGCGCGACTACGCCGCCGAGGCGGCCGAGCAGACCGGATTTGCCGCGGACACCGGGCGTTTTCTCGACGAGACGCTCAAGCTTGCGTTGAGTCCGGAACGGGCGCAGGCGATGCTGCAACGGCTGGGCGCGGCGGGCGCGCAGGCGCTGGACAAGCTGGCCTGGCGCGAACCGGCGGAGCTCGCCGGCCTGCTGGAGGCGCAGCCGCCGCAACTGATCGCCGCGGTGCTGGCGCAACTGCCGCGCGATGTCGCCGCTGCGGTGCTCGACGTGCTGCCCGGCGACGCGCGCGCGGACACCTTGCGCAGCCTGGCGCATAGCGATGCACCCAGCCCCGACATGCTGCGCGAACTGGACGACTGGCTGGCGAGCCTCGAAGCGGCCGCGCCAGCGCAGGGCGAAGCGGCGGTTGCCAATCTGCTGGGGCAGATGAGCGAAGGCAGTGCCGCCGCTGCGCTGAGGCAGCTCGATCACAACGATGCGGAACTGGCTGCGCGCTTGCGCGTGCGCAATCTCGTATTCGAGGACCTGGCACGGCTGCCCGAGGCCAGCCGCAAAACCTTTTTGCGCAACATTGGCGCGCGCACCTTGCTGCATGCGCTTAAGGGTAGCGATGGGCGGGTGCTCGACGCGCTGACTGCGGTGATGAGCCCGACCGCCGCGCAGCGCATGCGCGATGATCTGGATACCCTGGGCGCGGTGCCGGTTGCCGCGATCCAGGCGGCGCAGGACGACGCCGGCGCCACGCTGCGGCGGCTGGCGGCTGAGGGGGCGATTCTGTTCCCTGAAGAGGAGGCGGCATGAGCACTCAGGACGACACCACATCTAATCACACGATGTCTAATCACACCCGGCCCAACAACGCCACCCTCAACACCACCACGGCATTCGAGCAGTGGGAAGTGGTTGAGCTGGCGGCATCCGCGAGTGAAGCAGCAGCGCCCGCCGTCGATGTCGAAGCCGAGCTGAACGCCCTGCGCGAAGCCGCGCGCGCCGAGGGCTATGCCGCAGGACTGGCCGCCGGACTCGCGGAAAGCCAGCAGATCAACGGACGCATGAAGCAACTGATCGAGAGCTTCGAACAGGCCCTCGACAACCTCGATTTCCATCTGGCCGAGATGGTGCTGGAACTGGCTCTCGATGTGGCACGTCAGGTGGTGACGGGCGAGTTGGCGGCACGGCCGCAACACATTCTCGATGTGGTCAACCTGGCGCTGAAACAGATGGCGGAAACCAGCCGCGAAGCCCGCTTGCTGTTGAATCCGGAGGATGCCGTTCTGGTGCGACCGCATCTGGATCAGGCGCTGGACAAGAACCGGCTGCGCATTGTCGAGGATGTACGCATCGTGCGCGGCGGCTGTCTGATCGAAACCTCGCAGGGCGACCTCGACGCCACGCTGCCCACGCGTTGGCGGCAAGTGGTGCAGGTGCTCGGTTCCAACCTGAACTGGATCGAATGATGGATCGTACCGTTCGCCTGCGCGAATACTTGGCCGACTGCCGGCGCGCGGTGAGCTGGGCGTCGCCGATTGCCAGCAGCGGACGCCTCACCCGGGTGTCCGGCCTGGTGATGGAGGCGGTGGGGCTGCGACTGCCGGTGGGCAGCCAGTGCCAGGTCCAGATTCCCGGCGGGCAAAGCATCGAAGCCGAGGTGGCCGGATTTTCCGGCGACCGCCTGTTCATCATGCCCGCCACCGATATTTATGGCGTGATGCCGGGCGCGCGGGTGATCCCCGATAACCCGATGGCGGCGCAGCCGCCGCGTTTGGGGCAGCGCTACATCCTGCGCCGCCGTGCGCAGGATCGGGTGCGCCAGGTGCCAGTGGGCGATCGCCTGCTGGGGCGCGTGCTCGACGGCGCGGGACGGCCGCTCGACGGACTGGGTCCGCTGTCGCTGGAGCGCCGGGTGCCGTTGTACAGCCGCCCGGTCAATCCGCTCGAGCGCGCGCCGATCCGGCAGACACTGGATGTCGGCGTGCGCGCGATCAACGGCCTGCTGACGGTGGGGCGCGGGCAGCGGCTCGGCCTGTTCGCCGGCAGCGGCGTCGGCAAAAGCATTCTGCTCGGCATGATGGCGCGCATGACGGAAGCCGATGTGGTGGTGGTGGGGCTGATCGGCGAGCGCGGCCGCGAGGTCAAGGAATTCATCGACAGCATCCTCGGCGCCGAGGGCATGGCGCGCGCGGTGGTGGTGGCCGCGCCGGCCGACCATCCGCCGCTGATGCGGCTGAACGGCGCGGCGTATGCGATGTCGATCGCCGAATATTTCCGCGACCAGGGCAAGCACGTGCTGCTCATCATGGATTCGCTCACGCGTTATGCCATGGCGCAGCGCGAAGTGGCGCTGGCCATCGGCGAGCCACCCGCCACCAAGGGCTATCCGCCGTCGGTGTTCGCCAAGCTGCCGCAACTGGCCGAGCGTGCCGGCAATGGCCGCAGCGGCAGCGGCTCGATCACCGCGTTTTTCACCGTGCTGATGGAAGGCGACGACCAGCAGGATCCGATCGCCGATGCGGCGCGCGCGATTCTCGACGGCCACATCGTGTTGAGCCGCGATCTGGCCGACGCCGGACATTACCCCGCCATCGATATCGAAGCGTCGATCAGCCGTGTCCAGCCCGATCTGTTGAACGAGGAGGCGCTGGAACGCACCCGCCGCTTCAAATATCTCTATTCACGCTATATGCGCAGCCGTGACCTGCTGGCCGTCGGCGCTTACGTGCCGGGCGCCGATCTGGTGCTGGACGAAGGGGTGCGGCTGTATCCCAGAATGCAGGGCTATCTAATGCAGGGCATGCGTGATCACGCGACGATGGATGACGCATCCGCGGGACTGGATGAGGTGCTCGGATGAAGCCGTTTGCACTGGCGCGGGTGCTGCAACTGGCGGAACGGCGCAGCGAAACGCTGGCGCGCGCGGTCAAGCTCGCGCATGGCATCTGGCTGCGCGCGCGCGGCCGACAGGTGCAGCTGACCACGTTGCGCGACGCACACATCGCGCAACTGGCGGCCGAGTTGCGCGATGGCGTATCGGCAGCGCAGTTGCTGGAAAAAAATCGGCTGCAGCACGCGCAGGCGGCCGAATTACACGCCGTGCAGGCCGCCATCGATGCCACGCACCGCGACTGGCAGGCGCGGCTGGCCGAATGGATGCGGGTGGAGCAGCGGGTGAAGGCGCTGCGATTGCTGGAACAGCGCCATCTGGCGCAGATCGCCATTCAGCAGCGCCGCATCGAGCAGCGTCAGCACGACGAACTGGTGGAACTGACGTTTCACCGCGACGCTGAAAGACGGGCGCGCTGATGCAATTGCTCGCGCTCACGTCTGCCGAAATCGCTTTTCTGACAGCGCCCCCCGTGACGGCAGCCGATGCCGCGCGCGACAGCCTGCACACGCGCTTGACTCGCAAGTTGGCCGCAACGCTGACCGCACGACTGCGCCTGCCGGTTCAGGCGCAGCCGGTGGCGACCGCTGCGCCTGAACCGGCGCCGCCCACACCTGTCTGGCAGCCCGATGCCGTCCTCGCCACCTTGTGGCTGACGCGTCGTCTCGGTGGTCAGCACGTGACAGGCGTGGCGAGCTTCGTGCCGCGCAGCCTGCTCCACACCCTGGATGCGGCGCTGGCGGAATGCTGGCTGGATGCGCCAGCACAGACCTTGCCACCTGCGTTGGCGTGGCACATCGCCAGCGATCTTGCGCAGGCCAGGCTCGCCGTGCAACTGCCGCCTCACTCAACCGACATGACGCGCTGGGCGCGGGAGATTATCCGGCATGGCTAAATTTGGTACGGTTCAATTCATTGCGGTAGGTGCGCTGCTGTTGCCCGCTTCCTGGGCGTGGGCCGCGTCCGGCGCTGCCAGCAGCATGCTCACCGTGCTGCTGAGTCTCACGCTGATTCTGGGCGGCTTCGTCGCGCTGGCTTGGTTCGCTCGCCGCTACCTGCCCGGCATGCGCGCGCAAGGCGCGGTCAAGGTGGTGGGCACCACCCCGGTGGGCACGCGCGAGCGTGTGGTGCTGGTCGAGGTCGACAACACCTGGCTGCTGCTGGGGGTGGGTGGCGGCAATGTGAGGCTGCTGCATACCTTGCCCAAACCCATTGATTCCAGACCGACTCAGGCGGAGCGTCCGTGATGAAGCGCTTTCTGCTGTTGGCGGTGCTGGCGCTGAGCGTGCCGGCCTGGGGCGCTGAATCCAGTGTGCCGCTGTTGAGCGTGACGCCCGGCGCGGGCGGGCAGGTCATCGGCGTGCCGGGCGCCAGCCTGCCATGGCTGCTGCTGTTCCCGTTTCTGCCGGCCCTGTTGCTGGCGTTCACCGCGTTCACCCGCATTGCCGTGGTGCTGTTTCTGCTGCGGCAGGGACTCGGCAGTCACACGACGCCGCCGAATCTGGTGCTGACCGGGCTGGCGGTGTTGCTGACTATTTTTATCATGTCGCCTGCGCTCAAGACCATCAACACCGAGGCTTATCAGCCCTATCTTGCCGGCGCGCTGGGTTTCAACGCTGCCGCCGAACAGGCGGCCACGCCCCTGAAAAATTTCATGCTGCGGCAAACCCGCGCCGAAGACCTGAGCCTGTTTATTGGCGACGACAAAACCATCGACGCCAAGCGGGTGGATAGCGTGCCGCTCGCTGCGCTGGCACCGGCTTTCCTTACCAGCGAGCTCAAGACCGCCTTCCAGATCGGCTTCATGGTGATCCTGCCATTTCTGGTGATCGATCTGGTGGTCGCCGCCGTGCTGACCGCGCTCGGCATGATCATGCTGCCGCCGCAACTGGTATCGCTGCCGTTGAAGCTGTTGCTGTTCGTCACGGTCGACGGCTGGCATTTACTGGTCGGTTCTCTGATCGGGAGCTTCTGATGGAAGGCCTCGCCCGCGACGCGCTCTGGCTGGTGATGCTGCTCGCCGCGCCCGTGTTGCTGGCGGGGCTGCTGACCGCCTTCGCCATCAGCCTGTTTCAGGCTGCCACGCAAATCCTCGAACCTACCTTGTCCTTCGTTCCCAAGCTCGTCGTCATGCTGCTTGTGCTGGCCTTGCTGGGGAGCTGGATGGGCGGTCAGCTGGTCGATTTCGCGCGCGTCTTGCTGACGGATTTCCCCGGCATGGTTGAGTGAACCTGAATGAGGCGGCCATGCCCCTGAGCGAAGCGAGTCTGGCTACGTGGCTCCTGGCTTTCGCCCGCCTGGCTGGCTGGGCGGTGTTCGACCCCTTGACCGGCCGTTTGCCGCTGCTGCTGCGTCTGTTCATGGCTGCCGTGCTGGCTGCGGTATTGGTGCCGGGCCTGGCAATTCATGCGACCGATCCTTTCACTGTCCAGGGCCTGCTGGCATTGAGCCTGGAAGTCGTGTGGGGCGCGGCGCTGGCGCTGTGCGTGTGGCTGGTTTTCGCGGCGGTGACGGCGGCGCTGCTGTGGACGGGTCACACCGCCACCGGCGGCCTGCTGACGCTCACCGCCGAACAGGCCGCCCCGGCCGACGCCGCCTGGCGCGCGCTGGCTGGCTGGCTGGCCGCGCTGGCGTTTCTCGGCGCCAGTGGCCATCTGCTGATCGTCGATGCGCTGCGCAACAGTTTTGTCGCCATGCCCATTGCTGTCCTGCCCGCTGCGGCCGACCTGCGCCAACTGGCCGAAGCCGCCAGCTGGCTGTTCGCCACCGGGATGCAACTGGCCTTGCCGCTGCTGGCGCTGGCGCTACTGATTCAGCTGGCCTTCGGCATCGTCGCGCGTACCACGCCGGGCCTGGACATGTTTTCGATTGGACTGGGAATCGGGGCATTGGGGCTGATGGCGGCCTGGGTGTGGGCGGTACCGCTGGTTGCCCACGGTATCGGTCTGGGGATGGAGCAGCTTTCGGACTGGTTCGGCAAGCTCGTTCCGAGATAAGGCGAGGCTGGCCCAGATAGATTAGAATGCTTCGATTTATCGTGATGCAGCCGAAACAGCGGTGCATGACTGAAACGCAAGCGGTGGAAACAGCATGGCAGAATTAAACATGGCCACAGGCAGCCTGGTAGCGATTGTCACCCCCATGTCGGACGATGGCGCGCTCGATCTCGATGCGCTGCGCCGTCTGGTTGACTGGCATATCGCGGAAGGCACGGACGGCATCGTCATCGTCGGCACCACCGGCGAATCGCCCACGGTCAGTTTCGACGAGCACTGCCTGCTGATTCGTGCCACCGTCGAACAGGCCGCCGGGCGGGTGCCGGTGATTGCCGGCACTGGCGCCAACTCCACCAGCGAGGCGATCGAACTCACCGAATGTGCCAAGGCGGCCGGCGCGCAGGCCGGGCTGTCGGTGGTGCCGTACTACAACAAGCCGACCCAGGAAGGCCTCTACCAGCACTACAAGAAAATTGCCGAGGCGGTCGATCTGCCGCTGATGCTGTACAACGTGCCGGGACGCACGGTGGCCGATTTGTCCAACGACACCGCGCTGCGTCTGGCCGAGGTGCCCGGGATCGTCGGTTTGAAGGACGCGACCGGCAGCATGGAACGCGCGGCCGATCTGCTGCGCCGCGCGCCGAAAAATTTCGCGCTGTATAGCGGCGACGACGCCTCGGCGATGCCCTTCATGTTGCTGGGCGGGCACGGCGTGATTTCGGTCACCGCCAACGTCGCCCCGAAACTGATGCACGAAATGTGCGTGGCGGCGCGCGACGGGAACCTGGCGCGTGCGCGCGAACTCAATAACGCGCTGCTGCCTTTGCACAGCAAGCTGTTTGTCGAAGCCAACCCGATTCCGGTCAAGTGGGCCTGTGCCGAGATGGGATTGATCCCATCCGGTTTGCGTTTGCCGTTGACCCCGCTGTCTGCCGGATTGCATGACACCCTGCGTGACGCGATGCGCCACGCCAATTTGATCTAGCGTAGCGCGATGCGCCACGCAGGGCTGATTTGAGAATTTGTTTTTAGGACACCTTAATGCGTTTACTGCCCCTGTTTGTATTGGTTACCCTGGCTGTGTCGGGTTGCAGCATGCCGGAATCGAAAAAGATCGATTACAAATCGGCCGAGAAATTGCCGACGCTGGAAATACCGCCCGACCTCACCACGCCGACGGGGGACAACCGTTACGCGATTCCCGATACCCAGGGCGGCGCGGCGACGCTGTCGACCTATAGCAAGGAACGCAAGAACATGCCGGCCACGGCAACGGCCCTCTTGCCCGCGCAGGACAAGGTGCGCATCGAGAAGTCGGGCTCTCAGCGCTGGCTGGTGGTGCAGGCGACACCGCAACAGGTCTGGCCGGTGGTCAAGGACTTCTGGCAGGAAAACGGTTTCATCATCAATCTTGAGTCGCCCGAAACCGGCGTGATGGAAACCGACTGGGCAGAAAACCGCGCCAAGATTCCACAGGACGGGATACGCAACCTGCTGGGCAAGGTGATCGACAGTGCCTATTCCACCCCCGAGCGCGATAAATACCGCACACGAATTGAAGCCGGAGCCGCAGTGGCGGGTTTGCCCAGCACTGAAATCTACATCAGCCATCGCGGCATGATGGAAATTTATACCACCGAGGGCAAGGACCAGACCAAGTGGCAGCCGCGTCCGGCCGATCCCGAGCTCGAAGCTGAAATGCTGCGGCGATTGATGGTGCGCTTCGGCGTCGAGGAGAAACAGGCTGAGACCTTGCTGTCCAAACAGCAGACGCCGGAGCAGGCGCGCATCGTCAAGGAAGCCAACGGCTCGGTGCTGGAAATGGACGAAAGTTTCGACCGCGCCTGGCGTCGTGTCGGCCTGGCGCTGGATCGGGTCGGCTTTGCGGTGGAAGATCGCGACCGCTCCAAGGGTGTGTATTTCGTGCGTTATATCGACCCGGAAATCGACAATGCCGGCAAGAAGGACGAAGGCATATTTTCCAATCTGGCCTTCTGGCGCAGCAAGAAAGACCAGACCTCGCCGCAGGTGCAAATTGTGGTCAGCGAGACGGGCGATAAAAGCCGGGTCAACGTTACGGCGGCGGACGGCAAGACAGTCGATGTCAATACGCAGAACCGCATCATCAATTTGCTGTACATGGACCTGAAGTGATACGGAATCAAATCTGATGCGGTTCGCCAGCCTCGGTAGCGGCAGCGAAGGCAACGGCCTGGTTGTCGAAGCCGGCACAACCCGGGTGTTGATGGACTGCGGGTTTGGTCTGGCCGACAGCATGGCGCGGCTGGCACGACTGGGATTGCAGGCAACGGATCTGGCTGGCATTGTCGTGACCCACGAACACAGCGACCATATCGGCGGAGTGGGGCGGCTGGCGCGCAAGCACAAATTGCCGGTATGGCTCACCGCCGGTACGCTGGCGATGGCGCAGGATCTCGACGGCGTGGCGGTACAGACGATCGACAGCCACGCGGCGTTTGTGGTGGACGGGCTGGAAATCCAGCCGTATCCGGTGCCGCACGATGCGCGCGAGCCGGTGCAGTTCGTGTTTGGCGACGGCAAGCACAAGCTTGGCGTGCTGACCGACACGGGTTGCAGCACGCCCCACATCGAGGCCATGCTGGCCGGTGTGGACGCGCTGGTGCTGGAATGCAACCACGACGTGACCATGCTGGAAAACGGGCCGTACCCGGTCAGCCTCAAGCGGCGGGTGGGCGGGCGTTTCGGCCATCTGGAAAACGGCCAGGCGGCGGCCTTGCTGGATAAACTGAAGCACGACAAACTGCAATGCGTGATGGCAGCGCACGTGTCACGCAAGAACAACACGGACGCCCTGGCGCAGCGCGCGCTGGCCCAGGTGCTCAACTGTGCGGACGAAGACGTGCGCGTGGCCTGCCAGACGGCGGGTTTTGACTGGATAGAGCTTTGACCACTTTTGCTGAACTCGGGCTTGCTCCCGACATCCTGCGTGCCCTCGACGACCTGGGCTACGCCACGCCAACGCCGATTCAGGAGCAGGTGATTCCCCTTGCCCTGCAGGGCGGCGACATTCTCGGCGCAGCGCAGACCGGAACGGGCAAGACCGCGGCCTTCGCGCTGCCTTTGATCCAGCGCCTGCTGCCGTTTGCCAACACCGGTACCTCGCCTGCCAAGCATCCGATTCGCGCGCTGATTCTCACCCCCACGCGCGAACTCGCGATCCAGGTCGAGGAAAGCATCAAGACGTATTGCAAACACGTGCCGCTGCGTTCGCTGGTGGTGTATGGCGGGGTCAATATCAACACGCAGATTCCGATTCTGAAAACCGGCATTGAAATTCTGGTCGCCACGCCCGGACGCCTGCTCGACCACGTGCAGAACAAGACGCTGATGCTGAACCAGGTGAACACCCTGGTGCTCGACGAAGCCGACCGCATGCTCGACATGGGCTTCATGCCCGACCTCAAGCGCATCGTCGCGCTGTTGCCCGCGCAACGGGTGAACATGATGTTCTCGGCCACCTTCCCGGAAGAAATCCGCAAGCTCGCTGACAGCATTCTCAACACCCCCACCTTTATCGAAGTCGCGCGCAACGAAACGGCGGTGACGGTCAAGCAGGTCGTCCATCCGGTGCACCACGAGCGCAAGCGGCAGTTGCTGACCCATCTGATCAAAAGCCGCGATTTGAGTCAGGTACTGGTCTTCACCGGTACCAAGCTGGGCTGCAACCGCCTCGCCAATGAACTCAACAAGATTGGCCTGCATGCCGACGCCATTCACGGCGACAAAACCCAGCAGGAACGCATCAAGGCGCTCGACGCCTTCAAGGCCGGAACCCTGCGTGTGCTGGTCGCCACCGACGTCGCCGCACGCGGCCTCGATATCGAGGCGTTGCCCTTCGTGGTGAACTACGACCTGCCGCATAACGCCGAGGACTACGTTCACCGCATCGGCCGCACCGGCCGCGCGGGTGCCAAGGGCGAGGCGATTTCTCTGGTGAGCGAGTCCGAAACGCGCTACCTCAAGGACATCGAAAAACTCATCGGCAATCCCATCGAGGCGACGATTGTTGCCGGCTTCGAACCTGGCGCAGCAGATGTGTCCGCGTATGAATCGCGCCCGCCGCGCATGGAACGCCCGGCCGAGCGTACCGATGAGCGTTCATCTGAACGTCCGGTCGATCGATCGAGCGAACGCCGCGCGCCGCGCGCCAAACCGGTTACGTCGCGCGATGCGCTGTTCGATGCGCCCTATGTGCCGAGCGACACACCGCGCTCAAGTGCTGCGCTTGTCCCGACTCGCCCAAGCGCTAAAAAACCGGTGGCGGCGTTGTTTCGCAGCCCGGTTAAACCCGAACCCGCCGGACAGTGAACTGGGAAATCATCCTGCTGGTGGTGTTGGGCGCAGTGGCCTGGTATTGGTATGCAGGAATGCACACGCGTGAACAGGCCATCGCCGTCGGCCGCCGCGCCTGTGCCGATGCCAGATTGCAATTTCTTGACGACAGCGTCGCCTTGAGCAAAACCCGCTTCGCCCGCAGCAGTCACGGCCAGCTGCAATTCCAGCGTGACTACCGTTTCGAGTTTTCCGACACCGGCAACAATCGCCGTCCCGGCGTCATCCGCATGCTCGGCGACCGCGTCGAATGGGTCAGCCTTGACGGCGAATGGCAACCGGGGCAAAGCGCTCAAGTGGTTAGGCTGCGTGACTGATTTCCTGCATCCAGTCCGATGTGGAATGTTCGGTTGTATGCTGGAAGCCTGCTTGCCCCGCCTGTCCCTGTATCCGTCGCCCGAGCCAGTGAAATATTCGTATCCCCTAGCCGCGGCCGGTGGCTATCGGCGAAAATAGCGTTTTAAGCGCTTTCCCTACATTCCCATGCTTGATATCCAACTGCTGCGCAAAGACGCCGCTCTTGTTGCCGAACGCCTGACGGCGCGCGGTTTTGTGTTCGACACAGCGCGCTTTGATGCGCTTGAGGGCGAACGCAAAACGATCCAGACCCGCACTCAGGACGCGCAAAGCCGCCGCAATTCCATGTCGAAGCAGATCGGCATGATGAAAGGGAAGGGCGAAGACACGACGGCGGTGATGGCCGAAGTGGCGGGGCTGGGCGACGAACTGAAACGGATGGAAGATCGGCTGGGCGTGCTGCAAACGGAGATCAACGATTTTCTGATGGGCGTGCCGAACCTGCCGCACGAATCGGTGGCAGTGGGCAAGGACGAAACCGCCAATGTCGAGGTGAGCCGCTGGGGTTCGCCGCGCAGTTTCGACTTTGCCGTGCGCGACCACGTCGATCTGGGCGAAGGCCTGAACCAGCTCGACTTCGCGACAGCAGTCAAAATCACCGGCAGCCGTTTCTCGGTGATGAAGGGCGGGCTGGCACGGCTGCATCGTGCGCTCGCGCAATTCATGCTCGACGTGCATACGAGCGAAAACGGCTACACCGAAGTCTATGTGCCGTATCTGGTGAATGCCGATTCGATGCGCGGCACCGGGCAGTTGCCGAAGTTCGAGGAAGACCTGTTCCATGTGCCGCGCACGGACGCCGACAAGCTCTATCTCATTCCCACCGCCGAAGTGCCGGTGACCAACCTGCTGCGCGACGAGATCGTCGCCGCTGAATCGCTGCCGCTGAAATTCGTCGCCCACACGCCGTGCTTCCGCTCCGAGGCAGGTTCCTATGGCCGCGACACGCGCGGCATGATTCGCCAGCACCAGTTCGACAAGGTGGAACTGGTGCAGATGGTGAAGCCGGAGGATTCCTACGCCGCGTTGGAAACGCTGACCGCGAATGCCGAAGCGATTCTGCAGAAACTCGGTTTGCCGTACCGCAAGATGGCCCTGTGCAGCGGCGACATGGGCTTTTCGTCGGCCAAGACCTATGACCTCGAAGTGTGGCTGCCGGCGCAGAACACCTATCGCGAGATTTCCTCGTGCTCCAATTTCGAGGCCTTCCAGGCGCGGCGGATGCAGGCGCGTTTCCGTGTCGGCCAAGGCAAGCCGGAGTTGCTGCATACGCTGAACGGTTCGGGGCTGGCGGTGGGACGCACGCTGGTGGCGATCCTGGAGAACTACCAGAATGCCGATGGCAGCGTGAGCGTGCCGGAGGCGCTGCGCCCGT
>Ga0315271_10000080_pt1 | contig 42386 bp, 48 predicted proteins | sample C3_top_MG_FD_204664 | JGI IMG/M metagenome (GOLD analysis project Ga0315271, IMG submission 204664) | Sediment microbial communities from Yellowstone Lake, YNP, Wyoming, USA - C3_top | ecosystem: Environmental > Aquatic > Freshwater > Lake > Sediment | place: USA: Wyoming | collected 2017-08-01
AACTGAACGACGAGCAGGCGATTGTCGCCACCACGGATTTCTTCATGCCGATCGTGGACGACCCGCATGACTTCGGGCGCATCGCCGCCACCAACGCGCTGTCCGACATCTATGCCATGGGCGCGCGGCCGCTGCTGGCGCTCGCCATTGTCGGTATGCCGCTCGGCAAGCTGTCTGTGGAGGTGATACAGCAGATACTCGCGGGCGGCGCCGCCGTGTGTCAGGCCGCGGGCATTCCCATCGCCGGCGGCCACTCCATCGATTCGGTGGAACCGATTTACGGTCTGGTGGTGCTCGGGCTGGTGCATCCGCAGCGCATCCAGCGCAACAACACGGCAAAGGCCGGTGACGTGCTGGTGCTCGGCAAGGCGTTGGGCGTGGGCATCTTGAGCGCCGCGCTGAAGAAAAATGCGTTGTCGGAGGATGGCTACCGGCAGATGCTCGCCAGCACCACACAGCTCAATGCCGTCGGCAGCCGGCTGGCCGAACTCCCGGGCGTGCACGCCATGACCGACATCACCGGCTTCGGCTTGCTTGGGCATCTGGCTGAAATCTGTCGCGGTTCCACGCTTGGCGCGCGCATCGCCTTCGAGGCACTGCCGGTCATTCCGGCGGCGCTGCCGCTAGTGCAGCAGGGTTTCGCCACCGGTGCCGGTGCGCGCAACTGGGCAAGCTATGGCAGCGGCGTGCGCCTGTCGCCCGATCTTGCGCCGTGGCAACAGGCGCTGCTGTGCGATCCGCAGACCAGTGGCGGCCTGCTCGTCAGCTGTGCAGCCGAGGCGGTCGCGGACGTGTTGACGTGTTTCCATCAGGAGGGCTTCGCTGCCGCCAGCGAGATCGGCCAGATGCGCGCCGGCGAGACGCTCATCACCGTGGATCGTGCTGCAGGCAGGGTGGTGGATGCCTAATCTCGACCGCCGTTGCACGGCCATGAAGAGTGCGATCAATCCCGGCACTAGACGCTCAGGCGTTTGCGTACCTGCCGCACGGCGATGAGATAGCCGACAACGCCGTAAGCAATCAGCACCGTCAGGTGCAGCGCGATATTGCTGAGCGGCAAGCCTGCGACCAGCGGGCGCACCAGTTCGACGGCATGCACCAGCGGCAGCCAGTGGATAATTTTCTGCAACAGCGGCGGCAATGTGCTGATCGGGTAGAACACGCCGGACAGCAGCATCAGCGGTGTCATCACCAGAGTCGTGTAGTAGCTAAACGAGGCGTAGCTGCCGGCGCGCGCTGTTACGACCAGAGCCGTGGCGGCGAAGGTGAGGCCGGAAAGAAACAGAATCGGCAGCACCCAGAGCGCGCGCCAGTCGGCAACCGCGCCGAGCGCCGCCGCGACCAGCAGGATGCCGGCGCCGTGAATCGCGGCCTTGGTCGCGCACCACAGGATTTCGCCGGCCAGGATATCCGCAATCTCAAGCGGGCTCGCCAGCATCGCGTCGTAGCTTTTCTGCGGCACCATGCGCGTGAACACGCCGAACAGCGCTTCGAAGCCGGCGGTGTTCATGGCCGAGGCGGCGAGCGTGCCGGAAGCGAGGAAGGTGAGGTAGGGCATATTCATCTGTCCGCCGATGAACATGCCCAGCCCGTAGCCGAACGCGACCAGGTAGAGAAGCGGCTCGCCGAGGTTGATCACGATGCTCGATCCGATCATCTTGCGCCACACCAGCATGTTACGCGCCCAGATGGCAAAGGCGGCGTGGTGCAGGCGCGGGGTGTAGGCGGCGAATATCATCTTAATCACGCAGTTCATGGCCGGTGAGCTTGAGGAACACATCCTCGAGATTCGCCGGGCGGTGCAGGAAGGTGAGTTCGTGGTGCTGCTCCAGGGCGGCGAGCAGGGCACGCGCGTCGCGCGTGTAGCAGTAGTGTGTGTCGCCCAGCTCCTCGATACGCGCACCGCTCACGCCCGCGAGCACCGCGCGTGCCCGTTCCGGGGTGCCGCGCACCTCCAGCACCTCGGCCTCGACATGTTTGCGGATGAGATCGCGCGGTGAGCCGCGTTCCAGCACCGTGCCGTTGTCCACGATTACCAGCTCGTCGCACAGCCGTTCGGCCTCGTCCATATAGTGGGTGGTGAGCAGCAGCGTGCGGCCCTGGTCGCGCAACGCGCGCAGCCGCGCCCAGATCATGCGCCGCACTTGCGGGTCCAGCCCGGTGGTCGGCTCGTCGAGGATGATGAGTTCCGGGCGGTTAATGAGTGCGCGCGCAATGGTGAGCCGGCGCTTCATGCCGCCCGAGAGGGTGGCAATCGGCGCATCGGCGCGGTCGCTGAGCTCCACGAACCCGAGCAGCTCGCGAATGCGCTCTTCCACCGGCGCGCCGGTCAGCCCGAAATAGCGCGCATAGACGCGCAGGTTTTCGATCACGGTGAAGTCCGGATCGAGATTGTCGGCCTGCGGCACCACGCCGCAGCGCGCGCGCACCGCGCGGCCCTCGGCCGGGATCGGCAGGCCGAACACGCGCACTTCGCCGCTCGTCCCCGGCGACAGCCCGAGTAGCGCGCGCAGGGCAGTGGTCTTGCCGGCGCCATTCGGTCCGAGCAAGCCGAAACAGACCCCGGCCGGCACGACGAGGTCAAGCCCGCGCAACACCTCGCGCTCGCCGAAGCGCTTGGTAAGTCCGCGTATGTCGACAACTGGTTGCATGCGCCTACTTTACCGGTTTATCCGTGATTGCGTAACTTTGGCGTGCTGGTAAATAGCGCCGCCGGACTGCAATGCAGGGCGGCTTGCCAAAGTGCCGGGCCTGAAAAGGGTTGAAGGCCTTGCTCAAGTATGGGTCAGTGCAGAGGGCAGTGTGACCACGACACAGAACCCGCCCGCCGGTTCGTTAAGCGCCGTCACCTCGCCGCCATGCAGGCGCACGGCCTTTTGCGCAATGGCAAGACCAAGGCCGTAGCCGCCGCTCGCGCGATCGCGCGCATCGCCCACGCGAACGAATGGCTCGAACAGCCGCGGTAGCATCGCTTCCGGCACACCCGGACCCTGATCGCGGATCACAATGCGCCAGCTGTCCGGTTTTCCGCGGTCGCGCTCGAGCGACAGAGTCACGCTGGTGTTCTCCGGTGTGTAACGAACCGCGTTGCGCACAATATTCTCGAGCGCGCTATGCAGCAGGCGCGCCTCGCCCCGGATCACGGCCGGTTCACTGCGTTCGATCGCAACCCGGCGGCGAGATGCACGCGCTTCATAGTCGGCATCGCTCGCAATGCTGGCGAGCAGCTCGGCCAAGTCCACCGGTTCGCGCGTGGCGGGCGCGACGCTGGCCTCGAGCTTGGCCAGCGACAACAGCTGGCCAATCAGGTCATTCACGCGCTCCGCCTCGTGCTCGATACGGTCGAACTCCGCATCCGCCTGGCCGGCAACGCGCTGGCGCGCCAGCCCCAGCGCCACCTGCAGACGCGCCAGTGGCGAACGCAACTCGTGCGACACATCACTCAGCAATTGGCGCTGCGAGGCCATCAACTCCTGCAGCCGTTGTGCCATATGGTCAAACGCATGGGCGAGATCGGCGACTTCATCCTTGCGCGTGCCGAGCGTCGGCGCGACCCGTGCACTCAGGTCGCCGGCGGCGTAGGCCTCGGTCGCGCGCCGCAACCGACCGAGCGGCGCGGTGAGATAGCGAGCCAGCAGAAAACACACCAGGCCGCTCACCAGCGCCGCCAGGATCAGTGGCAGCGCGACGACATGCGGCCGGTCCAGAACCCGGCCAAGCGTCACGCCCTGGTAGTCCGCGATCAGCCGGTATTCGGTGTCGTCCGGCAAGCGGATCTCGAGCCGCAAGCGCGCCCCCACCGGTCCGCGCCCCGCGTGCATGGCTTCGCGCGCCAGCCGCTCGGCAATTCCGAGCGGCAACGGACGGCCGAGCAGATCCGTGCCGTTGCGGTCCAGCAGAAACAGCGGTACCGGCTCGCGACGGTCGATTTCGTTCAGCCATGCCTTGAGGCCGTCGACGCCATCGCGTTCGGCGATACGCTGTGCGTCGCTGACGTGGCTCAGTAAACGCGCACGCGGGCTCATGGCGACGTTCTCCAGGCGGGCTTGCTCGAGATAATGTGACGCCGTGAGCATGGCCGAACCGGCAAACAGGATAAGCGCGGCCCAGAATGACAGAAAGATCTTCCAGAACAGACGGTGCATGGCGGCGTTATCAGGAGCGCGTGTACTGGTAACCGACGCCGCGTACCGTCTTGATGCGCTCTTCGTCGCCGGGGAGCGATCCGAGCTTCTTGCGCAGGCTGCTCACATGCATGTCGAGGCTGCGGTCATAGCGCGTGAGCTTGCGCCCGAGTGCGCGTTCGGACAGATCCACCTTCGAGACCACATGTCCGGCCTCGCGCAGCAATACTTCCAGCACGCTGTATTCGGTGCTGGTCATGGCCAGCGGTTGTCCGCCACACAGTACCCGGCGCGTGCCGGTGTGCATCTCGAGGTCGCCGAGCGTCAGGGTCTGCGGTGTGTCGATCCCGTCGGTGTCCGGCACTGGCCCGGCGCGCCGCAGAATGGCGCGGATGCGCGCCACCAGTACCCGCGGATTACAGGGCTTGGGCAGGTAATCGTCGGCGCCGAGTTCGAGGCCGACGATGCTGTCCACATCCTCATCGCGGGCAGTGAGCATGAGTACCGGCATGAGTGACTGGGCGCGCAGATCGCGCAGCACATCGAAACCATTCTTGCGCGGCATCATCACGTCCAGCACCATCAGGTCGAATGCCCCGCTGCGCGCCATGGAGAGCGCGGTCTCGCCATCGGGCGCGCTGTCGACGTCGAAGCCCTCGGCGACGAGATACTGGGTCAGCATCTCGGTCAGCTCGGCATCGTCGTCGGCCAGCAGAATATGGTTCACTGGAGCCCTCTTGCTGCCTTGCCTATGCTGATGAATGTATCCATGGATCGAGTGTGCCACAGCCGCCGTCCGCGAATACAGCGTCGCGCTGTTGTCTTTACACAGTTTTACCCATACCGGACACACGGTTACGCGACATCGGCCTAATCTTCGGGCCGTGGACGCAGCAACCTGCACCCCCTCAACTTCAATCGCAAGGAGACAGTCATGAAAAAATCAATCAGAACGCTGCTGATCGGCACGGCCATTGTGGGCAGTGTGGTCGCAGGGCTTGCCTATGCCATGCCTCCTGGCTACGGCGAAAGCTGCATGCACGGTGAACATGGCATGGGGTCCGGCCACCACGGCATGGATTCCGATTCGCAGGTCGACCGCATGGTGGAAAGACTCGATCTGACCAAGGAGCAACGTGACAAAGTACGCGCCATTGTCGACAAGTCACGCCCGCAGACCCGCGAACTGCGCGACAAGTTCTCGGAAAACCGCAAGCAGCTGCAAACGCTGACGCAGCTGGGCACGGTGAAGGAAAGCGAGATCCGCAAGCTGGCCGATATTCAGGGCAAGCTGATGGCAGACATGATCGTGCAACGCAGCAAGGTGCGGGGCGAGGTCAACGCCGTTCTCACCCCGGAACAACGCGAAAAAATGCAGCAGCAGTTCGGGCATCGCGGTTGGCATTCCCCTGCAGGCAAGCAGGATGAATAGGGCGAGGAGTCCGGGGGAACATAACCGGAGGTCTGAACACAGACACCTGGCGACTCTCTCGATGTAACCAGGGTATTCGTGGTACCCTTTTCAGGCATAAAACGCGGAGACATGGCCCTGTGGCTATGTCTCCGCTTTCTTGATTCCGGCAGTCTGTCTAATGTGGATCTCCCGGAGGCGGGCGGGGACCATTCGTTTCTTTGACAATTGGCTGACGTATGCTGAAAAACGTGAAAGACCATAAAGACCTGCAAAGTCTCCTGGTTGCGCTACTCTCGACGAGCGGAACTCTGGCAGGCATCAGCCTGGCGCTCGTCGGCATCGTTAACCTCAAAGTCAGCAACACCAGGATCGGAACGATCGCGGATGATTTGTTCCTTCTCTCCTCCATGGGTTTCCTGGTGGTCTGCTACTTCACCTTCTTCGTTCTAAGGAGACTCAATTCGAAACGCGTGCAGTATTGGACAGGCATCATCGACGCCATATTTCTCTTTTCGCTCACGTTACTGGTGATGTCGGGGTTTGTAGTGGTATACGAGTTCCTGTAACGAATGTCAGCAAACTTTGCGTTCGAGGCCGATGCAGTGAGACAGCGTACCGTCTCCTGTTGTGTCCGTGTCGTGCGTGGCGCAATGCGGCAATGTCGTTATGATCGCCTGCCGCAGAAGCGTCCGTACGCCAGAATGGCCAAGGTGAGTCACAAGCCGTTTTTGTCCGGAGTTTTGGCGGTTGGTCTTCTGTTATCTTGTCTTTCCGCAACGGCGGCGGACTCCACTACCGATGCGCTGACACTGGACGATACCTTTGCGCAGGCAATGGTGCGCAGTGAAGTGGTGGCTACCCAGGTCGAATTGATCCGCCAGGCGGAGGAACGCTACCGGCAGGCGAACGCTGCGATTCTGCCGACGCTGAGCGGCATCGCCTCCTATACATGGCTGGACAAGGGCGCAGCCGACACCACGACCAACCCGACGCGCCAGCCGTACGCGCGACTCACCGGCACCCAGCCGCTGTTCCGCGGCTTCCGGGAATTCGCCGCGATTCGCCAGAGCAAGGCGCTGGTCGGTGCGCAGAGCGACGACTACCAGAACGCGCGCGTGCAGTTGTTCAAGGACGTGGCGCAAAATTTCTACGACGTGCTGACGCTTGAGCGGGACCTGGTCAATCTAGACGAGCAGATCGGGCAATACCAGCAGCGCGAGAAAGAACTGCAGGATCGCGTGCGCATCGGCCGCACGCGCCCCGGCGAGGTGCTGACGGTGCAGGCGACAATCAGCACGCTGCGCGCACAGGTCGAGCAGACGCGCATCCAGCTCAGTACCGCGCGCGATATCTTCGCGTTCCTGAGCGGGTTGCCGGCCGCGACACCGCTGCGCGACACCGAAATGCTGCCCAGCAACCTCGATGCGATCGACGACTACCTCATGGGCGTGGTATTGCGCCCGGATGTGAAGGCCGCGCAACGGCGCCAAGTCGCGGCGCAGGAAAACATCACTGTAGCGCGCGGCGCACACCTGCCTTCGCTCGACCTGAATGCCAACCGCTATTTGGAGCGTACCGGCAGCCTGGAAAACGTCGACTGGGATGTGCAACTCGCGCTCACCGTCCCGATCTATTCCGGCGGCAGTGTGCAATCGCGGGTGCGGGAAGCGCAATCGCTGAGTGATCAGGCCGAACTCGCCACGACACGGGCCCGCCGGCTGGCGGATCAGGAAATCCGTTCCTTCTATCAAACCGTGGTGCTGGACCGCGCGCGGCTCGATGCCCTGGAGAAGGCAACCGGTGCCGCGAAAAGCAATTACGAGACCCAGCGGGGCGACTATCGCATCGGGCTGGTCACGAACCTGGACGTGCTACAGGCCCTGTCGACCTATCTCGACAACCAGCAATCACTGGACCGGGTGCGCTATAACGTGAAGCTGAATTATCTGCGCCTGCAGGCGGCGGCCGTGCGTCGCCCGGGCATGCCGGAAGAGACCAAGCCATGAACCTGCCCGAAATCGCCATCCGCCGCCCGGTATTCGCCTGGATGCTGATGACTGCGCTGATCCTGTTCGGCCTGCTGTCGGCCTCGCGCATGGGTGTCAGCCAGTTGCCGGACGTGGATTTTCCGGTGGTCACCATCGCCGTCACCTACACGGGTGCGGCACCGGAAATCGTCGAGACCAATGTCGTCGACATAATCGAAGATGCGGTCATGACCGTCGAGGGCGTGCGCAGTGTGAGCTCCACGTCGCGCTATGCCTACGCGTCGATCACTGTCGAGTTTGAGCTCGGCCGGAACATCGCCGATGCCTTGCAGGAGGTGCAGAACAAGGTTGCCGCGGCACAACGTTACCTGCCTCCCGATATCGATCCGCCGGTCATCAGCAAGACCAACCCGGAGGATCAACCGATCCTGTTCATGGCGGTCACCAGCGACCGGCACACGCCGCGTGAGCTGATGCGCTATGTGAAGGACACGCTCAAGAACAAATTCTCGTCCGTGACCGGTGTCGGTGAAATTGTTTTCGGCGGTTACGTCGAACCCAATCTGCGCGTCTGGGTGTCGGGGCGCGATCTCAATCACTATCAGCTGGCGGTAACCGACGTGCTGGGCGCGATTCAGAGCGAACACTCGGAGTTGCCGGCGGGACAGATTACCACCGGGCGTCAGGAGTACGACGTGCGCACGCTCGGCGAGGCCAAGACCGCCGAGGAATTCAAGCATATCGCCATCAACCAGCGTGGCGGTCAGCCGGTTTATACCCGCATCCTGCTGAGGCAGGTGGCGGAAATCGAAGACGGCCTGGACGACATTCGCCGACTCTCGCGCTCGAATGGCGAGCGTGCCGTCGGTATCGGGATTCGCAAGCAGCGCGGCTCGAATACCGTGGAAGTGGCGCATGCCGTCAAGCAACGCATGGCCGAGGTGGCCAAGCAGCTGCCGGAAGGCATGAAGATCGATGTGACCTTTGACAGCACCCAGTATATCGAGGACTCGGTGAACGAGTTCAAGTTCGCGCTGGTGATGTCGGCCCTGGTCACGGCGCTGGTGTGCTGGTTGTTCCTCGGCAGCTGGACGGCGACGCTGAACATCCTGCTCGCCATCCCGACATCCATCATCGGCACCTTCATCGTCCTGTACTTCTTCGGGTTCACGCTCAATACCTTCACGTTGCTCGGCCTGAGTCTGGCGATTGGCATCGTGGTGGACGATGCCATCATGGTGCTCGAGAACATCGTGCGTCATCGGGAAGCGGGCGAGGGCCGGGTGCAGGCGGCCTTGATCGGCGCGCGCCAGATCACCTTCGCGGCCCTGGCGGCGACACTCGCGGTCGTGGCGATCTTCCTGCCGGTGGCCTTCATGAGCGGGGTGATCGGCAAGTTCTTTTTCCAGTTCGGCGTAACCATGACGGTTGCGGTGCTGCTGTCGCTGTTCGAGGCGCTCACCCTCACCCCGATGCGCGCCTCGCAGTTCGTCGAGGCCGGCGCTCGCACCACCCGCATCGGGCGGGCGGCGGACGCCAGCTTCCACGCGGTGGCCGTCCTTTATCGCCGCCTGCTGCAAGTCGTGCTGCGTCATCCCGTCAAGATGATCGGCGGTTCATTGATATTCTTTGTGCTGTCGCTGGTGGCGTTGCGTTTTATCAATCTGGAGTTTATGCCGGCACAGGACCAAAGCATGTTTATCGTGCAGGCCCAGACACCGGTGGATTCGTCGCTCGACTACACCGATTCGGTGATACGCGAGGCGGAGAAATTCTTTGCCGTACGACCGGAGGTACGGCGTTACTATGTCGCGGTGGGTGGTTTCGGTATTGGTGGCCAGTCGAATCTGGCCAATATTTTCGTCAGCATGAAATCCAAGGGCCGGCGTGGCATCGACCCGGAGAGCGGTCGTGAATTGAGTCAGCAGGAGTTCATGGCGGTCTCGCGCAAGGCGCTGCGCAAGCTTGGCCTCAAGGTTTCGATTCAGGATTTGTCACAGCGTGGCTTCACGGCGTCGCGCGGTTTCCCGGTGGAGTTTGCCGTGCAGGGACACGACTGGGAGAAGCTGGTCGGGTATTCCGAGGCCATTATCCAGAAGCTCAACGCCACCGGCCTGGTAACCGATACCGACAGCGATTACCTGCTGGGCAAACCGGAAATCCAGATTATCCCCGATCGTATGCGCGCCGCCGAGCGTGCCGTGAGCATCCAGGCGATTTCGCAGACCGTCAACGCTATGGTCGGCGGTGTCGTCGCCGGGCAGTATTCCTCCGAGGGGCACCGCTACGACGTGCGCGTGCGGCTGCGCGAACAGGAACGCGACCGCATGGAGCAGCTCAAACACCTGTACGTGCGCAACAATCGCGGCGAACTGATCCCGCTCGCCGACGTGGTGCAGATCAACGCCGGCAAGGGCCTGGCGCAAATCAACCGCAATGAGCGCGAACGCGCGATCAAGATCTTCGCCAATGTCCAGCCGGGAAAATCCCAGCAAGAGGCCTTGGAACAGGCGCGCACGATCGCGCGTGCGGTGTTGCCGCCGGACTACAAGGTGCGCTTCGTCGGCGGGTCGCAGTCCTTTCAGGAATCCTTCGACTCGTTGTGGTTCGTGCTGTTGCTCGGCGTGGTCGTTTCCTACATGGTGCTGGCTTCGCAGTTCGACAGTTACATTCACCCGGTCACGGTGTTGATGGCGTTGCCGTTCAGCGTTTCCGGCGCGTTTCTGACCCTGCTCGCCTTCGGCCACTCGCTCAACATTTTCAGTTTTATCGGCCTGATCCTGCTCATGGGCATCGTCAAGAAGAACTCGATCCTGCTCGTGGACTTCACTAATCAGGTGCGCGAACGCGGTGGCATCACGGTGCGTACTGCGCTGCTCGAGGCCTGTCCGGTGCGCCTGCGCCCGATCCTTATGACCTCGTTCGCCACCATCGCCGCGGCGCTGCCGCTGGCGCTGGCCTTCGGCCCCGGCGCCGAACTGCGCGCGCCGATGGCGATTGCGGTCATCGGCGGCGTGCTGGTATCCACGCTGCTCACGCTGTTCGTGGTGCCGTGCGTGTACGAACTGCTGGCGCGTTTCGAGAGAGACCGCGGTGCAGTGGAAAAGCGCCAACGCGAGATTGCTCAGGCGACCAGGAAAGATAGCTGAGGAGGGTGGTCAAATTGGCGATACCGCAACCAATTACGCCAGATAGGCAGGGAGCATTATATATGAGTGGGTCTCTCAAATCGGAGAGCAATATCCACGAATGACTAATTTCGTACCGTGCCCGAAAATTATTGTCCACGGCGGAAAGTAATAACTAGATCCGTCGTTGTTATCAGTAAAGCTCAGCGAGCAGGCGCTCGAGCGCCGCTCTGCGCTCCGGTGGCGTCGGTGACAGCATTTTTTGTTCTTGCAGGATCGCCAACAGCTTGCGCGGCACCATATTTTTGTCTCCGACAATCTCGACGTGGCCGGCGCCAACTTCCACATTGATCAGCTGCGGTGAACGATCCACCAGTGGCTGGTACTGTTCGCCTAGACTGAAGACATAGTCGCTCGCAACACAGTGACCGTTATCGTCTCGCTGGCGACAGGTGTTGCGCTCATCAGTAACGACTTTGAGGAATTTCTGCACGGTTGGCAACAACGGCCCGGGGTTCTGGATGAACTCGGAAGCCGATGTGATCTCATACCAGTTGTCGCCGGTGATCGCCTTACAGATACCCGGCACAATTCCCAAGCTCAGCCACTGCGCTGCTTTGTCCCCGCAGGTACCTGCGACTTCGATTCCGGCGAATGGTGCAGAGATGGTCAGCAGCTTCAGGTCAACGTCGTCGCGTTGCCAAGGATCGGGCCGGTAGCGTTCCAACGCCTTGCGGGCGACCAGACCGCCCATGCTGTGGCCGAGCACCGACAGGTTCCGGTTCTGCATATGGCCAGACAGGCCTTCGAGCGCGGTGACCAATTCACCCGAACTACGCAATAGGCTGGCGCGATCGTCGTAACTGAAACACACTGCCTGCTGACCGTGGAATGCATACAATTGCGCCAGCGAGCGAAAGCGCCCGGCAGAGCCTTTGCAGCCGTGCACCAGCACGGTGACTGGATGCTGTGAATTCAGGTGCACGCTGCGGTCGGGCGTATCGGTACAGGGACCGAGACCCGGAATGTAGGCGACCACATCCGGCGCAGGCAGGCGGCCGGCATCCAACGGCTGGGTTTCCGGCACGTAGGCTGGCGTTACGACGCAGCCCGCCAAGGCAGATAGTAGGGCGCCGAGCCACACTGCGGAATAAGTTAATTGCATCTCGTTCCCACCCTCGGTTTCATTTCCGAATCAATCCGGAATATATATTGAATGCCAGCATCGAGGCCATGTCTTCTTACCAGGGGGCCATTCCATAACGCCACTATATTGTCGTTCGGGATTGTGCGAAGCATCCGGCTGCTGCTAGTGTTTGTCGCGTGCGAGTGGAAAACCAGAATATCGGCTTGCCCGCCATGTCGTGCAGGTTTTCCTTCCGGACAGCCCAGCGTGCAGTAAAAAAGGTGATCGGGGCAGTCCAAGCCCACGCCAGATTAGACTATCAGGAGAACATACCGATGCCGAACTTGCCTTTGCGCACAACCATGCCACTTCTCGCTGCACTGCTGTTCGGTGGGTGCGCAACACGCTTCGATATCGGCGCCGCGGAGCACCACGTTACGCCGAATCAGGCCGCGAACAACATCGGACTGGTTCAAAACAAATCCATCGCATGGGGCGGCATGATTGTGGCGGCAAAGAATCTGGCCAGCCAGACCCAACTGGAAGTCCTGAGCTACCCGCTGGATACGAACGGTCGTCCGGATCGAGAAACCAAGGCAGGCGGGCGGTTCATTGCCCTGCACTCCGGCTATCTGGAGCTGGCGAATTATGCGGCAGGCCGGCTCGTGACGATGACCGGTACGGTGAGCGAGACGCGCGCCGGCAGCGTGGGCGAGGCGCACTATGTGTACCCGGTGCTGGCCATCAAAACCCTGTTCCTGTGGCCAACGCCGGAGGAAGAGGCCAGCAAGCCGCAATTCCACTTCGGCGTTGGAGTTGGCATCAGCCATTGACGTGTTCTGCGTGGCAATGGAGTGAATGTTCAGGCAGAGCCTGAGCCGCATCACGGGATATGTGCCAATGGGATCTTTGAGCAGAGTGGTGTGGGTTGTCCTCTATATGGTGCTGGCTCTGGCGCCGCTGGTGGCGGCGGTCAGCATTTCCGCGCCGCCCGGCAACGGCTTCGGCTGGGATTTTGCGATCGCGCTCGGGATCGGTGCGCTCGGCCTGATGGGGGCGATGCTGCTGCTGACCGCGCGTTTTCGCCGCGCGGCGGCGCCGTTCGGAATCGATGTCATTTTCTATTTCCATCGCCTGATCGGCATCGCCATTCTCGGCGTGGCGTTGCTGCATCTGCTGATACTGCTCAACCTCGAACCGGCGCTCTGGCATTACCTCAAACCCGATGGCCCCGGCTCCATGCACGCCGGGCTGGGCGCGCTGATCGCGCTCGGCTTGCTGGTGGGCAGCTCGGTGGCACGCAAGGCGCTGCATCTGCATTACGACCTGTGGCGCAGGGCGCATGCCGTGCTGGCGGTGACCGCGCTGGCGCTGAGCGTGGTGCATGTGGCGGGCATCAACTATTACTTCAGCGCTCCGGCCATGCGCATCCTGCTGGTGCTGCTGGCACTGCTCTGGTTGGCGCTCGTGGTCTATGTGCGCGTTGTCCGGCCGGCCCGGTTGTGGCAGCGACCGTACGTGGTCGAGAGCGTGACGCCGGAGCGCGGCCGGGCGTGGACGTTGACCCTGAGCCCATCCGGGCACGGCGGAATTCGCTTTCTGCCCGGACAGTTCGCCTGGCTGACGATCGGCCATGGGCCATGGTCCATGCAGGAGCATCCGTTCTCCATTGCGTCGAGCGCGCAACAGCCGGGCCGCATCGCCTTCACCATCAAGGCGCTCGGTGACTTCACCGCCACCGTCGGCGCCATCGCGCCCGGCCAAACCGCCTACGTGGATGGGCCGTATGGCGCTTTCAGCCCCGACCGGCACGACGCCACGGGCCTGGTGCTGATCGCCGGCGGTATCGGGATCGCGCCGCTGATGTGCATGCTGCGCACATTCGCTGATCGTGGCGACCAGCGGCCGATTACTCTGGTCTACGCCTACCGCGATCTCAACAATCTCACCTTCCGCGAAGAGCTGGAGTCCCTTGCCGGACGGCTGCGACTGCGCACGGTGATCGTGTTGCGCGATCCGCCCGCCGACTGGTCTGGCGAGCGCGGCCTGCTCACGCCCGAGATGTTGGTGCGGCACCTGCCGGCGGACTGCCGTCGCTGCCAGTACTATGTCTGCGGCCCGCAACCGATGCTGGCCGTGGTGGAAACCGCATTACGCAAAGCCGGGGTATCGCTCGGCCGCATGCACTTCGAAATTTTCGACCTGGTCTGAGGAGGCGACGACAATGCGCTTATGGATGGCACGGGCGATGGCCGCGGCAACGGTTGCCGCGCTGCTGGCGCTCGCACTCTTGCTGGCCTGGCAAAGAAATTGAGGCGCCTCGGTTCCATGAACCTGCGCACCGTTCTCTGGCTCGCGCTGCTCGCGACCGCTGTCTCGGCCGCGGCCATTGAGCTGCCGTCGCGTGCCGGTACCGTGTCCTTCGACCATGGCCTTCACATCGCACGCGAAGGGACGAACTGCGCAGTCTGTCATCACACCTCGACAGGAACCCATGTGCGCGAGACCTGTCGGCAGTGTCATCGGCCTTCCGCGCCGAGCTTGCCGGATTCGCGCACGGCTTTTCATGGCAGCTGCATCGGCTGTCACGACAGGTTGCGCCGCAGCGGCGAAGCCGCCGGACCGACCAAGCGTTGCTCCGGTTGCCACCGCCAGACGGATGGGGGCGGGGACGGAGCACAACGACACTGACGATACGGCGCACGGTCAGGCGCAATGAACACATCGCTTCCCGGTCGCGCCGTCCTCGGGTATTGTCAGCGCAACGCAGTGTCGTATAACAGGACCGTTGACGCTCACCGCTCTTTTCAACGGCGAGCGCGATAGGGCGAGAGGCGCATGCAGAGTACCGGAAGGATCTTCGCCGTCTGGATGCTATGCGGATTATTTTCTGCGCTCCCGGTGCGCGCCGATGTCGAGAAACGTGTGGCCGATCCGGTATTTCAGGGTGAAGTGCACTATCTCGAATCGGGCCCGAAGGATGCGCCAACCGTGCTGTTGGTGCATGGGCTGGGGGAAAGGGCTTCGCAAGACTGGGACGGCCTGGCCACCGATCTGGCGAAGGGTTATCGCGTGGTGCGTTTCGATCTGCCGGGCTTCGGGCGTTCCAGCAAGGGAAATCTGGCCTATACGCCGGAACGCTACGCGCTGTTCCTGCATGCCTTGGTGAATCGTGAAGTGCGCGCGCGACCGTTTTTTCTTGTGGGGCATTCCATGGGCGGGGCCATCGCGCTGCGTTACGCCTCGCTCTATCCACAGGATGTCAGGGCACTGGTGCTCGTGGACGTTCCTGCCATTCTGCATCGCTTCGTGTACAGCAAGCATCTGGCGGCATTCGGTCTCAACCGGATGGTGCCGGGGCTTTATCCGAACGGTAACGACGCGTTGGGGAACATGCTCGGCAATGTTCTCGGTAACGCGGAAAAGAAACAGTTTCCGGTCGAGATGGTGGTTCAGATCCCCGCGCTGCGCCAGAAATTCCTGAAGGGCCAACCGTCCCTGATATCCGGCATGGCGTTGGCACTGGAGGATTTTGGTCGCGACATCACGCGGGTGATGGCACCGACGCTGATTTTGTGGGGCGAGCGCGATGAGACCGCGCCACTGCGCAGCGGCCGGGTGCTGGCGGCCAATCTGGCGCACGCCCGGCTCGAGGTATTTCCCGGCGCCGGTCACACGCCGATGGATGACGTGCCGCAGCTGTTTCAGGCCCGGCTGCGCGAGTTCCTGCGCGATCCGGTGATTCCTGTGCAGGACAGCCTGCTGCACGACGCGGCGGCATTGCCGGACAGCGCGCGACGTGGCCGATGCGAAGGAAAACGTGGCCAGGTGTTTGAAGGCGACTACGACCGGATCGAGGTTGAACGCTGCGAGAACGTTATTCTGCGTCGTGTGCGGGCCCGTCAGGTCAGCCTGAAATCGTCGGTCGTCACGATCGAGGACAGCCGGATTGGCGGCGGTGCGGAAGGGTTGGTGGCCACCAGTTCACGTGTCACGATTACCAGCAGCCGGATCGAAGGCAATACTGCTATCGTTGCCAACGATTCCAAGCTCGATATTGCCGGCAGCCGGGTCATTGGACAGAAAGCGGCGGTGACCACTGGAACAACTTCAGAAGTTGCGTTCTCGGTCAGTCAGGTCGAAAGCAGGCATCATTACGGGCCGCTGCATGGTCTTCGATTTGTCACACCTGAATCACCGCTGTGATCAGTGGGAGTTGTTATAGAACGAAGAATGATCCGCGATCGACGGTTCTCACAGGAGAAGACTGACATGGCATCGGCGAAAGAACGGGCTCAACAGCTTTCACAGGAAATACGGGATGCAATCCGTGCGGCACGCGCGGCGAGCACGCGTGCCCGGACGGCAGGTGAGGAATTCAGGAAGCTGCTGGTCCAGGTCGAGGTTGAGGCCGAGGCAGCGAGAAATGTCGTGGAGTATCCAGGCGGTCGCTATGAGTGCAACGCCTGCCATCAGCCGGTGATTTTTACCGATACCCAGAGCGAGTTGCCGCCTTGCGACAGTTGCGGCCGCAGCAGCGGGTACAGTGGCCCGCCCCCGCGGGTTCTCCATGTGGTTCCAGCCACGCCGCGGAAATTTTCCGCCGGGCTCTATGAATGCAAGCAATGCCATGCGCCGCTCGCCCTGGTTGAGGGAAGCAATGCGCTTGCGCCTTGCGAGTTCTGCGGCGCGATGGAGTTTCGCGCACCCTGACCCGTTTCTGCGCGGGGCGCGGGCGTCTCAGACCACGCGGTTGCGCAGTATTCCGATTCCCTCGATTTCACATTCCACCGAATCACCCGGTTTCAGGTATTCGGGTGGCGTGCGCGCGCAGCCGACGCCGGCCGGCGTGCCGGTGGCGATGATGTCGCCCGGTTCGAGACGCATTCCCTGCGACAACAGGCTCACGATCGAAGCGACGTCTATGAGCATGTGCGCGGTGTTCGAGTCCTGTTTGAGCTCGCCGTTGACCCGGCAGCGCAGCGAAAGCTTTTGCGGATCGGAGATCTCGTCGCGCGTGACAAGCACCGGTCCCATTGGGCAGGCGCCGTCGAGGCTTTTGCCGAGGAAGAATTGCTGATGGCGGAATTGCAGGTCGCGCGCCGAGACATCGTTGATGACGGTGTAGCCGAACACGTGCCGGAGCGCCTGTTCGCGTGCTATGGCCCGGCCGCCGGTGCCGATGACAACACCCAGTTCCACTTCCCAGTCGAGCTGTGTCGTGACGGCGGAATGTGCCGGTATAACTCCGTCCGGGTCGTTGATGCTGGTGATGTTCTTGGTGAAGACCACCGCGTGTTCGGGAATAGTGACCGGCAGGCCTTTGGCGTGGGCGATTTCCTCGGCATGATCGCGATAGTTAAGGCCGAGACACATAATATTCTTGCGCGGGCGCGGAATCGGTGCGCGCAGCCTGGCCTGCGAGCAGGGCACGCGCGCGGCCTGGCGGCGGAGCATCGGAAGTTCTGTGGCCAGCCGCGCGTGCGTATCCGGTCCGGCCTCGATCAGCGCCAGCAGCGAGCTGGGCCATTCCCCGTTGTCAGGCAGGATGAGAAAGTTGTCGCCTTCGGCGATGCCGATTCGTTCATTCCGGTCAATCTCAAGGGTGGCGAGTCGCATCGTGGCAAGTTCCGGCGTCAGGGGTTGATGTGGCCCATTTTACCGGATTGGTAGTCCGCAAATGCCTGCTCGATTTCTTCGCGGGTGTTCATGACAAACGGGCCGTAGCGCGCCACCGGTTCGTTGAGCGGCTGGCCGGCGAGCAGCAGGAAATCAACCGGGGCCGCGGCTGTTGCCGTGACACTGAGGCGTACAGTGTCGCCATCGCCGAGCGCAGCCATCTGCCCCTCACGGACGCGCTTCTGTTCCTTGCCGGCCTGCAGTTCACCGGAAATCAGATACAGCAGCGCGTTGTAACCGGAGGGCACGTTTTGCACGACATCGCCACCCGGCTGCATGGTGAAATGTAAATAGTAGATGGGTGTACGGGTTTCGATCACGGCGGATTTGCCGAGCGACTCACCGGCGACCACGCGCACTTTTACCTTGCCATCCGCGCTCACCGCTACCGGGACGCCGGACGCCGGTATTTCTTGATAACGCGGCTTTATCATCTTGTCGCGGGCCGGCAGGTTTACCCAGATCTGAAAGCCGTGCATCACGCCGCCGTCGCGCATGAAGTCGTCCGACGGCAATTCCGAGTGCACCACGCCGCTGCCGGCCGTCATCCACTGCACATCGCCGGGCGCGAGCTTGCCGGCATGCCCGGCCGAATCCTTGTGCTGGAAACCGCCGGACAGAAGATAGGTGACGGTTTCAAAACCGCGGTGCGGGTGATCGGGCGCGCCGATGCCTTCGCCCGGGCCCCAGGTCACGGGACCGAGGTGGTCGAGCAACAGGAACGGATCGAACTGCATCAAATCCTTTGTGGGAAAAGGGCGCCTAACCGGAAAACCACCGCCTTCCAGAGTACGAATACTCTCGACGACGGTGACGACCGAGCGCTGCCTATTTTCTCTCTGGTCAGACATGTTGGATTCTCAGTAGGGTGGGGCCCTGCCCCACCAAAGTTGATGAGCAATTACAGGTGGGGCAGGGCCCCACCCTACGACTCGAAATATACGAAAACCATTTGCCCTGAGCCTGTCGAAGTTTTTCCTGTGCGGAGCCGGAGGGGGTGACCCAAGAAACCGCTTGCCGTTCGTGCTTCGACAGGCTCAGCACGAACGGCAAGGGACGGGGTGTTACCTTTTGTCCACACTCATCGGGCCGGAACCGAAGGCCATGATGTACAACATGCCGCCCATCAGCCCGATGTTTTTCATGAACATGATCTGCTGGATCATCTGCTGGTCGGCCGGCACTGCCCAGAAGTTGTGGAAGATGAAGGTCACCGGGATCATCCACAGCAACAGCGCCGCGGCGCCGAGCCGGGCCTTGTAGCCGGCGATGATCATGAGTGCCGCGCCGATCTCGATGACGATGGTGATGGCGAGCAGTACTTCGGCCATCGGCAGGCCCTTGCTCGCCATGTAGCCGGCAGTGCCGGTGAAGCCGCCGATCTTTCCGTAGCCCGACAGGAGGAAGATGAGCGCGAGCAGAATGCGTCCGGCGAGCGGACCGAATTTGTTGATGGTGTCTTGCATGGTGTGTACTCCGTGGTTGTGGGTGATGGGTTAAGAAATCCGCGGTACGACGCGGTCTTGCTACGGCGCAAGTCCTTCTGCCTTGAGGGCTGCTTGCACCGCAGGTCGTGCCGCGATGCGTCCAAGGTATTCCGTCAGTGCTGGCCAAGGGCCGAGATCAACCTTAAGGCGCGGGCTCCAGCCCAGCACGACAAACAGGTAGGCATCGGCCATCGTGAAGCGCTCGCCGATAAGATAAGTCTTGCTGCCAAGGTGTTGTGTCAGGTAATCGAAGCGCTTGGCCAGCAGGTTGAGCTGGTGCTCGCGCCATTCTGGCGGCAGCTTCGGGCTGAATAGCGGGCTGAACTGCTTGTGCACTTCGGTGGCGATGTAGTTGAGCCATTCGGCCAGGCGGTAACGTTCCAGCGTCCCGGCTGGCGGTGCCAGGCCAGACGACGGACTCTGGTCGGCGATGTACTGGAGTATGACCGCGCCTTCGGTCAGCACTTCGCCGTTATTGAGGCGCAGGGCTGGCACCGAGCCTTTCGGGTTGACTTCCAGATAGTTTTCGCCGGAAGCGGTGCGGCGGGATTCGCGATCCATCTTGTCGAGTTCAAAGTCGAGGCCGGCCTCACGCAGGGCGATGTGCGCGGCCAGTGAGCAGACGCCGGGAACGTAATAGAGCTTCATGGGTTATTCCTGGTTGATATGGTTACGGAAGATCGAACACCAGCACTTCCGCTGCACAACCCTGATCGAGGTGCAGCTGTGTTTCATTTTCGATGCGCGCGCCGTCGCCGGCGGCGAGCGGCGTGCCGTTGAGCACGACGCTGCCGCGCGCCACGTGCACGTAGGCGCGCCGGCCGGCGGCGAGCGTGTGCGATACATTCATCGTGCCATCGAGTTTCGTGGCGTACAGGCGTGCATCCTGATGAATGGTGACCGAGCCGTCGCGGCCGTCGGGCGAGGCGATGACGCGCAGCCGGCCGGCAAGATCGGCCGGTGAAAAATGTTTCTGCTCATAACCGGGCGCGATGCCGTTGGTCTTCGGCAGAATCCAGATCTGCAGGAAGTGCACGAGTTCCGATTTCGAGGCGTTGAATTCGCTGTGGCGCACACCGGTGCCGGCGCTCATGCGCTGCACGTCGCCGGGGCGGATCACTGAACCGGTGCCCATCGAATCCTTGTGTTCCAGCGCGCCTTCCAACACATAGCTCACGATCTCCATGTCACGGTGGCCGTGGGTCGGAAAACCCTCGCCCGGCGCCACCCGATCCTCGTTGATGACGCGCAGCACCGAGAATTGCACATGCGCCGGGTCGTGGTAATCGGCGAACGAAAAAGTGTGATGGCTGTCCAGCCAGCCATGGTTGGCGTGGCCGCGGTCTGCGCTGTTTCGTACCTGGATCATGTCTGCCCCGTCGTTTCCTGGGAGCAGACATTAGCCTTGTGTTTCACTCAGGAATAGCGAAAAATCCTGCCTGAGTAATTCAGAATTTCTGAACTAATGCGCTTAGCTCTTGATTCACTTGTGGTTCTGGATGCGATCGAGCGTCACGGCAGTTTTGCCGCAGCCGCTGAGGTGCTGCATCGTGTGCCATCAGCTGTTACCTACGCGGTACAAAAACTCGAGGAAGACCTCGGCGTTGCGATCTTCGATCGCAGCGGCCACCGCGCGCAGCTCACCGAGGCCGGGCGCGAATTGCTGCGCGAGGGTCGGCGATTGCTGGTCGCGGCCGGCGAGCTCGAAGCGCGCGTCAAACGCGTCGCCACCGGTTTTGAGGTGGAGCTGCGCATTGCGGTCGATGACCTCGTGCCGATGGAGCGGCTGTTCCCGTTGCTGGATGAGTTCTATCGTTCTTCTTGCGGCACACGCCTCAAGTTGCTGACCGAGGTGTATGGTGGCGCCTGGGACGCACTGGTCAGCGGGCGCGCCGATCTGGTTATCGGTGCACCGAGCGATGGCCCGACCGGCGGTGGCTACAGCACTCGTCCACTTGGGCTGGTGCAGTGGGCGTTCATGCTGGCGCCGGCGCATCCGCTTGCGAGCGTGTCGCCGCCGCTGTCACCGGAGGCGATCGTGCAACATCGCTCGATCGCCGCCGCCGACAGCTCGCGCAGCCTGCCAGCGCGCACTTCGGGGCTGCTGGATGGGCAGGATGTGCTCACCGTGCCGGACATGCGCAGCAAGATCCGTTTTCAGTGCGCCGGTCTCGGCGTGGGTTTTCTGCCGCTGCACCTGACGCGCACCGAAGTGCAGGCCGGCCGGCTGCTCATCCGCCAGGTGGTCGAGACGCGCATCGGCACGCCGTTGTTCATTGCCTGGCGCACCGCGCAGCGCGGCAAGGCGTTGGAGTGGTTTCTGGAGCGCCTTGAAGAGCCGGCGTTGCGTGAGAGTCTGCTGGCCTGACCGGTTGTCCGGAGCATCTTGAAACGCACTTGCCTCGGGGTATGATGATTCGCAGTTCCGGCGCAAGTCAGAAAACAAGAACGTCAATGGAGGCAGACATGATCTCTCTTTCAGTGAATGGCGAGGTGCGCGATCTGGAAGTGGATCCGGCCACGCCCCTGCTCTGGGTATTGCGCGACACGCTCGGCCTGACCGGCACCAAATACAGCTGCGGCATCGCGGTGTGCGGCGCCTGCACCGTGCACGTGGATGGCGCGCCGGTGCGCGCCTGTGTTACGCCGCTGTCGGCGGTCGCCAACAAGTCCGTCACCACCATTGAAGGTCTGTCGAATGACAGCAGCCATCCGGTGCAACGTGCCTGGATTGCCATCGACGTGCCGCAGTGCGGTTATTGCCAGTCCGGCCAGATCATGACGGCGGCAGCGCTGCTCGCCAAGAATCCGAAACCGAACGATGCCGATATCGATCAGGCCATGTCCGGCGTGTTGTGCCGCTGCGGCACCTACACGCGCATTCGCCGCGCCATCAAGCAGGCCGCCGAGTTAAAGGCGAAGGGGGCGTGACATGAACGATCTCACGACTCACGCAGCGGTCAACCCGGGGCGCCGCGCATTTCTCAAGGCCAGCGCCGTGGCAGGCGGCGGTTTGCTCATTGGCTTCCATCTGCCGCTCGCGAGCCGCGCAGGCGAAGCGGCAGCGGCGACGGCTACAAAGGAATTCGCACCGAATGCCTGGATTCGTATCAATGCCGATGACAGCGTCACGTTGCGGGTTGCCAGCTCGGAGATGGGTCAGGGCGTGTACACCGCCATTCCCATGCTGCTCGCCGAGGAACTCGAATGCGACTGGGCGCGCATCAAGGTAGAAATGGCGCTGGCCGATAAAGCCTACATCAATCCGCTGATCGGCCAGCAACTCACCGGTGGCAGCACTGCGGTGCGCGCCTTCTGGACACCGTTGCGCCAGGCTGGCGCGGCCGGACGCGAGCTGCTGATACGTGCTGCGGCGCAAACCTGGAAGGTGAAAGACGAAGAGTGTCGCGCCGAGAACGGTGTTGTCGTGCACAAGGCCAGCCAGCGCAAGGCAAGCTACGGCGAGCTCGCTGCCAGGGCGGCGACCCTGCCGGTGCCGACCGAGGTGTTTCTGAAGGAGCCGGGTGAATTCAGACTCATCGGCAAATCCATGCCGCGCCTGGATACACGGCTCAAGGTCAACGGCAGCGCCGTGTTCGGCATGGATGTGAAATTGCCCGGCCTGCTCACTGCCGTGGTCGCGCGTTGTCCGGTGTTCGGCGGCAAGCCGAAAAAATTCGATGCTGCGAAGGCCAAGAGCGTGCCGGGCGTAAGCCAAGTGCTTTCCATCCATTCCGGGATCGCGATCGTGGCCAACAGTTTCTGGGCGGCCAAGCAGGGCCGCGATGCGCTTGAGGTGGAGTGGGACGAGGGCGCCAATGCCAGGTTGAGCAGTGCCGCGATACGCGCGCAACTGGAGCAGGCGCTCAAGAAAAAGACGGTCAGCGTGCGCAATGACGGTGATGCCGACAAGGTCATCAAGTCCGCCGCCAAGCGCATCGAGGCAGTGTACGAGGTGCCGTTTCTCGCGCACGCCTGTATGGAGCCGATGAATTGCACGGTCGTGGTAAAGAAGGACAGTTGCGAAATATGGGTGCCGACCCAGAACCAGTCCGGCACGCAGTTTGTGGTCGCGCAGATCACTGGCCTGCCGCCCGAGAAAATAAAGGTTAACACGACCTTCCTCGGCGGCGGTTTCGGGCGGCGCTCGGAGCAGGACTTCGTGGCCGAGGCGGTGCAGCTGGCCATGGCCATGGCCGCGCCGGTGAAGCTGATGTGGACGCGCGAGGACGACCTGCATCACGACTACTACCGGCCGGCCACGCTGAATCGCCTGAGTGCCGCGCTCGACAAGGATGGCATGCCGCTCGCCTGGCGGCATGAGATTGCCGGCGCGTCAATTTTCGCGCGCGTGTTTCCCGGCGCCATGAAAAATGGCATCGACAACACTTCAGTCGAGGGCGCGGCCAACCTGCCCTATGCCATTCCCAACTTGCGCGTGTCCTGGGCGATGGAGAATGGCGCTGTGCCGGTCGGTTTCTGGCGCTCGGTGGGCAGTTCGCAGAATGCCTATATTACGGAATGTTTTCTGGACGAACTGGCGGCCGCGGCCGGCAAGGATCCGTATGCATACCGGCGTGCGTTGCTCGCCAAGCACCCGCGTCATCTGGGCGTGCTGGAGCTGGCCGCACAGAAGGCGGGTTGGGGTACGCCGCCGCCCGCCGGGCGCACGCGCGGCATCGCCGTGGCCGAGGCCTTCGGCAGTTACTGTGCGCAGGTGGCGGAGGTGTCGGTGGAGCGTGGCCAGGTGCGCGTGCAGCGTGTGGTGTGCGCCATCGATTGCGGCATGGTGGTGAACCCCGACACGGTGGTGGCGCAGATGGAGAGTGGCATCGTCTATGGCCTGACCGCGGCACTCAAGGGCGAGATCACCATCAAGGACGGACGTGTCGAGCAGGGCAATTTCAATGACTATCCGCTGCTGCGTCTGGACGAAATGCCGGAGATCGAGGTGCACATCGTAAAGAGCAGTGAGCATCCCGGTGGCGTCGGCGAGCCCGGAACACCGCCGATCGCGCCGGCCGTAGTGAATGCGGTGTTCGCGGCTACCGGCAAGCCGGTGCGCAAACTGCCGATCCGGTTGTGATTCCTGAGCCCCGCTTTCCAGTCTGCGTAACGTTGCGTTGAGTCGCCGAAGACATGCAAAGCGCTGATCGCGAGGTCCTCGAAACCGCTGCGGACTGGCTGGATGCCGGTTACGGCGTTTACCTGGCTACCGTGGCGCGCACCTGGGGGTCGTCGCCACGTCCTCCGGGGTCGCTGCTCGCGGTGCGCGAGGACGATGCGCGTTTTGTCGGCTCGGTGTCCGGCGGTTGCGTCGAGGACGATCTCAGCGCGCGCCTCGCGGCCCATGGTGCGTCGCTCGCGTTGCCGCGCATCGAGAGTTATGGCGTCTCCCCCGAACAGAATCACCGGTTCGGTTTGCCGTGCGGCGGACGGCTCGATCTCGTGCTGGAGCAGCTTGTCAGCGCCGACCCATTGCGCGCCATTCTGCGCGCGATGGATGCGCGCCAACTTATGACGCGGCGCGTCTGTCTTGTTACCGGCGAGGTGAGCCTGCATGCCGCGAATGGCGATGCCACATTCCTTTTCGACGGCGAAAACCTTAGCAAGGTATTCGGTCCCGCGTGGCGGCTGGTGCTGATCGGCGCCGGACAGCTGTCGCGCTTCGCCGCGCAGATGGCGCAGGCACTCGACTACGAGGTGATCGTCTGCGATCCGCGCGAGGAATACGCCGCGTCATGGCAGACCAGCGACGCGGTACTCGACACACGTTCGCCGGATGACGCCGTGAGCGCGCTGGCGCGCGACGCGCGCAGCGCGGTGATTGCACTGACCCACGAGCCGAAACTCGACGACCTGGCGCTGATGGAGGCGTTGGTCTCGCCGGCGTTCTACGTCGGCGCACTCGGCTCACACGCCAACAATGCCAAACGCCGTTTACGTCTCGCGAGCCTCGAGCTGCCGCAGTCGGCGATCGCGCGCCTGCACGGCCCGGTCGGCCTGCCGATCGGCAGTCGCACGCCGGCAGAGATCGCGGTGGCGATACTAGCTGAGCTTACCGCGGTGCGTAATGGTGTAGATCTGTGCGTACTGAACACGCCGATTCGTATCGAGACTCAGCCGGCACTGGACGGCGGAACCGCGAAATGCGCGGGATCACGGGCATCCTGCTAGCCGCCGGCAGCAGCCGGCGTTTCGGTTCGAGCAAGCTTCTTGCACAGTTGCCGGATGGCATACCGCTGGTACTCGCGGTGCTTCGCCGCCTGCGTCGAGTCGTGAATTCGGTGATCGTCGTGGTGCACCCGCTGGATCGGGTATTGCCAGAGTTGCTGGTCGCCGAGCAAGTGCAAGTTGTTGTCTGCCAGAATGCCGACGCGGGCATGGGCGCGAGTCTGGCCGCTGGTGTGGCGGCCAGCGCGGATGCGAGTGGCTGGCTTATCGTCCTGGCCGACATGCCCGCGATTCAGATTTCCACCCTGCAACGTGTTGTGCAGGCACTCGACAACGGCGCTGTGCTGGCCGCGCCTTTTCATGCCGGCCAGCGTGGTCATCCGGTTGGGTTTCATTCCAGTGTCCGTGACGAGCTGCTTGCGCTTTCTGGCGAGGCCGGCGCGCGCGATATTCTCACGCGCCGTGCGGCAGCCCTTACGCGGCTCGACGTTGACGATGCCGGGATCCTTCTGGATGTCGACACGTCAGCCGATTTGTCGGCATGGCTGGCCGAGCAGTCAGATGGCGGGATTACCAGTTAAAACCCATGCCGGCCAGCACACCGGTTGAGGTTGGATCGTACTGACTGCTGTCGACATTGAAATAGATGTGTTTGGCTTCCAGAAAGAAGCTCAAATTATTGAAGCGCAGTTCTATGCCGAACGCGGCGTGCAAGACGATGGCGTAATCCTCTTCTGTAATCGAGATCCCGCCGCTCGTGTAGCTGATTTTCGTGATTCCTGGGCCGATGCCGGCTCCGATGTAGGGATGGAAGACGCCGTCGTCGATGAAGTATTTCTTGCCGCTGAACTGAAGGACGTCAGCTCTGGCTTCGCCGGTCGAGGGTGACGTGGGCGGCGTAAATTCGTTGCGGTAGTTTAGATACTCGATGTTGAAGGCCAAGCCGTTTTTTTTGCGAACCTCCCAGCCGATACCTATGGTCTTATTACTGGCTTCATCCAGGTTACGCGGCAGCGAGTCGATCACCTGTCCGGTGTCCTGCAGTTGCAGGACACCGCTTTTGATATAGAAGGCTCCACCTGCGGCAGCGGTGCCTGGAAGCAAGATCATCGTGGCCGAGAACAGGTGTATTGCGGCGGTACGCGAGTAAGCAATATGCATGGGTAGACTCCTCGTCGAGAATGGCCCTAATGATGGCCACGATCATGCCAGCACACAGTGTAAGCGCATTGTCGGGCCATTTGCAGGTCCAGCAGGTCGGGCGGATACGGTAAGCTGACAAAGCGCTGACGGCTCGACTAGAATGGTCCGGCCCACAACATGACGGCCTGCCAGAAAGGAATGGAAAAAGAACGCGCGCCTGCCTCCGCTGTGTCCCCGAATCGCGACAGCTTGGTGGATATCCGGGGCGTCAGCTTCAAGTACAACACACGCACCATTCTGGACAACCTCACGCTCAGCATTCCGCGCGGCAAGGTGACCGCCATCATGGGCGGCAGCGGCTGCGGCAAGACCTCACTGCTTAACCTGATCGGCGGGCGCCTGCGCCCCAGCCAGGGCCAGGTGCTCGTGGACGGACAGAATGTTCCGGACCTGAACATTCGCGAGTTGTACCAGCTGCGCAAGCGCATGGGCATGCTGTTCCAGCATGGCGCACTGCTCACGGATTTGTCCGTGTTCGAGAACGTCGCCTTTCCGATCCGGGAGCATGCCCGGCTTCCCGAGGCGGTGCTGAGAAATTTGGTGTTGATGAAACTCCAGGCGGTGGGCCTGCGCGGCGCGCGCGACCTGATGCCCTGGGAGTTGTCCGGCGGCATGGCACGGCGCGTCGCGCTGGCGCGCGCCATCGTGCTCGAGCCGATGATGATCATGTACGACGAGCCCTTCACCGGACTCGATCCAATTTCCATGGGCGTAATTGCCAAGCTGATTCGCGAACTCAATCAGGTGCTCGGCATCACCTCCATTGTTGTGTCGCACGATGTGGCCGAGGCCTCGTTGATCTCCGACTATGCCTACCTGCTCGGCGATGGCCACATCCTTGGCCAGGGCACGCCGACCGAGTTGCAGCAATCAACCTCGCCGCATGTTCGCCAGTTCATGGATGGACTGCCGGATGGCCCGGTGCCGTATACCTATCCGGCACGCAATTACCTCGACGACCTGCTGGAGCGCCGCACATGAACATCTTCCAGACACTCGGCGCCGGGACCCTGGCCGCCACCGAGCGCTTAGGACGCATGACCCTGTTTCTGCTGGAAGTGCTGAGTCACGCCGGGATGATGGCGAAACGATTTGTCCTGGTGGTGCAGCAACTGTATTCAGTGGGCGTGTTCACGCTGCCGATCGTGCTGGTGTCCGGGCTGTTTGTCGGCATGGTGCTGGGTCTGCAGCTCTACAACACGCTGGTCAAGTTCGGCGCTGCCGAGTCGCTCGGCCTGGTTCTGGCGCTGTCGTTGCTGCGCGAACTCGGGCCGGTGGTGACGGCGCTGCTGTTTGCCGGTCGCGCCGGCTCGGCGCTCACCGCCGAGATCGGCCTGATGAAGGCCACGGAGCAGCTTGCCGGCATGGAAATGATGGCGGTCAACCCGGTCATGCGCGTGATCGCGCCGCGCTTTCTGGCCGGTGTCATTGCCATGCCGCTCCTGGCGGCGCTGTTCAGTGCCATCGGCATTTACGGTGGTCAGATGGTCGGCGTCGGCCTGCTCGGTGTGGACAGCGGCGCGTTCTGGTCGCAGATGCAGAACGGTGTCGATTTTCACGAGGACATCATGAACGGTGTCATCAAGAGTATCGTGTTCGGAGTGGTGGTTACCTGGATTGCGGTGTTCGAGGGCTACGATGCCGTGCCGAATTCAGAGGGCGTCAGCCGCGCCACCAACCACACCGTGGTCTATTCGTCGCTCGCGGTGCTGGGGCTGGATTTTGTGATGACATCATTGATGCTGGGAGAGATTTGACATGACCAACAGGAAAACGGCTGAAGTGTGGGTCGGCGTGTTCGTCACCATCGGCCTCGCGGCCCTGGTCTGGCTGGCATTCCGCGTCGGTAATCTTACGACCACCGATGTGGCTAACGGTTACCGCGTCGAGGCGCATTTCGAGAATATCGGCAGCCTCAAGGTGCGGGGTGCGGTCACGCTCGCCGGTGTGCGCATCGGCCGGGTGGTGCAGATCCATACCGATCCGGACAATTTTCAGGCCGTCGTCACGCTGAATATCGACGGCCGCTACAAGAATTTACCCACCGACACCAGTGCCTCGATTCTCACCGCCGGCCTGCTCGGTGAGCAATACGTCGGCCTCGATCCGGGCGGTTCCGAGGAGTATCTCAAGGAAGGCAGCCGCATCAAGCTCACGCAACCGGCCATGGTGCTGGAGAAGCTGGTGGGGCGGCTGCTGACAGCCTTTATCGACAGGCCCGCCGACAACGGCAAAAAGAAGTAAACGGAGATCGTCATGCGCAAATTCTTTCTGCTTGCGAGTGTCCTGCTGTTGTCGGTGCCGGGTGTCGCTCGTGCCGAGATGGCGCCCGATGAACTGGTGCGCAAGACCGCGGACGAGATCTTGGTCGAAATCAAGGCGCACCGCGACATCTATGCCAACGACTACGCCAAGCTCTACAAGATGGCGGACGAGAAGGTGCTGTTGCACTTCGACTTCCGGCGCATGTCGCAGTGGGTGCTGGGGCGCTTCTGGAAGGAGGCCACCCCGGAGCAGCGCGAGCGTTTTACGAGCGAATTTCGCGACCTGCTGGTTGGCACCTATTCCCAGGCGTTGCTGAATTACACTGACCAGAAGATCGTGTACCTGCCGGTGCAGCGCAAGCCGGATGACACCGAGGTGACGGTGAAGACCGAGGTGAAGCAGACCGGCGGCCAGCCGAATATCCCGATTCACTATAGCTTCTACAAGAACAAGGACAATGCCTGGAAGGTGTATGACATCACCATCGAGGGCGTAAGCCTAGTCACCAATTACCGTTCGGTGTACGCCACCAAGATTCGGGAGAAGGGTATGGATGCGCTGATTGCCGAAATTACCGACAACAACAAACAGAAGCGCGCGGCCGGTTCAGCGAAGAAATGAGCGTGAGCACAACCACCCAAACTGTGAGCGGCGCACTGACATTCGAGACCGTGCCGGACCTTTACCGGAACTCGTCCAACTGGTTTGATGGTACGGGTGAACTGGTTCTCGATCTCGCGCAGGTCGGTCGCGCCGACAGCGCCGGACTGGCGCTGCTGATTGAATGGCTGCGGCGCGCACAGGCCGCGAACGGCACGCTGCGTTTTGCCAACGTCCCCGTGCCGGTGCAGACGCTGATCCGTATCAACGGGCTGCAAGACGCACTGCTTGGCCCCAGTTCCTGAAATGACGGCTGCAGTTGCGATCCGTGGCGTGCACAAGCGCTACGGGACAGTGCGCGCCCTGAATGGTGTCGATCTTGAAATCCAGCGCGGCGAATTCTTCGGCCTGCTCGGACCGAACGGCGCCGGCAAATCCACGCTCATTAATATTCTCGCCGGTCTCGCGCACCTGGATGCCGGCAGCGTCGCCGTGCTCGGCCACGACGTGGCCAAGGACTACCGGCAGGCGCGGCGCGTGCTTGGCGTGGTGCCGCAGGAGCTGGTGTATGACCCATTTTTTAATGTGCGCGAAGTGCTGCGTCTCCAGGCCGGCTATTTCGGGCTCGGACGCCAGAACGATGCGTGGATCGAGGAGCTGTTGCAGGCGCTCATGCTGGCCGACAAGGCCGAGACCAACATGCGCTCCCTGTCTGGCGGCATGAAGCGACGCGTGCTGGTCGCGCAGGCGCTGGTGCACCGGCCGCCGGTGGTGGTGCTGGACGAGCCGACCGCGGGCGTGGACGTGGAGCTGCGCCAGTCGCTCTGGCAGTTCATCCAGCGACTGCACCGCGAAGGCCACACCATCGTGCTCACCACGCATTATCTGGAGGAGGCCGAGGCGTTGTGCGATCGCATCGCCATTCTCGACCGCGGCGCGGTCATTGCGCTCGACAGCAAACAGGGGCTGCTGGCGCGCGGCATGGACAGCGTGATGTTCACGGTACACACCGAAGTCCCGGTCGCACAGCTTCCTACGGCGCTGGAGAGCAAGGTCAAGCGACGCCAGGGCAACGAACTCGTGCTGCAGCTGCACCGGCGTGACGATGCGATTGCCGATGTGGTGGATGCGCTGCGCGCACACGGCGCGGTGATCACCGACCTGCACACCGAGAAGCCGGACCTCGAGGATGTGTTCCTGGAGTTGACCCGCAAGGAACGGCGGCCATGAATTTGCGTGGCTTTTACACGCTGCTCTACAAGGAGCTGCTGCGCTTCTACAAGGTGGGGTTCCAGACGCTGCTCGCGCCGGTGCTGACGGCGCTGCTCTATCTGCTAGTCTTTGGACACGTTCTTGAAGAGCACGCGCAGGCCTTTCCCGGGGTGCGATACACGGCGTTTCTGATTCCCGGCCTGATGATGATGGCGGTCTTGCAGAATGCCTTTGCCAACAGCTCGTCGAGCCTGATCCAGTCGAAAATCACCGGCAACCTGATTTTTATTCTGATGACACCGCTGTCGCACGTCGAGTTTTTCCTGGCGTTCGTGCTGGCGGCAGTGGTGCGCGGCGTGGTGGTCGGCGCCGGCGTGTATCTGGCGGCGCTCGTGTTCATTCCGCTGCCGCTGCACAGCGCGTTGGTACTACTCGCATTCGCCGTATTCGCGAGCGCGACGCTTGCGACGCTCGGCATTATTGCCGGATTGTGGGCCGACAAATTCGATCAGCTCGCCGGTTTCCAGAATTTCATCATCATGCCACTCACCTTCCTGAGCGGCGTGTTCTATTCGATTCACTCGCTGCCGCTGTTCTGGCAGACGTTGTCGCACTTCAATCCGTTCTTCTACATGATCGACGGCTTTCGCTACGGATTCTTTGGTGTCTCGGACGTTAGTCCGCTGCGCAGCTTTGCCGTCGTACTGGCGTCACTGGCTGTGCTGTCCGCGCTGACACTCGAACTCCTGCGACGCGGGTACAAAATCCGCAGCTGACACCCTTTCTCCCCTCTCCCACAGGGAGAGGGGCCGGGGGTGAGGGTGTATGCAGTGCGAAATCGACCCATACCGAGCAAGGACATTACACTTCGCTCTTTTCTCCCTCCTGTGCTCGGCGTATGCTGGCCGCCCCTTGCAATGCGGCCAGCGTGGCCCAATTCACTACTCCACCATGACGCGAGCCGAAGACATCCAACAACTCATCGAGGCCGGTCTGCCCGGCGCGCAGGTGCGTGTGAGCGGGGATGACGGCCAGCATTTCGAGGCAGTGATCGTATCCGCGGACTTTGCCGGCAAGAGCCTCGTGCAGCAGCACCAACTGGTGTACCGGGCGCTCGGGCAGAACATGCGCGACGCGGTGATCCATGCCCTGGCGCTGCGCACCCTGACCCCGGAACAGTATGCCGCCGAAGGCGGGCACTGACTCCGGCCGAATTCTATTATTCCTTTCGAAGGAGACATCCATGAACGTGCAGGACAAGATTCGCAAGCAGGTTGAGGAAAACGACATCATTCTTTATATGAAGGGTTCACCGCAGTTTCCGCAGTGCGGGTTCTCGGGGCGCGCCACCCAGCTGCTGAAGGCCTGCGGCGCCAAATTCGCCTCGGTAGACGTGCTCGCCGACCCGGAGATCCGCGAGGGTATCAAGCAGTTCTCCAGTTGGCCGACGGTTCCACAGCTCTATATTAAGGGTCAGTTCATCGGCGGTTCAGACATCATGGCCGAGCTCCACCAGAAGGGCGAACTGCAAAAACTGGTGGCCGAGGCCCAGGCCAGCGCGAAATCCGCTTAGGCCCTTACCCCCGCCGAAAATGCCCATCTCTGGGCTTTTTCAGGTCCTTCCGGTGTAAACTATCCAGGCCGCCCCCTCCGGGCGGCCTTTGGTTTTTCAGCTCGGTGAGACCCGGCCTTCATTAATTTATATGGACAAACTGATTGTCTACGGCGGTACCCCCCTGCGTGGCGAGATCCGCATTTCGGGTGCCAAGAACGCGGCGTTGCCGATCCTGGTGGCATCGATTCTTGCCGACAGCCCCATGCTGATCGGCAACGTGCCGCACCTGCAGGACATTACCACCACCATGGAGCTGCTCGGGCGCATGGGCGTGAACCTGACGGTGGGCGACAAGATGACCATCGAGGCGGACACCGCCACGATTAATTCACTGCGCGCGCCGTACGAGCTGGTGAAAACCATGCGTGCCTCGATTCTGGTGCTGGGTCCGTTACTCACACGTTTCGGTGAGGCCGAGGTGTCGCTGCCCGGCGGTTGCGCGATCGGTTCGCGTCCGGTCAACCTGCATATCAAAGGTTTGCAGGCGATGGGCGCCGACATCAAGGTGGAAGACGGCTATATCAAGGCCAAGGCCAAGCGCCTCAAGGGTGCGCGCATTTTCATGGACATGGTGTCGGTGACAGGCACCGAGAACCTGATGATGGCGGCCGCGCTGGCGGACGGTGTGACCGTGATTGAAAACGCCGCGCGCGAGCCGGAAGTCACCGATCTTGCGCTGTGCCTGAACAGCATGGGCGCGAAGATCCGGGGCGCCGGCAGCGACGAGATCACCATCGAAGGCGTGACGCGCCTCGGTGGCGGCAAACACATGATCGTTCCGGATCGCATCGAAACCGGAACCTATCTGGTGGCTGCGGCCATGACCGGCGGCGCCGTCAAGCTGCGCAACACCCAGCCGCACCTGCTGGAAGCGGTGCTCGACAAGCTGCGCGAGGCCGGCGCCACGATCGCGACCGGCGATGACTGGATCAGTCTCGACATGCAGGGCAAACGCCCCAAGGCGGTAAGCGTGCGCACCGCGCCCTATCCGGCCTTCCCGACGGATATGCAGGCGCAGTTCATTGCCATGAACGCGATTGCGGACGGCGCATCCAGTGTCACCGAGACCGTGTTCGAGAGCCGCTTCCATCACGTGCAGGAACTGGTGCGCCTCGGTGCCGACATCGAGATTCGCGGCAACACCGCGCTGACGCGCGGCGTCGCCAGGCTGCGCGGCGCGCCGGTGATGGCCACCGACCTGCGCGCCTCGGCCTGTCTGGTGCTGGCTGGCCTGGTGGCCGAGGGCGAGACGCTCATTGATCGCATCTATCACATCGACCGCGGCTACGAGTGCATCGAGGAAAAGTTTCAGCAGCTCGGTGCGCGCATTCGGCGCGTGCCCAGCACCAATCGCAGTGCTGTCAGCAACACGGCCTGAGCCATGACCGAAAGCATCAAGATTGCGCTGTCCAAGGGGCGGATTCTGGAAGAGAGTCTGCCGTTGCTGGCGCGCGCCGGTATCGAGCCGGTCGAAAACCCGCTCAAGAGCCGCAAGCTCATCATTGATACCAATATCCCCGGCACCCAGATCGTCATCATCCGTGCCGCCGACGTGCCCACCTATGTGCAGTTCGGCGCCGCCGATCTCGGCATCGCCGGGCGCGACGTGCTCATGGAGGTCGAAGGCCATGACCTGTACGAGTTGCTCGACCTCAAGATTGCACGCTGCCGTCTGATGGTGGCCGAGCCGGTCGGGCTCGCCGCGAAGGATGATCCCAAATCCTGGACGCGGGTGCGTGTGGCCACCAAGTACGTGAACATCACGCGCCGGCACTTCGCGGCCAAGGGTATTCAGACCGATATCATCAAGCTCTACGGCTCGATGGAACTGGCGCCGCTGGTTGGTCTGTCGGATCGCATCGTGGATCTGGTCGAGACCGGCAACACCTTGAAGGCGAATGGTCTGGCCGAGATCGAGCAGCTTGCCGACATCAGTGCCTGGCTGGTGGGCAATCAGGCCTCGATGAAAATGAAACACGCCACACTCAAGCCGCTAGTCGAGCGCTTTCGTCAGGCGGTTGTCGGGTGACCGATGACACTCGCGCTGCGCACCCTCAACACCGCTGAGCCCGGCTTCCGCGCCGCGTTCACGGGGCTGCTCGATCGCGCCCAGGGACTGGATGCCAAGGTCGAAAGTGTGGTGCGCGATGTGATCGGCGCCGTGCGCATACGTGGCGACGCCGCGCTATTAGACTACACCGCACGCTTCGACCGCTGGACCCCGGCTTCGGCTGCCGCGCTGGAGATTCCGCAGAACCTGCTCGCCCAAGCAGCGCAAAAAATTCCCGCCGATCAGCGTACAGCCTTGGAGCAAGCCGCCGCGCGCGTGCGTCGTTATCACGATCGCCAGAAGATCGATTCCTGGAGCTACACTGAAGCCGACGGCACGCTGCTCGGCCAACAGGTCACGGCCCTCGACCGCGTCGGTCTGTATGTGCCCGGCGGCAAGGCCGCCTATCCGTCTTCGGTATTGATGAATGCCATCCCCGCCAAGGTCGCGGGCGTGCCCGAACTCATCATGGTGGTGCCGACCCCGGATGGTCAGTTGAACGACCTGGTGCTGGCGGCGGCGCACATCGCCGGTGTCGATCGCGCCTTCCGCATTGGTGGTGCGCAGGCGGTAGCAGCCCTTGCCTTTGGCACGGACAGCGTGCCAAAGGTCGACAAGATCGTCGGTCCCGGCAACATCTACGTGGCGACCGCCAAGCGCATGGTGTTCGGCCAGGTGGATATCGACATGATCGCCGGCCCGTCCGAGATCGTGGTGGTGTGCGATGGCCAGACCGATGCGGCGTGGGTGGCAATGGATCTTTTTTCCCAGGCTGAACATGACGAGGACGCGCAATCGATCCTGATCTCGCCGGATTTCCTTTTCCTGGCGAAGGTGAAGGCCGAGATGGAACGGCTGCTACAAGACATTCCGCGCGCCGCTATCATTCGCGCCTCGCTCGAAGGACGCGGGGCGCTGATCGCGGTGCGCGATCTGGACGAGGCCGCCGCACTGGTGAACGAGATCGCCCCCGAACATCTCGAACTCTCCATCGAAGAGCCGCTCGACTTGGCGAAGAAAATCCGGCATTCCGGTGCCATTTTTCTCGGCCGCTACACGGCCGAGGCGCTCGGCGATTATTGTGCCGGACCAAACCACGTGCTGCCGACCTCCGGCACCGCGCGCTTTTCCTCGCCGCTCGGCGTGTACGATTTCCAGAAGCGCACCAGCCTCATCCAGTGCTCGCCGCAAGGCGCATCGGACCTGGGCAAGATCGCCGCTGTGCTGGCGCACGGCGAAGGCCTGACCGCACACGCGCGTTCGGCCGAGTATCGGATCAAGAAATAATATTCGTCCTCAAACCGAATAAGCCCGCGTAGGTCCGATTAGCGCAGTGTAATCGGACGAATGGATTATTTACGTGAAAGATAAAGACCTCATCACCAGCCTGATCCGTCCGGAGATCCATGCGCTCCAGGCTTATCACGTGCCGGACTCCGCCGGGCTTATCAAGCTCGACGCAATGGAGAATCCCTACAGCTGGCCCGAGGCGCTCAAGCAGGAGTGGCTGGAGATGCTGCGGGATGTGCCCATCAACCGCTATCCGGACCCATCGGCGCGATCGCTGCGCGCGCAACTCAAACAGTCGCTCGAGGTACCGGCCGACATGGACGTGTTGCTCGGCAACGGTTCGGATGAGCTGATCCAGCTCATTCTCTTGGGTGTGGCGCGTCCGGGCGCCGTGGTGCTGGCGCCGACGCCGACCTTCGTGATGTACAAAATGATCGCGACCTTCGTCGGCATGCGGTTCGTCGGCGTGCCACTCGCCACCGACTTTGGGCTCGATCTGGCCGCCATGCGCGCAACGATCCAGCAGCATCAGCCGGCGGTGGTGTTTCTCGCCTATCCGAACAACCCGACCGGCAACCTGTTTGACGAACAGGCCATCGAAACCCTGCTGCGCGAATCACCGGGACTGGTCGTAGTGGACGAGGCCTATCATGCTTTTGCTCAGCGTAGCTTCATGGACCGCCTCGGGCAGCACGACAACCTGCTGGTGATGCGCACCCTGTCCAAGCAGGGTTTGGCCGGGCTGCGTCTCGGCATCCTGGCCGGTGACCCGGCGTGGCTGGCCGAATTCGACAAGCTGCGCTTGCCGTACAACATCAATAGTCTCACCCAGGCGAGCGCCGGGTTTGCACTGAAACACAAGGATGTTCTGGACGAACAGGCCACGCGCCTGCGCGCAGAACGCGCGCGGCTGTTACAGGACCTTGCCGCCCTGTCGGGCGTGCAGGTCTGGCCGAGCGCCGCCAATTTCATCCTGTTTCGCACTGCCAAGCCTGCCGATGCGGTATTTACCGCACTGCGACAACAGGGCGTGCTCATCAAAAATCTATCCGGAGCTGGTGGTGTTCTGGCGAATTGTCTGCGAGTCACGGTCGGCACCCCGGAGGAGAACGCTGCATTTCTTGCCGCCCTGTGAAATTCCTGTTCCGGGGCGGATTTGCTACCATGGACCTTGATCAATCCAATGGATGACGTCATGGCACGCAGCGCCAAGGTCACGCGCAATACCAAGGAAACCCAGATCACGGTGAGCGTGAATCTGGACGGCAGTGGCACGGCCCGCTTCGATACCGGCATTCCGTTTCTGGAGCACATGCTCGACCAGATCGCGCGCCACGGTTTGATCGACCTCGACATCGTTGCCAAGGGCGATTTGCACATCGATGCGCACCACACGGTCGAGGACATCGGCATCGCCTTCGGTCAGGCGCTTGCCAAAGCGGCCGGCGACAAGCAGGGGATCCGCCGCTATGGGCACGCCTACGTGCCGCTGGACGAGGCCTTGTCGCGCGTCGTGGTTGATCTCTCCGGTCGTCCCGGCCTTGAGTACCGGGTGGAGTTCCCGCGTGCCCGGGTCGGTGAGTTCGATGTCGATCTGGTGCATGAATTCTTCCAGGGGTTTGCCAATCACGCGCTGGCCACGGTACACGTGGATGGCATTTCCGGACAGAACGCGCATCACATCGTCGAGACCGTGTTCAAGGCGTTTGGACGCGCGCTGCGCATGGCGCTGGAGCCGGACGCGCGTATGGCCGGCGTCGTGCCGTCGACCAAGGGCAGCCTTTAAAACTCTCGATACCAGGCGCAAGGCTTGATTGGTTTATTCAAATAGCGAGTTCATTGCGTCGTTGCGGCAAGCATCCATCAAGACTCTTTCATGAATACCGTCGCGGTTATTGATTACGGCATGGGCAACTTGCGTTCGGTGGTGAAGGCCATCGAGCACGTCGCGCCGCGCGCCCGCGTGCGGCTGACGAGCAACGCGGAAGAAGTGGCGCACGCCGATCGCGTGGTGTTTCCCGGTCAGGGTGCCATCGCCGGTTGCATGGCCGCGCTCGACTCCTGTCAGCTTCGCGCCGCCGTGCTCCAGGCGGTACAGACCAAGCCATTTCTCGGCATCTGTCTCGGACTGCAGGCGCTGTATGACTTCAGCGAGGAGGGCGGCGGCGTGAAGGGTCTGGGCGTTTTGACCGGGCGCGTGCCGCGCTTCCCGCCGGCAAAGATGCGCGATGCCGTCACGAGTCAGGCCCTCAAGGTACCGCACATGGGCTGGAACCAGGTGCAGCAGGTGAAGGCCCACCCGCTGTGGAAGGATATTCCCTCCGGGTCGCGTTTCTATTTCGTGCACAGCTATTATGTGGAGGCTGGCGAGCGCGATGACGTGACCGGCATCACCGAGTACGGCCTGCGTTTCACCTCGGCGGCAGCGCGCGCGAATATTTTTGCCGTGCAGTTCCATCCCGAAAAAAGCGCGCAGGCCGGATTGAAACTGCTCGAAAACTTCATGGCTTGGGATGGTAAACCGGCCTGAGCGACACATGCAACGATTTGCTCTATATTCACTCAAGTAAGCCGACAGCCCGAAACAGAACATGACGTCGCCCCGCATGCTGGTCATTCCCGCAATCGATCTTAAAGATGGAAAGTGTGTGCGCCTGCGCCAGGGGCGCATGGAGGACGACACCGTATTCTCCCATGACCCGGTGGCGATGGCCGGGCGCTGGATCAAGGAGGGCGCGCGCCGCATCCATATCGTTGACCTGAACGGCGCGTTCGCCGGCAAACCGGTGAACGGTGAGGTCATCGAAGCGATTGCCCGCGCCTACCCCGAGGTGCCGGTCCAGGTGGGCGGCGGGATTCGCGACGAAGAGACCATCGAGGCCTATCTCGGCGCCGGGGTGCGTTATGTGATTCTTGGCACCAAGGCGGTGAACGTGCCGCACTTCGTGAGCGACGTGTGCACCGAGTTTCCGGGGCACATCATTGTCGGCCTGGACGCGAAAGACGGCAAGGTGGCGATCGATGGCTGGTCGAAGCTCTCCGGCCACGATGTGGTTGACCTGGCAAAAAAATTCCAGGATGACGGCGTCGAGGCGATTATCTATACCGACATCGGCCGCGACGGCATGCTCTCTGGCGTAAACATCGAGGCCACGGTGCGTCTCGCCGATGCCATCACCATTCCGGTGATCGCGTCGGGCGGCATCACCAACCTCGACGATATTCGCAAGCTGTGCGGCGTGGCGGACCACGGCATCACTGGCGCCATCACCGGTCGTGCGATCTATGAGGGTTCGCTCGATTTCGCGCAGGCGCAGAAACTCGCGGACGAGCTGAGCAAGTAATGCAGTATTGCGTATTGGAAGACTTGAATACGTCAACTCATCACTAATCACTTGATGTAATCAGCCATGGGCCTCGCCAAACGCATCATCCCCTGCCTCGACGTGGACAATGGCCGCGTGGTCAAGGGCGTCAAGTTCGTGGAAATCCGGGATGCCGGTGACCCGGTCGAGATCGCGCGCCGCTACGATCAGCAGGGCGCGGACGAGATTACCTTTCTCGACATCACCGCCAGCAGCGACAACCGCGAGACCATGGTGCACGTGGTGGAGAAGGTCGCCGAGCAGGTATTCATCCCGCTCACCGTGGGGGGCGGTATTCGCAAGGTCGAGGACATCCGCCGCATGCTCAATGCCGGTGCCGACAAGGCCGCCATCAATACCGCTGCCGTGTCGCGGCCGGAGTTTGTAAAAGAGGCTGCCGACCACTTCGGTTCGCAATGTATCGTGGTGGCCATCGACGCCAAGCAGGTGGCGTTCGGCGACCAGCCGCGCTGGGAGGTATTTACGCACGGCGGCCGCAAGGCCACGGGCCTGGACGTTCTGGAATGGGCGGCGCGCATGACCGAGTGCGGCGCCGGCGAAATCCTGCTCACCAGCATGGACCGCGATGGCACCAAGGACGGATTCGATCTCAAGCTCACGCGCGCGGTGTGCGATGCGGTCAGTATCCCGGTGATTGCCTCCGGCGGCGTCGGGAACCTCGATCACCTGGTGGACGGCATAACCCAGGGACACGCCGACGCGGTACTGGCGGCCAGCATCTTTCACTTCGGCGAATACACGGTCGGTCAGGCCAAGCAGCGCATGGCCGAGCGCGGCATCGAAATGCGGCTGTAGTGTTGCTCATCGGTGGCTGAAATTATCTCCACAGTTGCTTCCTTCCAGTCTGTGCTGTGAAATGGCCACTATGTCTACTGAATGGCTCGACGCAATCAAGTGGGACCGGGACGGTCTGGTGCCGGCGATTGCCCAGGATTCTGTTTCCGGCAAGGTGTTGATGGTTGCCTGGATGAACCGCGAGGCGCTGGCCGAAACCGTGCGCACCAATAAGGCCGTGTACTGGTCGCGCTCGCGCCGCAAGCTGTGGCGCAAGGGCGAGGAATCTTGCCATGAGCAGCTGGTGCGCGATATTCGCCTCGATTGCGACAGCGACGTGCTGCTCCTGAGTGTCGAGCAGCAGGGCGGCATCGCCTGCCACACCGGCCGGGAGCACTGCTTTTTCCAGCAGTTGCAAGGCGAACGCTGGATCGCCGTGGAGCCCGTGCTCAAGCCGGAAAGCGAGATTTATGGCAAGAAATAGTGCTGCCAGCGTTCGCCGTGGATATTCCTAGGGAAGTTGGGCTGAAACGGCCTGCGCTGGCAGTTTTGGCAGTTCTCATTTACCCACGTGAGTCCCATGGTTAGTATGTTGACCACGTGACTCCTTGAACCTGGATCGGTCCGACGTGTCTGACATTTTGACCAAACTCGCCGCTGTGCTGGAGGCGCGCAAATCCGCGGCGCCGGATTCGTCGTACGTGGCCGGCCTGTATGCCAAGGGGCTGGATGCGATTCTCAAGAAGATCGGAGAAGAGGCGACCGAAACCGTGCTCGCCGCCAAGGGCGGCGACCCCAGGCAAATCGTTTACGAGACCGCCGACCTCTGGTTTCACACGCTGGTGTTGCTCGCCCAACAGGGACTTAAGCCCGAAGATGTTCTTCAGGAGCTCGATCGGCGCTTCGGATTGTCGGGCCTGGAGGAGAAGGCCGCGCGCAAGGAGAAGAGTCGATGAACGACTGCATCTTCTGTAAAATCGCCGGCGGCACGATCCCATCCGACCGGGTGTACGAGGATGAGCAGGTGGTGGTGTTCAAGGACATCTACCCGAAAGCGCCAGTGCATCTGCTGATGGTGCCGCGCCAGCATATCGAAAGCCTGAACGAGCTGATGCCCGCGCACGATGGCCTGATGACGCACATGTTACGGTCCTTGCCGGAGGTAGCGCGCCGCGCCGGTCTGACCGACGGTTACCGTACTATTATCAATACCGGACGCGGCGGGGGACAGGAGGTGCTGCATCTGCACCTGCATATTTTGGGTGGCGGACGCCTGCCCGGATTTTAACGTTTCAACGGAGAGCAAACATGGGTTCATTCAGCATTTGGCACTGGTTGGTGGTATTGGCCATCGTGGTCGTGATCTTCGGCACCAAGAAGCTGCGCAACATCGGCGGCGATCTGGGCGGGGCGATCAAGAATTTCAAAGAATCGATGAAGAGCGAGAGCGGCGACAAGCCGGAAGAGTCTGCCAAGCCGGAAGAGACAAAGAAGATCGAGTCGCGAGTCGTGGAAGGCAAGGTCACAGCCAGAAAGACCACCAGAAAAAAAGCCTGATTTCAGACGTAGCGACGGGCGACCACCGTGTTCGATATCGCCTTCTCCGAGCTGGTGGTCATTGGTCTGATCGCCCTCGTTGTTCTCGGCCCGAAGCGCCTGCCGGAAATGGCGCGCGCCGCCGGACGCTGGACCGCACGCATCCGCCGTTTTGTCGAGGACGTGAAACGCGACATGGGCAGCGAGTTGCGCCGCGATGAGCTCGCCGAGTTGCGCCAGGTGCATCAGCAGATCACCGAGACCAAACAGATTTTCGAGACTACCGCCAACAGCATGGTTGCCGGCATCGCAGACATCCGCCCGCCCGAAGTTGCGCCGGACTACTTGGTGAAAGCGTTGCCGGACAATTCGGCAACGGCACCGAAGAAACGCGCTGCAAAGTCCGGGCGCAAGAAGGTGGTCAGACCCAAGACCAAAAAGACTCCCGCGCGTCAAAGTCATGTCCGAGCCAGCCGCAAATCCAAGTCCTGAAAGCGGGTTTGTCTCGCATCTCATCGAGCTGCGCAACCGCCTCATGTACGCGCTGGGCGCGGTCGGCGCGGTGTTTCTCGTGCTCGCGCCGTTTTCGAACCGGGTGTATGCGTTTATCGCGCAGCCGCTCATGGACGTGTTGCCGCCGGGTATGAGCATGATCGCTACCGAAGTAGCCTCGCCGTTCCTGACGCCTCTCAAGTTCACACTGGCCGCGGCCGTCACCCTCACCATTCCGTTTCTGCTTTACCAGATTTGGGCGTTTGTGGCGCCCGGTCTGTACAAGCATGAGAAGCGCATGGTGGTGCCGCTGGTGGTATCCAGCGTGCTGCTGTTCTATGCCGGTATGGCGTTTGCCTACTTCGTGGTCTTTCCAACGGTGTTCAAGGTGTTCGTGGACTTTCTGCCGCCGGGCGTGCAGATGATGACCGACATTAAGTCCTATCTGGATTTCGTGTTTTCCATGTTCTTCGCCTTTGGTATCGCCTTTGAAGTACCGGTGGCGGTAGTGATTCTGTCATCCACCGGAATGGTGAACCCGGAGACCCTTGCCGAGAAACGCCCGTATGTGATTGTCGGCGTGTTCGTCGTTGCGGCCATACTCACACCGCCGGATGTCGCCTCCCAGTTCCTGTTGGCCATACCGATGCTGATCCTATTCGAGGTTGGCCTGTTTGTTGCCCGTCTGTTGCATCGCCGCCGTTCGGAGTCCGAAAAGGCGGAACACAAGTCCCTGACGGACACTGAAATGACCGCCGTGCTGGATACCTACGAACAGGAAAATCCGGTCAGACGGCAACGCAAGAAACGCAAGGAATAAAACCGGCCTCTGGGGCGTTAATA
>Ga0315271_10000081_pt1 | contig 42377 bp, 38 predicted proteins | sample C3_top_MG_FD_204664 | JGI IMG/M metagenome (GOLD analysis project Ga0315271, IMG submission 204664) | Sediment microbial communities from Yellowstone Lake, YNP, Wyoming, USA - C3_top | ecosystem: Environmental > Aquatic > Freshwater > Lake > Sediment | place: USA: Wyoming | collected 2017-08-01
ATCGCCCGGCGAAGCAGTTGGCCGGCAGCGATTGCCAGGCTGTGCCTGCGGCGGCGGTCAACTGGAGCGGCTGCGTGATGCCGGGGCGCAACATCGGCAGTGTCGACCTGAGTCGGGCGGACCTCAGTCATTCGATACTTAAATCGGCGAACCTGCGCGGCGCGCTATTGCGTAGCGCCAATCTCAGTTATGCCAACCTTGAAGACGCCGATCTGCGTGATGCCGATCTCAGCCAGACCAATTTCAAGGCAACTCTCCTGCGTGGCGCAAAATTCAGCCGGGCGATCTGGATTGATGGCCGGGAGTGTGCCGATGGATCGGTGGGAGAGTGCCGTTAGGAAATGCAGAACTTCCAGCTGTCCACGCAGCTAGTCCTTTGGTCCTGAGACACATGCCCGGCCCTGTACTGTACGGATTGAGCCCGTTACTCTGCTGGCATGCTTGCCGGTCTGCTGATGATGATGAGCGCGAGGCGTCAGCACCCAAATCAGCCGAACACAACACCATCACAATGGAGTCTTAACTCATGGCGTCCAGGAAAAGAGTGTCCAGAAAAAAAACAGTCACACAGCCAGTGCGTCCACGTTGGCCGGTGTTGGCGATCGGTGCGGCTGGATTTGTGCTGCTGATGTTTGGCATCGGCTATTCGCTTGGCTGGCTCCGAACGGATGGGACGCCGGACGGCGCGTCGGATGCGCAAAGCGCGATGTCCCAGGCGGCCAGCCCGGCCGTGGCGAGTCTCGCCGACCTGCTCCCCCGACTTGAGGCCAAGGTGGCGGCCGATCCAGGCAATCGCGAGCAACGCTTGTTGCTGGCCCAGACGTATGTCGAACTTGGACAATTTGACAAAGGGGTAGAGCAGCTGCGCAGCCTGCACAAGCAAGCGCCGCAAGATAATCCGACCACTATCCTGCTTGCCACAGCTTTGATTCAGCAGGGCACGCAGGACGGCCTGCGCGAAGCCAACAAGCTGCTCGAAGCGGCCGTGCGCGCAAAGCCGGAGGTCATGCCAATGGTGCGTCTGTACCAGGGCGACATACAAATGAAACTGGGCGACGCCCCGGGCGCGGTCAAGATCTGGAGAAACTATCTCGGCAAAATGTCCGCCGATGATCCGCGCCGCGCCCTGTTCGAGGAAAAAATTGCATTGGCGAGCGGCCCGCACTGACGACCACGCGCGGCGCGAAGTTCTTCCGGTTCGTCACCGAGGTTGGGCGGCAGCCTGCGCTCGGTCGTAGCCAGCTCCATACCTTTTTTGCTGAGCAGGATTATCCCAAATAGCCTCATCTGAATACGGACGCACTGCGGTCTCAGACTGCTCGGGCAGCCTAGTTGTAACAAAACCCCCGTTTATCCCCTCATTGGCCGGCGCCCAGCCGGTACAACCCGCCCGCGTATCCATTTAGGGATGAAAAGTGTGCCAGTAGTCTCGATCCTGATACTCACACTACTGGTGGGTATACAGGAGGGGCTACCTGACCTTTCACTTCTGCGGCTACCCATAACCAAAATCCCTAAGCTGTAGTTGCAAATTGACCCTTAATTCGGTTTCGACACGCTAGGTTTTGCCTTGCCTGGGAACGGGCCCATGCCAATTCTCAGGAATAGCAGTTATTGGCATAGCTATTGCAATACTCAGCGTAAAAGCAGTCTGCCGTCGGTATAGCGGCCGCGACGTTTCTTGATCAAGCAAGCACCCTTGCAGCCTGCCGCATCGGACCCGTCGGGACCTGCGTCTAACCATTGATTTAGAGTGGATATGGAGATGGAACCAGTACGGATATTTCAGCAGGATGGAAAAACTCATCTAGTATTTAACACGCTGCTGAGCGTTTCCCAGGCACGCGCGCTGCATGCACAGCTCGGGCAGGTATTGGCGTCGCCCCTGGGCCTGGTTTTAGACGCCGGACAAGTCGAGCAGGTGGATACCGCCGCCATGCAGGTGCTGGCCGGTTTTTGCCGTCACCTGCAGGAACAGGGTGCGCCCATGTACTGGCAAGCGGTGAGTCCTGCTGTGCAACAGGCCGGTCATTTGCTGGGGCTCGAAAACCTCTTTGGAGGTCCGGTGTGAACACGTCGTCTTCCCTGCGCAGGCTGCATTTTGGTCCTCACAGACTGCCTTGGTGGCTGCCTGGGGCGCTGGGGCTCCTGAGTGCCTGGATCTGGGTCGCTGTCTTTGCGCCATTCTGGATGGCCATTGGCAGCGGGATACTGTTTGGCATGTGCATGCTCATGTTGCTCGCTTTGGGCCAGAAAAACATGGTGATGTCTGCTGCGCTGATGGACGAGCAGGAATCGCGACAGGCAGAGAGCGTGCAGCAGGAGGTCGAGGCCCTCATGCCCCATGCCACCTCAGCGGAAATTCTGCCGCAGGTGGACGAGATGGTGCAGTCCATGGCCAGCGAACACCAGAAGCGTCGGCTGGAAGAACTCTTGTTGCGCTGGGTGAGTGTGTCGCAGCAATACAGCGAAGCGGCACTGTCCATGCGCCAGCAAATACATACGGTCACTGAGCAGACCGAATATGCCGCTACCACCATCGCCAGCAGTTTCCAGGCGATCATTAACAAGGCTACGGTACAGGCGCGTCAGGCCATGGAGCTGCTGGAAGGTACCCAGGGCGCCATGACGGAGGGCGTGCCCCAGTCACTCAAAGACTTTATCCGCGTCTCCGACGAACGCCTGACCAAGATGGCCGACGAAGTGGTGCGCGTGGCGGATCTGTCGGTACGCATGGTGCGTGAATTGGATGCCGTGCAAAAACGCGCCCAGACCATCGACGGCTTTCTGCTGGATGTGGACAAGCTCGCCGACCAGACCAGCCTGCTGGCGCTCAATGCCGATATCGAAGCGGCGCGCGTCGGCGAACACGGTCGTGGTTTCTCCGTGGTGGCGCAAGAGGTCCGTCGTCTCAGCAAACGCTCGCACGTATTCAGCGACAGCATACGTTCGCATCTGGAGGGAGTACGTACCGGGCTGAACAAGACCTACGGCGACATGCGTTCCCTGTCCGCTGCCGATGTGAACCATGCTGCCGGTATCAAGCACGAAGTGCTTCAGCTTACGCGTTCGCTGGAAGGAAAAAATCGTGAAGTGGCCGACACCGTGAGCAGCATCAATGCGATCAGCAAGGAAATCGCCCAGGATGTGCAAAACGTCGTGATCTCGCTCCAGTTCCACGACATCACCAGCCAGAAACTCAACGGTATGCTTGAACCCATGGACGACCTGCGCAGCAGGTTGTTTCAGTTGATGCAGGAGACACTCACGTTTGACAAGAGCCTGCTCAAGCGCTTGCCCGGTGATGATCAATGGCTGGCGCGACTGAATGAAAACCCGCATCAGGTCACGGATGCAGCCGCCGTGCCGCGAGGCTATCACACCCCGACGGCGACAGCGCCGAATTCTCCGCTGGATAAGGGTCATGGGCCGGCGGTAGAACTGTTCTGACGGAGGTACGGTATATGGCAAAGATCATGACGGTCGACGACACCGCTACCATGCGGCAGATGATCAGCTTCACGCTGCACAGTGTCGGGCACGAAGTTGTCCAGGCCAGCGATGGTCAAGAGGCGTTGGCGATGGCCAAAAGCAGGAAACTCGACTTGGTGATTGCGGACGTCAACATGCCCAACATGGACGGCATCACCCTGGTGAAATCCCTGCGCGCCCTGCCCGAGTACAAATTTACTCCGATCCTGCTGCTCACCACCGAGTCTCACGAAGCGAAACGGCAGGAAGGGAAAGGCGCCGGTGCGACCGGGTGGATTGTAAAGCCCTTCAACCCGGAGCAGCTGTTGAGCATCGTGAAAAAGGTTCTTGGATAAGTCGATGGCCATCGATATTCGCCAGTTTCACCAGACATTCTTTGACGAGAGCCAGGAAGGACTTGTCAGCATGGAGTCGGCCTTGCTGCACATCGAGCAGGAGTTGTCTGCGACCCTGCCGAACCATGCCACGACCACCGACGCTGAGGTGTTGAACACGATTTTTCGTGTGGTGCATTCGATCAAGGGTGGCGCCAGCACCTTCGGTTTCGGTTGGGTTGCGGATTTTTCCCACCTGCTGGAGACCCTGCTGGACGACGTACGCGCGGGAAGCCGCCAGGTCGATCGGCACACTGCCGGCCTGCTGCTGCGCGCCGTGGACTGTCTGCGGATTCTGCTGGCCAACGCCCGCAGCGGCAAGCCGGTTAATGCGGCCGCGATCGAAGAGGTCAACGCCGAGCTCGAGACGTTGCACCTCACGCCAATGCGCGCCGCAGGTGTCAACGCCGGCGCAGACGCCAGCAGTGGACCGCGTGCGTGGCGTATTCGCTTCTTTCCCAAGCCAGGCCTGTTCTTCAGCGGCAACGACCCGCTGCGGGTGTTGCGTGAACTTTCGAGCCTGGGTGAACTTCGTATCGAGACGGATGTGTCGCGTCTGCCGTCGTGGGATGCCCTGGATCCGGAAACCTGCTATCTCGGCTGGGTACTAGAGCTGTCCGGAAATGTGACGCGCGCTGCCATTACCGAGGTTTTCGCTTGGGTTGCGGATGATTGCGAACTTGAGGTGGAGCCGATCCAGGATCAGTTGCCGCCCGCCGCGACAACCCATGCCGTGTCACGCGGCGTTGAAGATGATCAAGCCAAGTCACGCGGCACTTCGATCCGTGTCAGTACCGGAAAAATGGATACGCTGGTCGATATTGTCGGGGAGCTGGTGATTACTCAGACAATCTTGAATCAGACTGTCGCGCAGTTCGGACCCGACAGCCTGCCGAGGCTCAGCGCCGGCCTGGCACAACTTGAACGAAACTTGCGACAGTTGCAGGAAAACGTCATGCGCATTCGCATGCTCCCCATCGGCTTTGTTTTTAACCGGTTGCCGCGCCTGGTGCGCGATATCGGCCAGCAACTTGGCAAACAGGTGGAGCTCAAGGTCAGCGGGGAAGGCACGGAACTCGATAAAACCGTGATCGAACGCATCAGCGATCCGCTTTTGCATATGGTGCGCAACAGCCTCGATCATGGTATCGAAACCCCGCAGGAACGGCGCGCCGCCGGCAAACCCGAGATTGCCAGCATACGGATCGACGCCAGTCAGCGCGGCGGCCACGTGATCGTCGAAGTAAGAGATGACGGACGCGGCCTCGACCAGGACAAAATCCTGAAGCGCGCGATCGAACGTGGGTTGGTTCCGGCCAATACAAAACTGTCTGCGGAGCAAATCGCCGAGCTCGTCTTTCTTCCTGGATTTACCACGGCCGACAGCGTGAGCGACTTGTCCGGACGCGGGGTAGGACTGGATGTGGTGCGCAACAACATCCATTCTCTCGGCGGGAATATCGATGTGCGCTCGCAAGCCGGACACGGCACCCACTTCACCATACGCCTGCCGCTGACGCTGGCGATACTGGACGGACTGGGTGTGCAGGTCGGATCGCAGACATATATCTTGCCGCTCACCAGTATTACCGAGTCTATGGTATTGGCGCCGGAACAGATCCAGCGCCTGCCCGGCGGCGAGGAAATTTTCCAATTTCGTCAGGAGTACTCGCCGCTCATCCGGTTGCGGCGCGTGTTCGGCGGTACGCCCGGAGACGATGACGTTAATACCGGAATCGTGGTCGTGGTGGAAGCCAACGGGCGGCGCGCCGGACTTCTGGTGGACGATCTGCTGGGCCAACAACAGATCGTGATCAAGAGTCTCGAATCGCATTATCGCCGTGTCGACGGTATTTCGGCCGCGACCATACTTGGAGATGGCACGGTGGCCCTAATTCTCGATATCGGGGGGTTGGTGAGTGCCGTCGCCACACCAGTGCTGAATCAGAATTCAATCCGACCCATCGCGGTCAACCGGCCCGATTCCCGGCCGTCGGCACCGCTTGGCGCCCTGCACTAAGGAGTAACGATATGCAAACTGCTTCCGCAGTCGATTCCTACATGTCACAGACCAATGCCGATAGCTTGTGCCTGACTTTCCGGCTGAGCGATCAGGACTACGGCATTGCGATCAGCAAGGTCCAGGAGATTCGGGAATGGTCCAAGGTGACCCCGTTGCCCAGCAGCCCGTCGTACATTCGGGGCATGCTCAACCTGCGCGGAGCGATCGTCCCCGTCATTGACCTGCGCCGCCGGTTCGGGCTTGAGGCGCTGGAACGTGACGGCTCCACGGTCATCATCGTCGTCAACGTGGGCAATCGCCTGGCCGGTATCCTGGTCGATACCGTGAGCGATGTGGTCAGCATCGATCATGGTCAGCGACGGGCGCTGCCGGAATTTGAAGGACATGCGAATCGACGGTTCATCGAGGGTCTTGCGCAGATCGAAGATCGACTGATGGTGCTGCTGAATGTCGATCAACTGGTGGCGCCCGAAGACCTGGCACCGACACCGCAGACCGCTGGCGATAGCGAACATCGAGGAGCCGTGTGATGGACACAGGTAGGGTACAGAAGCGTGCAGTAAAATTTTCAGGTCAACTTATTACGTTAAGGAGGTCATTCGCCATGTCTCACGTTATTGCTGAATTCAGAAAGATTCTCTACAGCCTTTTCGGGCTTGCCGTGATGGCGTTTCCCGTCCCGGCTTTGGCGGCGGCACTGACGCCCGAATCCATTCCCGGGACAACGGTGGTTACGGCCGATAAGGCCAAGGTCCTGATGGAGAGCGGGGTGTTGATCATTGACACGCGCGTCGCCAATGAATATGTCGAGCAACACATTAAGGGAGCTGTGAATGTTCCTTACAAGGAAAAGAGCGCGAAGACCGTGAACTTCGATGCGAGTCAGGACAGCTTTGATCTTACCAAGCTGCCCGCGGACAAAAGCAAGCCAGTGATCTTTTACTGTAACGCGGGCGAGTGCTGGAAAAGTTACAAATCCAGCGTGGTTGCTGTCAAGGCGGGTTACAAGAACATCTACTGGTTGCGCGGTGGAATACCGGAGTGGAAAGCCAAAGGCTTTCCTGTTGAGTAAGACAGAAAGCGGGATCTGTCCCATCCGAGACGGACTTATTCGTATTGGCGGCATGGGGAATGCCCCCGAGAGAGGTTAATTATGTTGAATAACTTGAGCATCAAAAAGCAGCTCTACATCAGCCTGGGCCTGGTATTTCTGTCCCTGACGGCCCTGACCGGCGTGGACATCTACAGTGTCCGGCAGGGCACCCGTTCGCTGGAATCCGTTTACGAGCATCGGGTCGTGCCGACATCGATGCTTGCCGCGATTGACGACAGCCTCAAGGACCTGCGTTTTCGCATGGCGGGATACCTTCTGGATCAGATGCCGGCCGTGGGCAATACCAACCAGTTGAATGAGTCGCGCGCCAACGTTCCGCAACACTGGAAGGAATTCAAGGCGCGTACGCAGGACGATGAAATCACCGACGAAGCGCGCGTGCTGATCGGGAAAATCGACAAACAGATCGTGATTCTGGGACCGTTTCTGGACAAACTCGAGGCGGCCTACGTCGCGGATGACAAGAAACGGATTTATGTGATGCTGGAAGACGAATGGCCGCAGGTACATGCCGGTTTGCTGAAACCCATCTCCCAGCTGCTGCAAATCCAGGAGGCGGCCGTCAAAACGACTTACGACCGGTATGCCGCCAGTGGCGTGCGGCTGATCGTTGTTGTTCTCATTGTGCTCGCCGGAATCATGGCCGTGATGCTGTATTCCGGGCTGCACACCATTCGCGCCATCGGCAAGCCATTGCAGCAGGCGCTTGCGCTGGCCGCGCGCATCGCATCCGGTGATCTCACCGGCAAGGTCGAGGTACGCTCCAGCAATGAGCTGGGGCAATTGCTGAAGGCGCTGGGGGAAATGAACGGCAATCTGCAACGTCTGGTCGGCAATATCCGCCAGGGCGCCAACGCGGTCGCCGCCGGTTCGCAGGAGCTGAGCTCGGCCACCGAGCAACTGTCCTCTTCTGCGCAGGAGCAGGCCAGTTCCCTCGAGGAGACAGCCGCCTCGATGGAAGAGATGACCAGCACCGTCAAGCAAAATGCCGACAATGCCCTGCGGGCGGACAAGGTGTCGCGCAAGGCGAGCGAAGCGGCGAGCGAAGGCATGGTCACCTCTTCCTCGGCCATGAAATCCATGGACGTCATCAGCACCAGCAGCAAGAAAATTTCTGACATTATCGGCGTGATCGATGAGATCGCGTTTCAGACCAATCTGCTCGCGCTCAATGCCGCGGTCGAGGCCGCGCGCGCCGGTGAGCAGGGTCGCGGGTTCGCCGTGGTTGCCTCCGAGGTGCGAAATCTGGCCCAGCGCAGCGCCTCCGCCGCCAGGGAAATCAAGACCCTGATCGGCGACAGCGTGGACAAGGTCCGGGACGGCACGCAGCTCGTGGGCGCATCGAGCAAAACGCTCGGGAGCATCGTCGAGAGCGTCAAGAGCACTGCCGAGATCATTTCTGAAATCAGCGCGTCCAGCCAGGAGCAGGCCTCGGGTATCGATCAGGTCAACCGGGCCATCATGCAAATGGACAGCGTGACCCAGTCCAATGCCGCCCAGGTCGAGGAGCTGTCCGGCACCAGCCAGTCGCTGGCCGAGCAGGCGGAGCAATTACAAAAACTGGTTGCGCATTTCAAGTTGGAGGCGGACGTGGTGACGCGTCCCGCCCCCAGTGCGAACGTGAGTCAGCAGCCGAAGGTGTCGAATTCAGGCGAGATAGCTCAAGTCTCTGGCCCGCGACTCCGTGCGTTTCGATGAACCAGGGATAGCGGAACCAATTCCGCTGGCGTGACCGATCAACCAGGAGGTATGCAATGGAAACTTTTTATGCAAAAGGCATGAGACTGCGCAGCAAGCTTGTTGGCGCGACGGCGCTGATCTGCCTGCTGGTGAGTGCCGGCGGGGCGATCGGGCTGTACAACATGAAGCAGGTGATGGGGTTCGCTGAAACCTCACATACCTACGTACAAAATGTGATGAAAATGCGCGCGATCGATGATCCCGCCATTCTCAAGGAGTACCAGGACAGCTACGCAAGTGCCGAACGGGCGTATTTGCAGGCCATCGTTTTGACGATCGTCATGGTAGGAATCTCATTGCTGTTACTCGTGGGGGTCAGCTATTACGTCGTGCGCACACTGACCCGCCCGATGAACCGTCTGGTGCATGGCATGATGCGGGCGTCCGAGGGGGACCTGACAGTGTCCTTGAAACTTGATCACCGCCAACGCGATGAAATCGCTGAAGCCAGCGGGGCACTGAATATCCTGATCGATGAAATGAACCAGAGCATTCGTCAGGTCGCCACGGCAGCATCCGCAGTTTCCCTGGGATCGCAAGAGCTCACTGATGCGGCAGAGCAGCTTTCCGCCTCCGCCCAGGAGCAGGCGAGCTCGCTGGAAGAAACCGCCGCCTCCATGGAGGAGATGACCAGCACCGTAAAACAAAGCGCCGACAACGCCATGCAAGCGGACAAGCTGGCGTCCGAATCGAGCGAGGCCGCCAACGAAGGCGTGGTCATGGCCGTGTCGATCAAACGTTCCATGGACATGATCGACGCCAGCAGCAAGAAGATTGCGAACATCACCGGCGTGATCGACGAAATCGCATTTCAAACCAATCTGCTCGCCTTGAATGCGGCGGTCGAGGCCGCGCGCGCCGGTGAACACGGTCGCGGGTTTGCCGTGGTTGCCTCCGAGGTGCGTAATCTGGCGCAACGCAGCGCGACCGCCGCAAAGGAGATTAAAGGCCTCATTCAAGACAGCCTGGAAAAGGTCGGCGACGGTACCCACTTGGTCGGCATTTCCGGCGCCAAGCTTGAAATCATCTCGACCAAGGTAAAACGCGTAGCCAACCTGGTAGCAGAAATCAGTGCCGCCAGTCAGGAGCAGGCATCGGGCATCGACCAAGTCAACCGCGCCATCATGCAAATGGATACGGTGACCCAGACAAATGCCGCACAGGTCGAAGAACTCTCGAGCACCAGCCAGTCGTTGGCCAGCCAAGCGGAAAAAATGAAGGCACTGGTTGCACACTTTAACCTGGGCGGGAGCGTGCCCGGCGTTGTCGAAACCGCTGCCGCAACACAGGTCGCGGCCGTCAATGAGAATAAAAACAGGGAAGCCACGTTCACCCCGGCAAAATCGCCGGAGACACAACCAGTGAAACGACGTGCCAATGTCCAGCCGCTCAAGCCAAAATCGGCGTCGAGCGCACGCACTGGCACTGGTGGCGGTGACTGGACCGAATTCTGATGTGGTCCCGCAACCTGCGGCGCTTATAGATTCATCAAGGGCATCTAGCCCCGGGGCATCACATGCACAGCATTGCTGCGGGACCCGGCGATCACGCCGACAGCATGTTCGTCGATTCGCTCCGGATGATTACGGATGGCGAATTCCGGCAGCTGCGAGAGCTCATCCATTTACATACCGGCATTGCCCTGTCCGATCACAAACGGGCCCTGGTGTGCGCGCGCCTGTCGCGGCGGCTGCGCCACTATCAGTTCACGCGCTACGCCCAGTACTACGAGTTGCTGTCTGAAGGCGACCCGGATGGCACTGAGCTGATGGAAATGATCAATGCGATCACCACCAACAAGACCGACTTCTTTCGCGAAGTGCACCATTTTCAGTTTCTGACCGAACACGTGTTTCCCGAGCACCGGCAGAAAAAAACCCGACGCCTGCGTCTGTGGAGCGCAGCGGCCGCCACCGGGGAGGAGCCCTATTCCCTGGCCATGACCGTGCGCGAAGCTTTTGCTGACGCCCCGGACTGGGATATCAAGATTCTCGCCACTGACATCGATACACGCGTACTGGCGCATGCGCACGACGGTATTTATACCGTAGAGCAGGCCTCTCACATCGAGCCGGCACTGTTGCGCCGTTATTTCTTCAAGGGCAATGGCGAGTATGAGAATCGGGTGCGCGCGAAACCCGTGCTCAAGACGCTACTTCGCTTCCGGCAGCTCAATTTACTGGACGAGCCGTGGCCCATGCGCGCGCCGTTCGATGTGATCTTTTGCCGCAACGTGCTTATTTATTTCGACAAGGTGACACAGCGCCGACTGCTGGAACGCATGTCAACCATGTTGTCGGCGGATGGTTATCTGATGCTCGGACACGCAGAGGCGGTCCATGGGTTCGATCAACTCTACCGCGCGGTTGGCCACAGTATTTACCAGACGCGCGTGGGTCGCACAGCATGAAGACGCCGGTTACACATCGCAACAACATACATCTGCCGGTTCTGGAAGAAGGTGTCGAGCGCGTCACGATCAATATCGGTGGTTTGCGTGCGAGCAGCGAGCCGCTGGTGATCGACACTGTCCTGGGGTCGTGTATTGCCGCTTGCCTGTATGACCCGGTCAGCGGCGTCGGCGGCATGAACCACTTTATGCTGCCTGAAGGATTCGACCCGGATAATCCCGTCAGCACGCGTTACGGTGTAAACGCCATGGAACTATTGATCACCGAGATCATGAAACTCGGCGGGAATCGCCGGCGCTTCCAGGCCAAGGTCTTTGGCGGCGGTCACGTGCTCAATATTCGCGAGAGTCTGGACGGCGTGCCGCAGCGAAATATCGATTTCGTGCGCCGTTTTCTGAATGCCGAACAGATACCGGTAATGAAAGAGGACATGGGCGGCTACCAGGCGCGCCGTGTCCTGTTCTATGCCCATACCGGCAAGGTACTCCTGAAACGTCTGGGCACCAACGACGCGGTGCGTACGGCGGAGGAAGAAATGGTTTACCTGATCAGCCTGAAGAAACAGAAAACGGACGGCGATGTGACACTTTTCTGAGCTTGCCACGATTCGCGCTACGTCAGAAGCATGACAGGCCGAATGTAGCGGGGTTTCGTTAGATGATGACAAGACGAGTGAAGCAGGGTTTCTTCATGTCCGACGCAAGAAAAATACGTGTGTTGATTATTGATGACTCGGCGCTCATGCGCCAACTGCTCACGGCTATTTTTCAGGAAGATTCAACATTCGAAGTGGTGGCCACAGCCGCGGATCCATTAATCGCGCGCCGTAAAATTAAAGAGTTGAAACCGGATGTGCTCACCCTGGATGTGGAAATGCCCAACATGGATGGCATCACCTTCCTCGAAAAGCTCATGCGTCTGCGCCCCATGCCAGTCGTGATGATTTCCTCCATGACCCAACGCAATGCGGAAGCCACGTTTCGGGCACTGGAACTTGGCGCCGTGGATTTCGTCACCAAGCCCGTCAACGGTATTCGCGATCATATCGGCGAACTTGCCCACGAGATACGTACCAAGGTGCGCATGGCGGCAACGGCGCGGATTCGTATTTCAATCGCAGACCCGGTCTCGCCGCCACCGGACAAGGCTCTGGTGAGTTCTCGAAACGTGACGAGCGATGGAGTCATCGCCATCGGCGCCTCGGCCGGCGGTACCCAGGCCATCATGACGATTTTGCGCCACCTGCCTGCACAGATGCCCGGCATCGCCATTGTGCAGCACATGCCGCCGAAGTTCACCGCCATGTTTGCAGATCACCTTAATCGCGTCAGCGCGCTTGATGTGCGAGAGGCCACGGATGGCGAGAAACTCTGTCCCGGTATGGCGCGGGTCGCACCCGGCGGCAGACAGATGGAACTGGCACGCGAGCAAGGCGGCTATGTATTGAGAGTTTACGATGGACCGGCGGTGAATTTGCACCGCCCTTCGGTGGACGTGCTGTTCCGCTCTGTCGCCCAGATGGCCGCTGCCAAAACCATGGGGATATTGCTCACGGGCATGGGCAACGATGGCGCTCAGGGGCTTAAAGCCATGCATACGGCAGGCGCCCATACCCTGGCTCAGGACGAGGCGAGCAGCGTGGTTTTCGGCATGCCCGACCAAGCGATACGATTGGGGGCGGCGCGCGAAGTGTTGGCGCTGGAACGCATTGCGGAGCGCATCAGGCAGTGGAGTGCGTGATGCATGGCGGGCGCTATCGCCGGGCTTCCCTAGTGAAAAGGCTGCTGTATCCGTTCGAGTAATTGTTGCGCGGTTCGCAGTTGCGCCTCGAGATCCCGGCGCTCGCGATCGAGTGTGGCGATGTGCTCATTCAGGCTGTCCATGTCCTGCTGGATTTTCATCAGTATCCCGAGCTTGTGTTCAATTGCGGCACGATGCTGTTGTATCTGGGCAAACACCGGGGTGACTGCGACTTTGAACCAGTTCTTGGCGGATTCGTTGCATTCGTGAAACGTTTGGCGCGCCTGGCTCGCCAGGGTAATGAAGAATTTCTTGATGACGAAACTCTGCTCCGTCATCAGCGTGGCCGGACTGTTGCGAAAGAGCTCCGCCTTTTCTTCAAGGCGCTTGAATTCAATGTGACTGGCTATCAGCGACAAGGCTGGTGGCTTGATCACGTTCATTCCATACTCGGTGTGCAGGCGTTCGTAGATATGCTCTACCGCCTTGCGGATATCGTCCGCGCACCGGTTCACCTGCTGCATCTGATTGGCGGCGCCGCGAAAAAACGTGGTCATGCCGGCTTGCAGGCCGTGAGTAGTCCAGCTGTCTTGCATATCGTTACGCGCCGCCTGAATCAAGGCGTCAATGCTTTTCATGCTCATGTAGCCCAGCAGGGTACCGGCCTGCTGTGTGAGGGCCGCGCGCGTGACCTGAAAACCCTCCAGTTCTTTGTCGTACTTTTTCTTTTCCTCACGCACGTGTGAAACCAGTTTCTGGATGGCGTCCAGATTTTTGTTGCCGAGCTGTTTTAGCTGATTCAGCTGCCCCTGATTTGCCGTCAGTTTCGACTTGATGAGATTGTGACTGTTTTCCACGCGCGCGCTCATTTCCTGCACAACACGGTCGCGGATCAGGGTATGGCGAGATGGAATCAGGTCCTGCGCCAGCCGTTCTTCAAGCATCAACAGGCCGCTTCGCTTCAAAAGTGCGGCATCGGACTGGATTCGGCCGACCAGCCCCTTTTGCGCGGATACAGGCAGCACCCATTTCTGGTCGATCTGCAAAGTCTGCGCGACGCTCTCGGTTTGCCGGGCAATGTTTTCCGCAACCGTCGTTTCGCTCTGCAACTCGTCCCACATCACGTCGATCTTGTTTAATGCCACGAGCACACCACCGCGCCGGGTTTTGCGCACGTGTTGTGTCCATGTGTCGTAATCCGATTTGGTCACGCCGGTATCGGCCCCGAGTACAAACAGGACGATCTGCGCGCTGGGCAACATGCTGAGTGTCAGTTCAGGCTCTGTACCGATGGCGTTCAGGCCGGGTGTGTCGAGTATCACCAGACCCTGTTTCAGTAACGGATGGGGATAATTGATGGTCGCGTGTCGCCAGACCGGTATTTCCACGATCCCGTCGGCGGGCACGGTTTCACCTTGGCGCCGGCTGGTCTCCGGGTCATACAGGCCAAGTTCCTGGGCCTCGCGTATGTGTACTTGTTTGGTGCGAGTGGTTTCCAGGAATGCGGCGCGCACTTCCTCAGCAGAGTCAGGCTTCAAAATATGCAAGGTGGTCCAGTGTATGGGGGTGCGTTTGTACTCGGCAATTGACAATGAGGTTTTGCGAGTTTCGATCGGCAGCAACCGTATTGAGGCTTCCTCTTTTTCGTCGTAGCGCAGCTCAGTCGGACACATGGTGGTGCGGCCCGCCCCCGACGACAGCAGGCGTTGCTTGAAGTCGGCAAAGAAAATCGCGTTCAACAATTCTGTTTTACCGCGCGAAAATTCACCCGCCAGCGCTACGGTTAGCTTGTCCGACTGGATTTCCTCAATGAGTTCGTAGGTTCGCAGGTCCTCGATGCCGTCGGTATAGCCCTGGCTTTCAATCCAGGTTTGGTAGGAGCGGATCGCGTCGGACAGACCATCGCGCCACGCCTTGTATGCCCGCAGCTGTTGTGAGAATGCTTTCCCGGCCTGCGGCGCAACAGCCTGCGGCGTCGCGCCAGCGGGGGTGTTGGGCACGATCGAAAGCCGTACTTTCTGGCTGGATTGTCTGTCAGCCATGGGAGAACGGCGGTTTGCAGGTGGGCAGTGTGCCTCGTGGCATGGTTTCGCAGGATCACTTGTCTGGTGACCATATATGAGTGCAAAAGTTGAGCCAGAATGCATATCACATGCTGGTATCGGGGGTTCTTGCGTCGGCAGGCTGAATTCAGGGGGGGGGCATGAATTTTCCACCCGGAGTCAGGCAGGAGCAGGTGCTGTTCCGCGATCCCGCCTCTCCATGCGCCCCGCAGGCCGTGGCGGATGGCAATTTAGCGAGGGACCGCTGCTGCCAAAAGAGCCGATTTATTCGGGTTCGTAACCGAGGTTCGGCGACAGCCAGCGTTCGATGGCGGCGAGATCCATGCCTTTGCGACGCGCATAGTCTTCGACCTGGTCCTTGGCCAGCTTGCCGACCGCGAAGTATTGCGATTCGGGGTGCGCGAAGTAGAAGCCGCTCACCGCCGAGGCCGGCCACATGGCGAAGCTCTCGGTCAGTTCAACGCCGGCGTTCTTGGTGGCGTCGATCAGCTTGAAGAGCAACTCCTTCTCGGTGTGATCCGGGCAGGCCGGGTAACCGGGGGCGGGGCGGATACCTTGGTAGTCTTCACGAATGAGACGCTCGCAGTCGAGCGCCTCGTCCGCCGCATAGCCCCAGTATTCCTTGCGCACGCGTTCGTGCAGGCGTTCGGCGAAGGCCTCGGCCAGCCGGTCGGCCAGCGCCTTCACCATGATTGAGTTGTAGTCGTCGTGCTTGGCCTCGAACTGTTTGGCCAGTGCATCGGCGCCGGTAATCGTGACCGCGAAGGCGCCAATATAATCTTTTAGGCCGGACTCCTTCGGGGCAACAAAATCAGCTAGTGCGCGATTCGGCCGGCCGGGCGGTTTTTCGTCCTGCTGGCGCAAGCTGTGCAGCGTCATGCGCAGCTCGCGGCGTGCATCGTCCACGTACACCTCGATGTCATCGTCGTGCACGCTGTTCGCGGCAAACAGGCCCACGACGCCGTTGGCCTTGAGCGATTGATCGGCGAGCAGGCGCTTCAGCAGTGTCTGCGCGTCGTTGTAGAGCTTGGTCGCTTCGCCACCGACCTTTTCATCCTGCAAGATTGCCGGGAAGCGGCCGTGCAGCTCCCAGGTGATGAAGAACGGCGTCCAGTCGATATAACGCGCGATTTCCTCGAGCGGGTAGTTGCGCAGTGCGCTGATACCGAGCTTGCCGGGGGCGGGCGGGGTGTGCGCGCTCCAGTCGATTTTCGCCTTGTTGGCGCGCGCCTCGGCGAGCGACAGCATGCGCACATTTGCCTGCTTGCCGGCGTGGCGCGCGCGCACCTCGTCGTATTCGGTCTGCACCTTGGCGACGAAATCGGCGCGCAGGTCGGTGGACAGCAGGTTCGAGGCCACGCCTACGCCACGCGAGGCGTCTTTCACCCAGATCACCGGCTGTGCGTAGTGTGGCGCGATTTTCACCGCAGTGTGCACACGCGAGGTGGTGGCGCCGCCGATCAGCAGCGGAATACTGAAACCCTCGCGCTGCATCTCCTTGGCGACATGTGCCATCTCATCAAGCGACGGTGTGATCAGCCCCGACAAGCCGATGATGTCAACTTTGTGCTTCTGCGCTTCTTCCAGGATTTTCGCGGCTGACACCATGACGCCGAGATCGATGACCTCGTAGTTGTTGCAGGCCAGCACCACACCGACAATGTTCTTGCCGATGTCGTGCACGTCGCCCTTGACCGTGGCCATGAGGATCTTGCCCTTGGGCTTGGCGCCGGCGGACTTCTCGGCCTCGATGAACGGCACCAGATGTGCGACCGCCTTTTTCATCACACGCGCGCTTTTCACCACCTGCGGCAGGAACATCTTGCCGGCGCCAAACAGATCGCCGACCACGTTCATGCCGTCCATGAGCGGACCTTCGATCACCTGGATCGGACGCGCGAATTGCTGGCGCGCCTCTTCCGTGTCGAGCGTGACGTATTCATCATTGCCGTGCACCAGCGCATGGGTGATGCGCTCGGTAACTGGCAGCGTGCGCCAGCTGAGGTCCGGGCCCTTGGCCTGCTCGCCCTTACCGGTATATTTCGGCGCAATCTCGATGAGGCGCTCGGTGGCATCCGGGCGACGGTCGAGCACCACATCCTCAACAAGCTTGCGCAGTTCCACCGGAATGTCTTCATACACCGCTAGGGCGCCGGCGTTGACAATGCCCATGTCCATGCCGGCCTGGATGGCGTGGTACAGGAACACCGAGTGGATCGCCTCGCGCACCGGGTTGTTGCCGCGGAACGAGAACGACACATTCGACACGCCACCGGAGATCAGCGCGTACGGCAGTTGCTGCTTGATCGCGCGGGTCGCCTCGATGAAGTCCATGGCGTAGTGATTGTGTTCCTCGATGCCGGTCGCGACCGCGAATATATTCGGATCGAAAATAATATCCTGCGGCGGAAAGCCGACCTGCTCGGTGAGAATCTTGTAGGAGCGCGCGCAGATTTCGATCTTGCGCTTTTTCGTATCGGCCTGGCCGGTTTCATCGAAGGCCATCACCACTACGGCCGCGCCATAGCGCCGGCAGGCGCGCGCCTGCTCGATGAACTTGGCTTCGCCTTCTTTGAGACTGATGGAATTCACCACCGGCTTGCCCTGGGTACGCTTGAGGCCGGCCTCGATCACGTTCCATTTCGAGGAGTCGATCATCACAGGCACGCGCGAGATCGCCGGCTCCGAGGCGATCAGATTCAGGAACAGGCCCATGGCAGCCTCGCCATCGAGCATGGCCTCGTCCATGTTGATGTCGATGATTTGCGCGCCGTTTTCGACCTGGCTGCGGGCCACCTCCAGCGCCTTGTCATACTCGTTGTTGAGAATGAGCTTCTTGAAGGCCGCCGAACCGGTGACGTTGGTGCGCTCGCCGACGTTTACGAACATCGTGTCCGGTCCGATGTTGAACGGCTCCAGCCCGGCCAGCCGGCACTGCGGCTCGATCTTCGGAATGTCGCGCGGGCGAATGTCGCGCACGGCTTGCGCAATCGCCTGAATGTGCGCCGGGCTGGTGCCGCAGCAGCCGCCGACGATATTGAGGAAGCCGGAGTCTGCCCATTCGTGGATATTTTTCGCCATGAACTCGGGTGACTCGTCATAGCCGCCGAACTCGTTCGGCAGGCCGGCGTTCGGGTGGCTCGACACGTGCACGTTCGCGACTCGCGCCATCTCCTCGACATACTGGCGCAACTGCGTGACGCCGAGCGCGCAGTTGAGGCCGATGCTGAGCGGGTTGGCATGCGAGAGCGAATTCCAGAATGCCTCGGTGGTCTGGCCCGAGAGCGTGCGGCCGCTCGCATCCGTGATGGTGCCGGAGATCATGATCGGCAGGCGCAGACCGGTCTTCTCAAAATACTGGTCGATGGCGAACAGCGCGGCTTTCGCGTTGAGCGTGTCGAAAATGGTTTCGACCATGATGATGTCGGAACCGCCATCGATCAGCCCGCGCAACGAGTCGGTGTAGGCTTCGACCAGCTGATCGAAGCTGACGTTGCGAAAGCCGGGATTGTTCACGTTCGGCGACAGCGACGCGGTGCGGTTGGTGGGTCCGAGCACGCCGGCCACGTAGCGCGGCCGCAGCGGATCCTTTTTCTCGAATTCGTCGGCCACGCTGCGCGCCAGGCGCGCGCCTTCCTTGTTGAGTTCGTATGCCAGCCCCTCCATGTGGTAATCGGCTAGCGAGATGGACTGGGCGTTGAAGGTGTTGGTCTCGAGAATGTCCGCGCCGGCGTCGAGATAGGCGGCGTGGATGTCGCGGATGATTTTCGGCTGGGTGAGCAGCAGCAGGTCGTTGTTGCCCTTGAGGTCGCTCTGCCAGTCGGCGAAGCGCTCGCCGCGATAATCCTGCTCCTCCAGCTTGTAGCGCTGGATCATTGTGCCCATCGCGCCGTCCAGGATCAGGACGCGCTGCTTGAGCAGGTCGGGGAGGCGGGCGAGGCGCTGGCTGCGGGCCGCGGTCGGGCTGGTCACGAGCGAAAGTCCTGCTAAGTGCGATTTTGGCGCGCAAGTCTAGCGAAATCCCGAGCAAAATGCTCGCATCCGGCTTGCGCATAGGCAGCTCCGCCTCCATGTTCAGGACAACACTGACTCCAGGAGGGATATGTCTTTTCGAAATCGCGCCGAGGCGGCGCAAAAATTGGCAGATCGCCTGAGCGTTTATAAGGGAAAGAATCCGCTGGTGCTTGCCATTCCGCGTGGCGCCGTGCCCATGGCGCGCATTCTTGCCGATGTGCTGGGCGGCGAGTTGGACGTGGTGCTGGTGCGCAAGCTCGGCGCGCCCATGAACCCGGAACTCGCTGTGGGTTCGGTGGATGAGAGCGGCTGGGCGTATGTCGCCGACTATGCCGCCAGTACCGGGGCGGACGCCGCCTATATCGAAGGAGAAAAGCAGCGTCAGCTTGAAGTGATGCGCAAGAGACGCGCGCAATATACGGCGGCGCGTGCGCCGATCGATCCGGCCGGGCGCATTGTGATTGTGGTGGACGACGGCCTTGCCACTGGCGCCACCATGATTTCGGCGCTGCACGCGCTGCGCGCGAAGCTTCCTGCGAAGCTCATTGCCGCCGTGCCGGTGTCGCCACCCGACACCCTGCGCAAGGTGGAGAAGCTTTCTGATGAGACAATCTGTCTCGAGGCGCCGGAGTATTTCATGGCCGTCGGCCAGTTCTACGCCGAGTTTCCGCAGGTCGAGGACGACGAAGTCATTGCGCTGTTGCGCGCCACGCCGCACACAGAGCAAGACAGGTAATTCGAATGCCTACTTCATTTTTCCCAGATGGCGCACGAACCAGTTGGTGGCGAGCGTCGCGACCTGTTCGAGTGTACCCGGTTCCTCGAACAGATGGGTGGCGCCGGGAACAATACTGAGCTCTTTTCTGCAGGTGAGTAGGGTGTCTGCCTGCTGATTGAGTCCGATTACCACATCGTCAGAGCCGCCGACGATCAGTAACGTTGGGCACTGCACCAGCGTTAATGCATTCTTGCCGGCCAGGTCCGGGCGCCCGCCGCGCGACACCACCGCCTTCACTATCTCCGGCAAAGCGGCCGCGGCCTGTAGCGCCGCCGCGGCACCGGTGCTCGCACCAAAATAGCCGAGCACGAGTTTCGCGGTCTGCGCTTGTGTCTGCAGCCAGCCGGTGACGCGCAACACGCGCTGTGTGAGCAGGGGAATGTCGAAGCGCCGCTCGTAGTCCTGGTCTTCAACGCGCGTGAGCAGATCGATCAGCAGCGTACCGAGTCCAGCGTTGCGCAGTTCGCGTGCCACGAAATTGTTGCGCGGGCTGAAGCGACTCGAACCACTGCCGTGCACGAACAGCACCAGCCCTGTTGCGTTCGCGGGAATGGCCAGCGCGCCTTCCAGGGTGACACCGTCGACCGGTATGTGAACCAGCTGTTCCTTTGGATCGGCGGTCCTCATGCGATGGCCTCAGGCGTGGGAATGAATGGCAATCGGAATCCGGCGGTTGCCGAACTGGCGGGTGAACTTCTCGAAGTGCCCGGCAATCCGTGTCTGGCAGTCCAGGCAGTGGCCGTCCGGTGTCAGGTGATAGTCGTCAATCCGGTACCAGTCGCGCACAATGAGCGGCGCGCGGCACGACGGGCAATACGTCGTGCCACCGTCAGTGTCGTGCACATTGCCGGTATAGACGTAGTGCAGCCCGGCCCGCAGGGCGATGGCACGCGCCCGGCTGAGCGTTTGCGCCGGGGTCGCTGGAATGTCAGTCATCTTGTAGTCCGGATGAAACGCGCTGAAGTGCAGCGGCACCTCCGGCCCCAGCTCTTGCGCGATCCACGCGGACATGGCCTCAAGCTCTTTGTCCGAGTCGTTCTTGCCGGGGATGAGCAGCGTGGTGATTTCGAGCCACGTATCGGTTTCATGCTTTATGTAACGCAGCGTGTCGAGCACCGGCGCCAGGTGCGCGCCGGTGAGCTTGAAGTAGAACTCGTCCGTGAACGCTTTGAGATCGACGTTGGCGGCGTCGATCTTGGCGTAGAACTCGCGGCGCGGTTCGGCATGGATATAGCCGGCGGTGACGGCCACGGTCTGGATGCCGCGCGCATGGCAGGCGTCGGCCGTATCCATGGCGTACTCGGCAAAGATCACCGGGTCGTTGTAGGTGAAGGCGACACTCTTGCAGCCGGATTCTTCGGCGGCGCGTGCGATTTCGTCGGGCGCGGCCTGGTCCATCAGCCGGTCCATGTCTTTCGACTTGCTGATGTCCCAGTTCTGGCAGAACTTGCACGCTAGGTTGCAGCCGGAGGTGCCGAACGACAGCACGCTCGAACCCGGATAGAAGTGATGCAACGGTTTCTTTTCGATCGGATCGATGCAGAATCCGGACGAGCGCCCGTAGGTGGTGAGGGTCATCTCACTGCCGATATTCTGGCGCACGAAACAGGCGCCGCGCTGGCTGTCGTGCAGCTTGCAGTCGCGCGGGCACAGGTCACACTGGATGCGACCGTCGTCGAGACGATGCCACCAGCGTCCGGGATAAAGACTTTCTTTCATATCAGCTTGTCACGAATTCCGATTCGCGCCATTTGGTGACGGTGTAGCGCGAGAGTCGAACCTCTTGCGCCCAGAAATCGGCCGGCAGCCCGGCCTTCTGCTTGAGATGCGTGAGGAACGCGCGCGGTTCCGGCAGTTGTTCCCAGACCTGCGGCAGAAAGGTGCCGCGTTGCCGGCCATATTCCAGCAGCATGCCGTCGATCCCGGGGCGCAGCAGCGTCAGGGCATGGGTTTCGCTTTCCACCGTGAACGGTTGCATCGGCGAGAGTAACGATACTTCCACTTCGAGCTCGCGATATTCGCGCGCCGACAGCGGCGCAAAGCGCGGGTCGCTGAAGGCCGCGGCGAATGCGTTGCTTTCCACATCCGCGCGCAGCGGGCGGTGTGCCACGAGACTACCGATGCAGCCGCGCAGCGCACCGGCGCAGGTCAGGGTGACAAAGGTCGCGCCCGGTTCCTCGAGCCATTGTGCTGCGTTGAAGGACGGGGCCGGAACACCCAGTTGTTCGGCAATGGCAGCGCGCGCGATCGCGAGCAGGGTCTGTCCCCGGTCAGTGTGCATGTCCAGGCACCTCGGTAAAGGCAAAGGCCGCATAACCCACCACGCGCTCGCGGTCACCGGCGGTGTCGCCGGAGTTGCGCAGGTCGAGCAGATGCGGTCGCAGGTGATGATGCCGTGCCGCGAGCAGCAGGCCGTTCACCGGCGTTGCGCCGCAAGCCTGTTCGTGGCTGTCGAGCGCCTGGAGCCGGGCAATCGCCGCGCAGGTTTGTTGGTCGATCTGCTGCGCGGCTTGATACGGCAGGTAATGGGACAGGTCGGAACTCACCACGATCAAGGTTTCCGGTCCACCCCACAGGGCCTCGATGACCTCGGCGACTTCATCGGCTGTTGCATCGCCGACGGCCAGCGGGACAATCTTGAAATCACCCAGCACCTGCTGCAGGAAAGGCAATTGCACTTCGAGCGAATGTTCAAATTCGTGTGCGGCCGCGCTGGTCGTTATTTGGTGCATGGGACGAATAAGGAGACGATTGACCGCTTCGCGGTCTATCGGGATTCGGCCAAGAGGCGTCTCAAAGGCCTGGGTGCCCGGCAGGGCCAGGCCCGGCACCGGGACACGATGCACGGGTCCAAGCAGCACGACGCGCTGGATGGTGCCGCGCAGCGGCTGCAGCTGAGCGTAGGCGCTGGCGGCCACCGGTCCGGAGTAGACGTAGCCGGCATGCGGGACGATCAGTGCCTTGGGCGCGCCGGTTGGCGGTTGCGCCGCCGCCGCGAGCAGCGTCTGGACATCGCGTGCCAGAGCCTTCGCATCGCCGGGATAAAACAGTCCGGCGACCGCCGCCGCCCGGAAATCCGCCGTTGCATGCATCTGAAAATTCCTTCGGGTATCAGTTCGTTCTAAATGGGGGGAAGCATGGCAGGATGCAAGGGTACGCGCGGTTGCAAACCCGGCGGACAGACAGGATAGTTTTCTGTATCCTGAGCGTCTGAACAGGCCCAACATCATTTGAAATCAAAACGGGGGAAACCATTTCGATGCGCACAATGAAATTTTTGACGATACTGCTCGCCGCTGGTGCCGGAACGGCGACCGCGGCGGGGCCCGATTTCAAGGAGGGGGAGTGGGGCGTGAGTTATAAAATGGAAGTGGTGGGCATGCCGTTCCCGATGCCGCCGATCACAGCCAAGAAAACCATGTGCCTCGACAAGAATAACTATATACCGGACAACTCCCAGCAGGGCCAGGAGTGCAAGGTCAGCGATCAGAAGGTGAACGGCAATGTCGTGACTTGGACCATGATTTGCCGCGCACAGGAACGGACCATCGAAGGTCAGGGCAAGATCACTTATAAAGGCGATCGTTACGATGGCGCGATGGACGCCAAGCTTATTTCTGCCGACGGCCAGGGTCCGGCGGTTGGCTACCGGTACACCATGCAAGGCCAGCGCTTGGGGGCTTGTGGCAAGTAATATGGATTTTGATGTGCCAGCCTGCACACTTCGGCGCTTGTGGTGTCAGCGCGACTCCGGTGGCACCGGACGTTTGCGGTAGCCGGCATCTATGGCCACGTAGGCGAGGGTTGATTCCGCCACTTTCTCGACCGTGCCAGCGATGCTGCTTTGGCGCAGTCCGCGCTCCGCATACACCATCACGTCCACGGTGATGGATGTGGTTCCGACACGCGTCACTTCGGCATACAGGCTCACCACATCGCCCACGTAGACTGGTTTGAGAAAGCGGAAGGCTGTGACGGCCACCGTGGTTACGGCACCTTGGGCACGGCGGATGGCGATGATCGAACCGGCGATATCGACCTGCGACATCAGCCAGCCGCCGAAGATGTTGCCGGCGGCGTTGGTGTCGGCCGGCATGGGCACCACGCGCAGGGTGGCGTGGCGGTTGCGTGGCAATTCTTCGTTTTGCATAGGTCCTCCAGACGGCTGGGTGGGCTCATTCCGCGGCATGCGCGTGCGCGCGCAGACCATATTGGAGAATGAGCTGGATGAAGTCCTTGTAACCGATGCCGGCCTTTTTTGCCGAGAGTGTCGAGTCCTCGTCGCGCGCGATGCCGGGGTTGGGATTGGCCTCGAGCACGTACAGTTCGCCCGCAGGTGTGAGACGCAGATCGATGCGCGCATAGCCGCTGAGTTCAAGGATGCGGTAGATGCGCTTGCACAGTTTCACCACGCGCTCCGCCACGCCGTCCGGCAGATCGGCGGCGAACTGGTAGTCGATGCCCCAGCGCTCGCGGTACTTCGGGTCCCATTTCACTTTGTAGGTGGCCATGCGTGGCGCGCCCTCGGCAGCGTGCCGGAAGGCAAGCTCGCGGATCGGCAGCACCTTGAGCTGGTTATTGCCGAGTACGGTGACGTACAGCTCGCGCCCGTCGATGTACTGCTCGGCGATGGCATCGCCCTGGAATTTTTCGTGAATCAGGGTTACGCGTTCGCGCAATTGATCGGCGTTCTCGACATACGAAGCCTGGGCGATGCCGACTGAACCCTCTTCAGTGAGCGACTTCACAATGACCGGATAGCGCAGCGTGCGTGGCGGACGCACCGGACGGCCGTACGCAAACACGGCGAACTCCGGCACCGCAATGCGGTGGTAGGCGAGCAGCTTCTTGGACAAGGCCTTGTCGCGTGCCAGCAGCAGGCCGCGCGGGTTGCAGCCGGTGAATGGAATTTTCATCATGGCGAGATAGCTCACCATGTAGTAGTCGAAGGCGCTGACCCCGGCGAAGTCTTCCGCCAGGTTGAAGGCGATATGCGGCTTCCACTCCTCGATGGTCTTGCGTACCGGCGCCAGGTCGTCGTACACGCCAACCACGCGCACCTCATGGCCGAGCGCGAGCAGCGCCTGCTTCACGTCGTACTCGGTGCGGTACTGCTCCATGCGCGGGTCATCCGCCGCATGGAGGTCATCCGGCGGTACCAGGGTCACGTGCACCAGCATCATGACGCGCAGGGGGCGGCTGGCTTTGGTCTTTTTCATACGGCGAGACGCGCCGCCCCGGAGCGCAGCGAGCCCATGTACAGCATGACCAGCGCGGCCACCAGCGACACGCGGTTCTGTTGCGAATCGTTTCCAGCAACCAGGTCGAGTTCATCGCAGCGACTCGCCATGTCTTCGAGCGTCAGGTGGATGCGGTAGCGCGAGTCCGAGGTCCAGGCCGCCACCGTGGTGAGCAGCTCGCGCTTCAGGCGCCGCACCAGGCGCGAGGCACGCTCGCGCTTGCCGTGGCGCGGGCCGGGAAAGATCTGGCGCAACTGCTCCTCGTGGAAGCGCGGGTAGTCGGCGCGCAGACGCGCCTGCTTCTGTTCGAAGTATTCGCGCAGCGTGAGCGTGAGTGTGCTCACGGCATCGATCTGCCGGCGGGTGCGCACCGGCGGTTTGCTGCCGCGCATCTCCTGCATCAGCGCATCCACGTATTCGAGCTTTTTCAGCGCCGGCCAGTTGTGGTAGCGCTCGCGCCAGCGTGAGCGCGGGTCCAGCCAGACGGCGAAGGTCTCGGCCCAGTCCTCGGCCGGATGACTCTGCGCATACCAGTTGTCGAGATGAATGACATAGTTGCGGCTGCCCGGGCGCGGCAGGTAGCTCTCCGGGTAGACGCGGCTGGCGCGCCCGAAGCGTCGCCGCCAGACCTGCTTGAGATGCAGGCGGTAGGCATTGGCGAGCGCATGCGCGGTTTCGTGACGCAGAATTTTGAGACAGCTCTCGGCCGTGCCGCCCTCGGCTTCGAGCATGAACTGTTGCTCTAATTTTGCCAGGCGCGGGTGCGCCAGATAGAAGGGGATCGCGAAACCCGGCACGCCATCCGGGCAGAACCAGCAGTCCGATAGCCACCAGTGCGGGCGAAACAGGATGCTGCGCGCGGCCAGCTCGTGTTCAAGCTCGCGCAGTGCCGGCAGTACCAGGCCGCCACTGAGTGTCAGACGCAGGTCGCACAGACGCGCGTCGAGCAGCCGCTCGTCCGGCCAGCGTGTCCAGCTGATGCTGCGGCGTGCGGTTTTTTTCTTCTTGTGGGCAGAAGTGATGGTTACTCTCCTTTAATGAAGCCCAACTGCGTTCGTCTTGCCATCATAATGCTGTGGATCAGTAGATGCGCGTTACGCGATAACCGGCAGTGCTAAGCAGCCGGAGTAGCCCGCTCTCGCCCGGCAGGTGCAGTGCGCCGACTGCAACGAAGGCATTGCCCTCCTTCAGGCGCACGCGCATGCGTTCGGCCATGTTGGCGTTCCGCTGTACCAGCAGCCGGTCCATCATGTCTGCATACACGCGTGCATCGTTAGGTTTGAATTTCTCGCTGAGAGCGAGCAGCGCCCCCAGGTCGCGCTTGAGGTAGGCGTGGGTGAGTTCTTCCATGGCATCCTGGGTGAGCTGAGCATTTTGCACCGCGTCGCGCAGCAACACGACCTGGTCATCGAGGCTCATGCCGTTGAACACGGCAATCTGCTCCGGCATGGTCTCAAGCCCGTAGGTCGGCTTGCCACGCTGTGTGGCGTCGTACTGCAGTGCCAAGTCGAGAAACAGTCCGTCTCCCGCGCGCGGGGCGCTCAGTATCATCATGACCGCCCAGGGTTTCATGTTGTTGATACCGCCGGGCGTGCCTGACTCAGATGCGCCAACGGCGCGCAGGGTCTCCTGGTAAAGCGGTTCACCGAGCACGTCCTTCAAGGTTTTACCGTCGCTGAAGAACATGGCCTCGGCCATGGACACGATTCCCGCGCCATTGGTGATGACCTCCATGGTGTAACTGGCGGCATGGTCGAAAGCAGCTTTCACCGGGCACGGCAGGGTGGTGACGCGCGGGTCGCTGGTATGGTAGGTGCCGAACAGAAAGCTCGGGGCGCTGCCAGGGGTCTCGATTTTCCACAACAGCCCGCGATTGAAGTCTTGCCCCCTGACAGCGACAGGCCTCTCTGCAGCAACCGGCCGGCATTCCAGGGCATGACCGGCGAGCGGGCTGGCAAGGAGCAGGAATAACCACAAAGCCCGCACCCTGGGCGCGTGACGCAGAGTGTGGCTGAACAGTGGTCGTGACAGGCGCCAGGTCATGATGGACGGGTTAGAAGTGTTGCCTTGGTAGGGAACTATAATCCAATCTGTCTGCGAGTAAATGCATGTGCGTGAGCTCGCGCCACTTGCCGGTTCCGTGATTAAATGCCCGCAGGCGCACCGGAATGCCCGACGCGAATCCGTCGATCCGCGGTCCGATGACCATTCTTCTCGTTATGATCCTTGAAGGTACACGCATGCGTCTCGGGCGCGGGTTCGCTGTCGCATTCCTGTTTTGTATTGCAGGCTCCAGTGTTGCCGAGGAGAAACCACTCTGGGAGCTTGGCTTCGGTGCTTTTGCACTCACTTCACCGGACTACCGCGGCTCGGATGAATCGCGCGATTACCTTTTACCGTTGCCGTATATCATCTATCGCGGTGACATCCTCAAGATCGACCGTTCCGGCATTTACGGCCGGCTGTTCGAAAACGATCGTGTGAATCTCGACCTGAGCGTCGATGCCGGTGTGCCGGTGGACAGCACGAAAAATGCTGCGCGTCAGGGCATGCCCAGCCTGGATTTTGTTTTCGAGATCGGTCCGGCGCTGGAGATCTGCCTGTGGAGGAGCTGCAATGGCGACCGCAAGCTGCAATTTCGCCTGCCGGTGCGCGCCGTGTTCAGCACAGATTTCGGCTCCATCGAGAGCCGCGGCGGCAGTGCTCACCCGAATCTCAACTTCGACATTAAGAATATCGGCCCGGGCGGCGGCTGGAAATTTGGCGTGGCCGCCGGGCTGCTCTATGCCACTGAGCGTTACCACGATTACTATTATGAAGTCGCGCCGCTCTATGCCACCAGCACGCGCCCGGCTTACGATGCGCAAGGTGGGTACAGCGGCAGCCGGGTGACGCTGGCGTTGAGCAAACGCTTTCAGCACATCTGGCTCGGCGCCTTCGCGCGTTACGATAATCTGACCGGTGCGACGTTCGAGGACAGTCCCTTGGTACGCAGCGATCACGCCTTTATGGCCGGATTGAGTGTCATCTGGGTGCTCGCCGAGTCCGAACAGCTCGTGGACGTGAAGGACTGACGCGGTTGTCATCAAATATGCAGCACGCACACTGTGACCCGGTCTCATGAGGATGGAAGTCCTGTACAAAGCCCGTAACGTGGATGACCACGTGGAGTTGGCGCATCAGGTATTGTTTGAGATCGAGGGCCTGATCCTGTGTGCCGAAGATGAAGGCGAAGCGGACGCCGAGTTCCCGGCCGTGATGCCGGATTTGTGCGTGATCGAGGCTGGCCTCAAGGCGCTGTACGCCGATCGTGGCTCTGATCGACGCCGTCAGCAACGTGCACCAGAAGGGTTTCGTGCGCGACTGAAACATAGATTTGTGCCAGCGCGCGCGGACGATTAACATCGCACCATGTCCGGAAACACCATTGGCAAGCTGTTCAGTGTCACCACGGCAGGCGAATCGCACGGCGCGGCGCTGGTCGCGATTGTGGACGGCTGTCCGCCCGGGATGAGTCTGGCGGAAGCCGATTTGCAGCCCGACCTCGATCGGCGCAAGCCCGGGCAGTCACGCCACACGACGCAACGCAAGGAATCCGACGAGGTGAAGATCCTGTCCGGCGTGTTCGAGGGTAAGACCACCGGCGCACCGATCGCGCTGCTCATCCAGAACACCGATCAGCGCTCGCAGGATTACTCCAAGATCATGGACCGGTTCCGCCCCGGCCATGCCGACTACACCTACCAGCAGAAGTACGGCCTGCGCGACTACCGCGGCGGCGGGCGCTCCAGTGCGCGCGAGACGGCACTGCGTGTCGCGGCCGGCGCGATCGCCAAGAAGTGGCTCAAGGAAAAAAATGGCACACTGATCCGCGGCTATCTGGCGCAACTCGGGCCGATCACGCTTGAGCTCAAGGACTGGAGCGCGGTCGAGCAGAACGCGTTCTTCTCGCCGGATCCCGCGAAGCTTCCCGAACTGGAAAAGTACATGGACGACATCCGCGCCGACCGCAACTCGATCGGTGCGCGCGTCAATGTGGTGGCGAGCAACGTGCCGCTCGGTCTCGGCGAACCGGTGTTCGACCGTCTGGATGCTGACATCGCGCACGCACTCATGAGCATCAACGCCGTGAAGGGCGTCGAGATCGGCGCCGGTTTCGCCGCCGTCGCACAGAAAGGCACGGAGCACCGTGACGAAATTACCCCGCAGGGATTTCTCAGCAACAACGCCGGCGGTATTCTCGGTGGCATTTCCACCGGTCAGGACATTGTCGCGAGCATCGCGCTCAAGCCGACTTCCAGCCTGCCGCAAGCCGGGCGCACGGTGAACGTAAACGGCGAGCCGGTCGAGGTTATCACCACCGGCCGGCACGACCCCTGTGTTGGCATCCGCGCCACGCCCATTGCCGAAGCGATGCTCGCGATCGTGCTCATGGACCACGCCTTGCGCCAGCGCGCGCAGAATGCCGATGTCGTGCACACGACCCCGGTGATTCCGGGACACACCGAATAAAAGCAGCTTCCCCCGCCGTCATGCCGTACTGGCGCCTCGCCGGTTTCTACTTCTTCTATTTCTCGGTGCTCGGCGCGCTGGTGCCGTACTGGGGCCTGTATCTCAAATCGATCGGCTTCACGCCGGTGGATATCGGTTCGCTCATGGCGGTGCTCATGCTCTCGCGCATTGTCGCGCCGAACGTCTGGGCCTATATCGCCGACCACCGTGAGGACCGCATGCGCGTGGTGCGTGTCGCCTCGTTTCTGACGGTGTTGTTGTTCGCCGGCGTGTTTGCCGGCACCAGTTTCTGGTGGCTGGCGCTGGTGATGCTGGTATTCAGTTTTTTCTGGCACGCCTCGTTGCCGCTGATCGAGGTGCAGGTGATGCACCACACCCGCAACAAGCCTGGTGCTTACGGGCGCGTGCGCCTGTGGGGCTCGCTCGGATTCATCGCGAGTGTTGCCGCGCTCGGGCCGGTGCTGGATGCGGCCGGGCCGTGGTGGATACTGCCAGCGCTGATTGCGCTCATGGCTGGCATCTGGCTGTACAGCCTGACGCTGCCGGAGTCGGAGATGGCCGGGCACATGGAACACGCCGGGCCGTTCATGAAAGTCGTCATGCGCCCGGAGATTCTGGCGTTTCTGTTTGCCTGTTTGCTCATGCAGGTGAGCCACGGGCCGTACTACACCTTCTACTCCATCTATCTCGAAGGCCACGGCTATACCAAGACCGTGATCGGCCTGCTCTGGGCCTATGCGGTGGTTTGCGAGATCGGGGTGTTTCTGCTCATGCCGCGCATACTCACGCAGATGTCGGTGCGCACGGTGCTCATGGTGAGCTTCGCGCTTGCGGCCGCGCGCTGGCTGCTGATCGGCGCCTTCCCGGACAGCCTCGCCTGGCTGATTCTGGCGCAGACGCTGCACGCCGCAAGCTTCGGCACTTTTCACGCCGCCGGCATGCAGATGGTGTACAAGTTCTTCGTCGGCAAACATCAGCACCGCGGTCAGGCGGTGTACAGCACGGTGGCGTTCGGGATGGGTGGGGCGATCGGGAGTTATTACAGCGGCCACACCTGGGAGACACTCGGGCCGGGACTGACATTTGCGATTGCGGCCGGGGCTGCAGCGCTCGCCTTCGTAGTGGCTTCGCGCCTCAGGAAATCCTGAGACGCCGGCGGAAGGCTACCAGCCGGCCGCCGGACATCTTCGGGACGGCAGGGGGCGAGGCGGAAGGCTGGGTTTTTTTAAAAATGCGCGCCACCTCGGCGCACAGACTGTCCATGAGCGCATAGGCATCCACGTCGGTCTTTGGCGAGCGCAGCAGGGCCAGCCGGATCGGTTCAATGGATTCAAATGTGGCGTCGCGCGCTACCGGATCGGCGAGGCGCCGGCAACGATTGCCGGAATAGATGGCAATCACAACTTGCGAGACCAGCCCGTAGTGCACAGCGCTGGAGTCGATAAAGCCGCGCAACTCGGTGGCGGCAGCATTCACCGGCAGCTGATGCTGGCCGATGCGCTTCGCCAACTGTTCGATGAGTTCGCGGAAGGTCATGCGGATTTCTGCACGGCGTCGATCATTGCTTGTGCCGCGTTCGAGAGGGTGCGCGCGGCGTGGGTGACAATGCCAAGGCTGCGTTCGAGTTTCATTTTTTTAATTTGGACCACACTCAACGATTCGTCAATCATGGTACGCGGCAGCGCGCTCCAGCCAAGGCCGATGGCGGCCAGCATCTTCAGCACTTCCATATAATTCGTCGCCATGCCTACGCTGATCTTGTCGCGCCACGGTCCAAGCGCTTTCAGAATAATCTCGCGCGTATAGGTGCCGGGACCGGGCAGGATCGCGGGATAATCGATCAGCACCTTGGCAGAAGCGGGCGTATCCCTGGCGAGTGGGTGCGTGCGACTGACCACAATATCGAGCGGGTCGTCCCAGATCTTGGTGGCCTGCAGCGGCGCGTCGACCACCGGCGGGAGCGTGACAATCGCGAGCTCAATCTCGCCCTGTGCGACCGCGCGGCAGGCTTTTTCCGAGTCCATGAAGCGCAGATCGAGACGCACGCCTGGATAGCTGTCGTGGAATTGCTTGAGCGGCCCCGGGAGCCGGTGCAGCCCGATGTGGTGACTGGTGGCGAGCGACAGTTCACCCGTGATCGCGCCGGCAAGATTGGTAATGGAGCGCTTCACGTCATCGAGTTCACGCAAGATCGCGCGTGAGCGGGTGAGCAGCGCTAGGCCGGCAGGTGTGAGTTGGATGGTGCGCCCAATGCGGTCGAACAAGCGTGCTCCGAGGCTTGATTCGAGCGCAGCGATGCGTTTGCTGATGGCCGGTTGGGTGAGAAAAATGCGTTCGGCGGCGCGCGAAAACGAGTTGGTTTCAGCAACGGCGAGAAATGCCTGCAGGGCGGCTATATCCATAACAAGATGGAATCCATTGCATTCTAAAGATGAATTTGTGTTATTTATAAACCTTGCCTAGTATTTGCGCAACTCATCAGAGTGACTGATTGCCATGGCCGGAAAAACGCTCTACGACAAGCTCTGGGAAGCGCATGTGGTGCGTCACAACGAGGACGGCACCTGTCTTCTTTATATCGACCGCCATCTGGTGCACGAGGTCACGAGCCCGCAGGCCTTCGCGGGCCTGCGACTCGCCGGGCGCCACCCGTGGCGGGTGGAGGCGAATCTCGCCACTGCCGACCACAATGTGCCGACCACCAACCGCGCGCAGGGCATCGCCGACCCGGTGTCGCGCCTGCAGGTCGAAACCCTCGATCAGAATTGCCAGGAGTACGGCATCACCGAGTTCCGCATGAACGACCCGCGCCAGGGCATCGTGCACGTCATCGGCCCGGAGCAGGGCGCGACCTTGCCGGGCATGACCGTGGTGTGCGGCGATTCGCACACTTCGACGCACGGCGCGTTCGGCGCGCTCGCCTTCGGCATCGGCACCTCCGAGGTGGAGCATGCCTTGGCAACGCAGTGCCTTATTGTCAAGAAATCGCAGAACATGCGCGCGCGGGTGGACGGCGACATTCCGCCTGGCGTCACCGCCAAGGACATTGTGCTCGCGATTATTGGACGCATTGGTACGGCGGGGGGCAATGGTTCGGCCATCGAGTTCGCCGGCACGGCCATCGAGCAGCTCTCGGTTGAAGGCCGTATGACGGTGTGCAATATGGCTATCGAAGCCGGCGCGCGCGCCGGCATGATCGCGGTCGATGCCAAGACCATCGACTATTTCCGCGGCCGTCCTTATGCGCCGAAAGGCGAGTTGTGGGACAAGGCGGCGCAGGCATGGCGCGCGCTCCAGAGCGATGCGGATGCGAAGTTCGACAAGGAAGTAGTGCTGAACGCGGCGGACATCAAACCCCAGGTGAGCTGGGGTACGTCGCCCGAGATGGTGGCGGCCGTGGACGGCGTGGTGCCGGATCCCGAAAACGAATCGGACTCGGTCAAGCGCGCGGGTTACCGGCAGGCGCTTGTGTACATGGGCCTCACGCCGGGTACGCCGATCCGCGATATCGCGCTCGACAAGGTGTTCATCGGCTCTTGCACCAATTCGCGTATCGAAGACTTGCGCGCCGCGGCAGTTGTGGCGAAAGGTAAAAGGATCGCGAAGAACATCAAACTCGCGATGGTCGTGCCGGGCTCGGGTCTGGTGAAGACCCAAGCCGAGAAAGAGGGGCTCGACAAGATTTTCAAAGAGGCGGGTTTCGAATGGCGCGAGCCCGGCTGCTCGATGTGTCTGGCTATGAACGCCGACCGGCTGGAGCCGGGCGAACGCTGCGCCTCGACCTCGAATCGCAACTTCGAGGGTCGCCAGGGGGCCGGCGGCCGCACCCATTTGGTAAGCCCGGCCATGGCCGCGGCAGCGGCGATTGCCGGGCACTTTGTCGACGTGCGGGAGATAGGCTGATGGATAAGTTCGAAACAGTAACGGGTTTGGTGGCGCCGCTCGATCGCGCCAATGTCGATACCGATGCCATCATCCCCAAGCAGTACCTGAAGTCCATCCAGCGCACCGGCTTCGGTCCGACCCTGTTTGACGACTGGCGCTATCTCGATCCGGGCGAGCCGGGCATGAATCACGGCCAGCGCCGCATCAATCCGGACTTCGTGCTCAACCAGACGCGCTACCAGGGCGCGCAGATCCTGCTGGCGCGTGACAACTTCGGCTGCGGCTCATCACGCGAGCACGCGCCGTGGGCACTGGTGGATTACGGTTTCCGCGCGATCATTGCGCCGAGCTACGCCGACATTTTCTACAACAACAGCTTCAAGAACGGCCTGCTGCCGATTGTGTTGGAGCGCGATGCAGTGGACCAGTTGTTCAAGGAGTGTGCGGCCTCGTCGGGCTACAGGCTTACCGTGGACCTCGTGGCGCAGACGGTGACTTCGCCAACCGGCACGACATTCAAATTCGAGATCGATGGCTTTCGCCGGCACTGCCTGCTGAACGGACTCGACGACATTGGCTTGACGCTCCAGCATGTCGCGGAGATCAGGACCTATGAAAAGCGGCGCCGGCAGGAGGCACCATGGCTATTTTCCAAGTGAGAACCTGATATGACGACCAAGATCGCAGTATTGCCGGGTGACGGCATCGGCCCGGAAGTGACCGCCGCCGCGGTAAAGGTGCTGGAGCGGTTGCGCCAGGATTTCGGCCTCAAGCTCGAAATGGAAACCGGCCCGGTGGGTGGTGCGGCCTACGACCTGTACAAGCACCCGTTACCGGAGTCCACGTTGAAACTCGCCAAGCAGGCGGATGCCGTGCTGCTCGGCGCGGTGGGCGGAACGCAATACGATACCTTGCCGCGTGAACTGCGCCCGGAAAGAGCTTTGCTCGGCTTGCGTTCCGAGCTGAAGCTGTTCGCCAACCTGCGACCGGCGATTCTTTACCCGCAGCTGGCTGCGGCCTCGACCTTGAAGCCGGAAATTGTTGCCGGGCTGGATTTGCTGATCGTGCGTGAACTCACCGGCGACATCTACTTCGGCGAACCGCGCGGTGTGCGCACTCTGGCGAATGGCGAGCGCGAAGGGTACAACACCATGAAATACGCCGAGCACGAGGTGGAGCGGGTGGCGCGCGTGGCCTTTGAGGCGGCGCGCAAGCGCAGCAAGAAGCTCTGCTCGGTCGAGAAAGCCAATGTGCTCGAAACCTCGGGCCTGTGGCGCGAGGTAGTAATGCAGGCGGCGAAGGATTATCCGGATGTAGCGCTCAGCCATATGTATGTGGACAACGCCGCCATGCAGCTGGTGCGCGCTCCCAAGCAGTTCGACGTGATTGTCACCGGCAATATTTTCGGCGATATCCTGTCGGACGAAGCGGCCATGCTCACCGGTTCCATCGGCATGTTGCCCTCGGCCTCGCTGGACAGCGCCAACAAGGGCATGTACGAGCCGATCCACGGTTCGGCGCCGGATATTGCCGGCCAGGGCATTGCCAATCCGCTCGCCACGATTCTGTCGGTGGCGATGCTACTGCGCTACACCCTGAACCAGCCGGCCCTGGCCGAGCGTGTCGAGAAGGCGGTGTCCAAGGTGCTCGATCAGGGGTTGCGCACCGGGGACATCTACACCGACGGCATGCGCAAGGTTGGTACAGTCCAGATGGGCGACGCCGTGGTGGCGGCGCTGTAAACTAACGAATTCAGACTGGTTGAGGTAACGGCAATGAAGCGGGTTGGCTTGGTGGGTTGGCGCGGCATGGTGGGCTCGGTGCTCATGGGGCGCATGCTGGAAGAGCAGGATTTCAAGCACATCGATCCGGTGTTCTTCACCACATCGAACGTCGGCGGCAAGGGCCCGGCGATTGGCAAGGACGTGCCGCCGCTCAAGGATGCCAAGAGCATTGATGAGCTGAAGGCGATGGACATCATCATCACCTGCCAGGGCGGCGATTACACGAGCGAGATTTTTCCGAAGTTGCGTGCCGCTGGCTGGAAGGGCTACTGGGTCGATGCGGCTTCAGCCCTGCGCATGGACAAGGATGCGATCATCATCCTCGATCCGGTGAACCTGGACGTGATCAAGAATGGCATCCAGTCTGGTGTAAAGAACTACATCGGTGGCAACTGCACAGTGAGCCTCATGCTGATCGGCCTCGGTGGGCTGTTCCAGAAGGGGCTCATTGAGTGGATGACCTCCATGACCTATCAGGCCGCCTCGGGCGCCGGCGCGCAGAACATGCGCGAACTGATCAGCCAGATGGGTGCCATCCATGCCTCGGTGAAATCAAAACTCGACGATCCGGCCTCGGCGATTCTCGATATCGACAAGACCGTGGCCGACACCATTCGGTCGGACAGCTTTCCCAAGCAGAATTTCGGTGCGCCGCTCGCGGGTTCGTTGATTCCGTGGATCGACAAGAAGCTCGACAATGGCCAGTCGAAAGAGGAGTGGAAAGGTCAGGTCGAGACCAACAAGATTCTCGGGCGCGAGGCCATGCCGATTCCGATCGATGGCCTGTGCGTGCGTATCGGCGCCATGCGCTGCCACAGCCAGGCGCTCACCATCAAACTCACCAAGAACGTGCCGCTCGATGAGATCCACGGCATGTTGGCCTCGGCCAACCAATGGGCGAAGGTGGTGCCGAACGACCGCGATATTTCCATGCGCGAACTCACCCCGGCAGCTGTCACCGGCACGCTTACGGTGCCGGTCGGCCGCCTGCGCAAACTCAACATGGGGCCGGAATACCTGACCGCGTTTACCTGCGGCGACCAGCTCTTGTGGGGTGCGGCCGAACCGCTGCGCCGGATGCTGCGCATTCTAATCGCGGCCTGATCGTCGCCATACCGTCACGCGTACCCAGCCGCCGGTTAACTCCGGCGGCTGGGTGTTTTTCTGTGTTGTATCTGTTCCCGAGGTATTCCCATGAGCACCAGCTGTGATATAGCCATTGTCGGCGCAACCGGTATTGTCGGCGAAGCCCTGCTCGCCATCCTCGAAGAACGCGGATTCCCGGTGGGCGAACTTTACCTGTTGGCGAGCGCACGTTCGGCCGGCGGCAGCCATGAATACAAAGGCCGGCATTACCGTATCGAAGAGCTCGGCGGCTTCGATTTTACCCGTGCCCGAATTGCCTTTTTTGCCGTCCCCAGCGCCGTGTCCCGCGAGCATGTGCCGCGCGCCGTTGCTGCCGGTTGTATCACCATCGACTGCAGCGCGGCATTCCGTTACGAACCGGATGTTCCGCTGGTCATCCCGGAAGTGAACCCGCAGGCGATCGCTGGGCACCAGGACCGACGGGTCATCGCCAACCCCGATCCCGCCACCATCCAGATGCTGGTGGCCCTAAAACCCATTTACGATGCGGTCGGTGTTAAGCGTATCGAGGTGTGTACCGGTGAGGCGGTATCCGGGCGCGGCAAGACTGCGATTGAGGAACTGGCCGGCCAGACAGCCGCGCTCCTGAATGGCCAGTCCATCGAGCCAAAAAATTTCCCGCGCCAGATCGCGTTTAACTGCCTGCCACGTATTGATGTCGTGCTGGACAACGGCTATACAGAAAATGAGATGGATGTCGTCTGGGCCACGCGCCGGATTCTGGCGGATGACACGATTCAGGTGAATCCGACGGCTTTCCTGATGCCGGTCTTTTTCGGGTACTGTTCCATGCTGCACATTGAAACTACCCGCCCAATCGACGCCGCCGGGGCGCGACGTCTGCTGGAAAAGGCCCCCGGGGTGGTGGTGCTGGACGGGCGTAAACCGGGCGATTTTCCTACCCCCATCGGGGCTGTCGGCACGGATTCGGTCTATGTGGGCCGCATCCGCCAAGACATTTCCCGCCCCCAGGGGCTGAATTTGTGGGTGGTAGCGGATAACGCCCGCAAGGGGTCGGCCAAGAACGCCGTCCAGATTGGGGAAATATTGGTGAAAGATTATTTGTAAGCTATAGTTACTTGTGCTTCATAAAGATTATTACTACTATAGTTCCATAACTACAAGTAACTAAAGCCTATCTTGAACGTGCCACAGGACGAAAACGGGGGAAAGAGGCCGATGCATCAAGCGCATGGTGGTGCTCGCTTGACACTACGTCTTCTGTTAACGGCAATATTGATCGCAACGCCGATGGCGGCGCTGGCGCTCGGGCTGGGGCGCCTGACTGTGAACTCCGGTCTGGACGAACCGTTCAATGGCCGGATCGATATCCTCTCTCCGACCGCGCAGGAGATAAAAACGCTCAAGGTGGCGCTGGCCTCGCGTGCAGATTTTGATATCGCCGGTGTCGAACGTTTTCCTCTTTTACTCGATATTACCTATGCGGTAAGACAAGACCCGAGCGGACAATATTATCTCAGGCTCGCCACCCACAAGCCGGTGCGTGAGCCGTTCCTGCATTTCCTGATACAAGTTGATTGGAGTGGCGGGCACCTGATCCGCGAATACAGCGCCTTGCTCGATCCACCGCAGTGGGTTGCTGGTGAGGCTGCTGAAATCAATGTTCCGACAACAAGTGCTCCAGTAGCTTCGCCCATTGTCGAAGCCACTCCCATTGTCGAACCCGCGCCAATTGTAGAAGTTGCCCCACTTGAAGAGCTGCCACCCCTGGGCACTGACCAAGAGCCGAAGGCAGAAGCGCTGGCGTCTGAAAAGCCAGCAAGCGAGCCTGTGGCAGTGGCTGAGGCGCCTGTAGCCATACCATCCGCTCCGGCCGATGTGGCGGCGACATCCAGGGTAGACTCGGCACCGGTACCGGCCGAGACCACTGCATCAGTCGACCCCTTTATCCCGTCATCGGCTGAGGTAGCGAGCGAACCCACGGCAGCTGTGGTGACCGAACTTGCGCCGCAGCCGGTAGCCGAAATACCGTCTGCCACCAGCGCCTCGACAGGGGCGAACGAATATGGGCCAGTCAAGCCGGGCGATACCCTGTATCAGGTGGCAAAGAAGCTGGGCCCCGACAAAAGCCTGACCCCGCAGCAGGTGATGCTTGCACTACTGCGAGCTAACCCATCGGCATTCTTCGGGAACAATGTGAATAACCTCAAGACCGGCAAGATTCTCACGATGCCGGAACGCGACACTATCGCCGCCATTCCCAAGGCGCAGGCGGCGAAGGAGTACAGCGCTCAATTCGATGCCTGGCAGGAGTACAAGCTGAAAGTTGCCGGTGCCAGCCGACCCATCGCGGTTGCCGAAACCGAATCGCCAAAACTGGCAGAGAAGCCGGAAGCGAAGAAGACCGAAGCAAAGAAATCCGAGAAAGCGGCCAAGGACGGAAAGGCGGGAAATGATAAGCCGGCTGCATCCGGCAAGGCCGTTCCGGTAGATCTGCTCAAGATCGTGCGCGCCAATCTGGAACAGGAAGTGGCAGACGATGCCACCAAGACACCGGGTGTCGAAACAAAGAAAGATTCCGGCAAGGAACAACGTGTTCTGACAGAGCGTGTGGCCACCCTCGAGGAGGCCATTGAGTCCAAGCAGATGCAGAACAAGGAGATGCGCGAGCGTGTCGGCAAGCTCCAGGAACAGGTGAAGAATACCGAGCGTCTGGTAGACCTGGAAAACAAGGATCTCGCACTGGCTCAAAAGCAGGCTGCAGAGACCAAGGCAATAGCTGAGAAGGCCGCCCAGGAAAAAATCGCACAAGAGAAGATTGCGCAGGACAAAGCCGCAGAAGATGCAGCCAAGGCGGCGCAGGCTAAAAAACAAACGGAAAGCCCGAAACCGGCCACCGATACCGTCCCGGTCACGAAACCAGCTGTTTCGGCTAAACCAGCGCCGACACCACCGCCTGCCGAAGACAATTTCCTGGATGGAATTCTGGCCGGTGTCATGGACAACACGCTGCTCCTGGCGTTGCTCGGTGCGCTGGCCGCAGGCGTGGGTGGCTTGTATGCCTATCGTCGCCGGCGCGCTTCTCAGGAGTTCTCCGAGAGTATTCTGAGCAGCAGCAGCAGCCTTTCCAGCGATGTCAGTGTGACCGATGGGAGCGGCCAAGCTGCCGCTAGCGATACGTCATTCCTGAGCGATTTCAGCCAGGGCGGCATGGGCAATATCCATACGGATGAAGTGGATCCGATCGCCGAGGCCGAGGTATATCTCGCATACGGACGCGATGAGCAGGCCGAGGAGATTCTTAAAGACGCCATTGTCAAAGACCCGGTCCGACAGGAGCTCAAGGGCAAGTTGCTCGAAATCTATTTCCAGCGCAACGATGTGGCCGGTTTCGAAACGCTGGCCGAAGAACTCTATGCGGCGCTGGAAGGTAAAGGCGGCAAGGTTTGGGACAAGGCCGAAGAAATGGGCCAAAAACTCAGCCCGACCAATCCCATGTTCCGGGGCGGAAAACCCGCAGCACGTGGTGCCTCCTCCGGACCGGCCACGATGCAGGTTGGCGCGCCATCAGCGTCCCCGATCACGGGCGACGAAAATATGTTCGATACTATGCTTTCTACGCAACTGGTGGAAGCGAGTCCGACGACAACATCCTCCGGGCTTGATTTCAATATGGAGTTTGACACGCAGCTTCATAAAACCAGCGAGGCCTCCGCTGTACCATCCTTTGACATGGCTTTTGACATGGATGCCGGCACGGCGTCATCCGCGCGTACTGATGCTGAGAGCGCATCCAGCTTCGATATGGAATTCAATATCAGTTCGCCACAGTCGGCGGATACTTCATCCAACCTGATAGATTTCAGCACATCCGGAACGCAGGAACTCACAAGTGGTCTGGATTTTTCTGCCTCTCCTGGCAGAAGTCCGTCACAAGATAGCGATATCGAGTTTTCGCCCGGCGGGATGAGTGATACCGCTGTCGACTTCAGCAATGCATCTGCGGACACCTCCGTGGATGGCGGAATGCCCGGTTGGGACGAGACGGCTACCAAGCTCGATCTTGCCAAGGCCTACATCGATATGGGCGACACCGAAGGCGCGCGCAGCATTCTCGATGAGGTCATGGCCGAAGGTAATGACAACCAGAAACAACAGGCGAAGAGCCTTGTTGCGCAGATTGCAGCCTGATCTTTCTCGCGGCATTCCTGGCGTCACATAAACGCCCCGGTAGTGAATGAGGCTTCATTCACTACCGGGGCGTTTTTCGTTCCAGGGTCAGAAAGGTACAGGCGAAAGGATTTCTGTCATTGGCCACATGCAGGTCACGCTCTATTTCGCGCCATGCCCCAAGCTCAAATTCTGGAAACCAGGCGTCACCCTCGATCTCGGCGTCTATCAGCGTCACATACAGACGATCGGCACATGGCAGCATCTGGCTGTACAGTTTTTCGCCGCCTATGACAAAGATCTCGGGATGGTCCCGCGGGACATGCGGGACGGCCAATTGCAGCGCTTCGTCCAGCGTATGCGCTACCTGGACGCCGGGCGGTGCGTACCGGAAATCGGAACTGATCACAATGTTGGCACGATTGGGCAGTGGCCGGCCGAGTGATTCGAAGGTATTGCGGCCCATGAGAACGGGGTGACCCGTCGTCAGCTCACGAAAATGTTTCATGTCCACCGGCAGGTGCCAGGGCAGTGCGTTATGACGGCCGATGACGCGATTCCGCGCCATGGCCCAGATGAGTGCGATGCGAGGTCGCTGCAGGGCCGCAGTGGGATCCGCCCCTGCGTTTGTCCCCGTCAGGACGGCTTCGCGTTCTGTATTTCCGCCATCAGTGAATGAAGCTTTATTCACTGTCATACCGCGACTGGCGCCTTGATGGCTGGGTGAGGGTCGTAATTCAACAGCTCAAAATCTTCGAAGTGAAAATCGAAGATTGAGCGTACCGATGGATTGAGGCGCATGATCGGCAAAGGCCGTGGTTCGCGCGCCAATTGTGTGCGCGCCTGTTCGAAGTGGTTGCTGTAAATATGCGCGTCACCCAGAGTGTGAATGAATTCCCCGGGCTGCAGCTCTGTCACCTGTGCCATCATCAGGGTGAGCAGGACATAGGAGGCTATGTTGAAGGGCACGCCAAGAAAAATATCGGCGCTGCGCTGATAAAGTTGACAGGAAAGTCTCCCATCTGCCACGTAGAATTGAAAAAAGGCATGGCAGGGCGGTAACGCCATGCGATCAATTTCACCCACATTCCAGGCGCTTACAATCAGTCGTCGGGAGTTCGGGTTTTCGCGAATCTCGCGTACCAGTTCGCTGATCTGGTCAATGTGCCGGCCATCCGCGGCCGTCCAGCTGCGCCACTGCGAACCGTATACTGGCCCGAGCTCGCCATTTTCGTCCGCCCACTCATCCCAGATGGTGACGCCGTTTTCGCGCAAATAACCAACGTTGGTGTCGCCACGCAGGAACCACAGAAGTTCATGAATAATGGAGCGAAGGTGCACCTTCTTGGTCGTGAGCAGCGGGAAACCTTCGCCTAGGTCATAGCGCATCTGATAACCGAATACGCTCCGGGTACCGGTTCCTGTGCGGTCACCTTTGCCGGTGCCGTAGTCCAAAACGTGTTGCATGAGATCAAGATATTGGCGCATTCGGGCATTCTCCCCGATCCGCGGGCGGATGTTAAGGCGGTTTTATGGGCCTGATTTTTCTTCAATAACAGCAGATTAACGCCGTCCGTCGGCAAAACGGTACAGGACGCGCATCCCGGCATCGCTCTTGCGCAGAGACCGGAAGTAGAATTGGACCTCAAACCAAGAACGGCATAAAGAGTTTGAGGCGATCAATGACGGAAAATTATTTTTTTATACGGGCAGTGCTTAACTGGTTGGCTGAACCACGCCATTTCAATCGTCTTTTGGCGATCACGCTGCGCGTGCTGGCTGCCCTCATTGTGCCGTTCAGCCTGGTGACCTTCTTCAAGGCCGGAAAGCTGATATTTGATCTGCCGGCGAGTGGCATTCTCGGCGGCATTGTGTTCCAGGTTTTTTTCGTACTGGCGATCTACGCCGTGGTGCACGGCCTGTTCATTCG
>Ga0315271_10000084_pt1 | contig 41887 bp, 28 predicted proteins | sample C3_top_MG_FD_204664 | JGI IMG/M metagenome (GOLD analysis project Ga0315271, IMG submission 204664) | Sediment microbial communities from Yellowstone Lake, YNP, Wyoming, USA - C3_top | ecosystem: Environmental > Aquatic > Freshwater > Lake > Sediment | place: USA: Wyoming | collected 2017-08-01
AGCAGCCAGGATTGCGTCCAGCGCTCTTCCTGCAGCGGCTTTGCTGATGTCTGCTTCGGCTGCAGCAGCATCGATCAATTCAGATTTCTTCATGAATACCCCTTGGGTTGGTTGAGAGAGCCTGATGTTACCAGCGTTCAGATAAGCTGGCGCTGTCGGGTCTTAACAGGATACGAGTCAAACGGCAGAAATCGACCCCTCCGGCCATATGCCTTGTCGTTGCCTCACTGACTGCTCTGCGACGTGGAGGGGGCAGTCGCAAACGCAAAGCGCCGGGCAGCCATCGGCATGTGCGGTTGGTTAATCTCCTGGATTCGAAGTTGTCTATTAAACTTGGGGCGATTCACACCCTACCTCGAAGGAGTATCAAAACCATGAAAGTCCTGTTGCCGATCTGCATGATGGTTGCTAGCGCATTTGCCTGGGCGGGTGAAAATCCTGCCCCCGTCCCGCCTGCGGCTGCTGTAGTCAAGGGTAAGGTCCTTGAGGTTAAGGACGTCGAGAGTTATACCTATCTGCGCCTCAAAACCACGACGGGTGAGACCTGGGCTGCGATTGCCAAGGCCCCGGTCAAAAAAGGGGCCGACGTTACGGTTGAGAACGCCATGGTCATGCACAACTTCGAGAGCAAGTCCCTGAAGAAGACTTTCCCGACGATTATTTTCGGTAGTTTGGCAGGCGAGGGAGGAAGCAAGCCGAGTACCGGTTACGACATGGGCATGGCTCACTCTGGACTTGCCAAGACGACGGACACCGGCGATATCCATGTCCCCAAGGCTGAGGGTGCGAATGCATACACGGTTGCAGAAATCATCACAAAGGCAGCCGAACTAAAGGGCAGGACGGTTCTGGTTCGTGGCAAGGTCGTGAAGTACAACCCGGAAATCATGGGGAAAAACTGGATCCATTTGCGTGACGGCTCGGGCACTGCCACAGCCAATACGAACGACATCCTCGTGACTTCTGCAAATGTAGTAAAAATTGGAGATGTCGTGACAGTAAAAGGCATCGTCCGCACCGAAAAGGATTTTGGTGCGGGCTATTCCTATAAGGTGCTCATTGAAGAGGCGACGCTACAAAAGTGATCGGTTGTTCCAGGCGCCGCTAATATCGACTGTGCCTCCTCGGCTTGTCGATAGGTGCGATAGTGACTCCTGCGCGGGCGGTTGCCTCCACCTTGATCGTCTCCGCTCGCGGCAGAGCTGACATTTGAATATCAAACCGTGTTCGGTCGTTTTGGCCGATTGTAAGTAACCGACAGAAATTTACCGACGGGCTCCTTCCACCGATTTGCGCAAGCGATTCCGACACCATCTGACAGGCCGTTACTAACCCTGATTCCGGATACCCAAGCTCAAGACTGCCCGGCCACCCAGTGACAGCGCACCCAATGTCCACTTTCCAGGTTGGTCTGCTGCGGATAGGTTTGCCGGCACACTTCGCTGGCATGCGGACAGCGCGGATGAAAATGGCAGCCCGCGGGCGGGTTGAGCGGCGACGGCTGGTCACCCGTCAGGCGAATGATGCTCTGCCCGGTTTGCGGCTCGATGCGCGGCACCGCGCTCACCAGCGCCTGCGTGTAGGGATGGCGCGGCGCGCGCAGCACGTCGGCCGCCGCGCCGTGCTCGACGATGCGGCCGAGGTACATCACCGCCACGTCGTGCGCCAGGTAATCGACCACGGCGAGGTTGTGGGTGATGAAGAGATAGGCCAGCCCGAGACTATCCTGCAGGTCTTTCAGCAGATTCAGGATCTGCGCCTGCACTGAGACATCGAGCGCACTGGTCGGCTCGTCGCAGATCACCAGGCGCGGCGACACCGCGAGCGCCCGCGCAATCGCAATGCGCTGCCGCTGCCCCCCCGAAAATGCGTGGGGATAGCGCCCGCCCGCGTCGTCCGGCAGTCCTACCTGGGTCAGCAGCCGCGCCACCGCGTCGCGGCGTTCGCTGGCCGCGCCGACGCGCAGCGCATCCATGCCTTCGAGCAGAATGTCGGCCACCCGCATGCGCGGATTGAGCGAACTGAATGGATCCTGAAACACCATTTGCGCCTGCCGCCGCAGGGTGGACACGTTGTTCGCGCCGATGGTCTCGCCACCCAGCACGATGCTGCCCACCGTCGGCTCGATCAGTCGTAGCAGCGCCTTGCCCACCGTGGTCTTGCCGCAGCCGGATTCGCCCACCAATGCCAGCGTACGCCCGGCCTGGATCAACAGGTTCACGTCGTCCACCGCGCGCACGTAGCCCACCGTGCGCTGGATCAAGCCGCGCCGGATCGGAAAATGCACTTTCAGGCCATCGACCTGCAACAGCGCTTGCGCCGGTCGCGCGGATGGCTCATGCGCGGTCATGTCACGCACACTGCGGAGCGGCAAGGTCCCTGCCAGATGGCAACGCACCTGCTGGCCGTCAATCTTCCGCCACAGCGGCGACTCCAGGCGGCAGCGCGCAATCACAAACGGACAACGCGGCGCAAAGCGGCAGCCATGCATCGGCGCATCGAGCTTCGGCACCTGGCCGGGAATCGTGGTCAACCGTCCGCCATCGCCCGGGCGCGGCAGCGCGTCGAACAGCATGCGGCTGTAGGGATGCTGTGGAGCAGCAAAGAACGCGTCGCGCGCGCCCTCTTCCACCAGTTCGCCGGCGTACATCACGCCCACCCGGTCGGCGTTCTCCGCCACCACGCCGAGGTCGTGCGTAATCAGCAGCATGCCCATCCGGCGCTCGGCACGCAGGCGCCGCAGCACGTCGAGTACCTGTGCCTGGATGGTCACGTCGAGCGCCGTGGTCGGCTCGTCGGCGATCAGCAGCCGGGGTTGGCCGGCCAGCGCCATCGCGATCATCACCCGCTGACGCAAGCCGCCTGACAGTTCGAACGGATAACTCTCGAGCCGCCGCGCTGCGTCCGGCACCCCCACCGCATCGAGCAGCGCGCGCGCCGCGTCCTGCATCGCCTGCCCGCGCAGTCCCTGATGCAGCACGAGCGCTTCGGCAATCTGCTCGCCCACCTTGATCACCGGATTCAGCGCCAGCATCGGCTCCTGGAAAATCATCGCCATGCCGCCGCCGCGCACGCGCCGCATCTCCGACTCGGGCAGCGCCAGAATGGCTTCTTCACCCAAGCGCACCGTCCCTGCAACGATGCGCCCGCCGTCCGGCAGCAGCCGCATCAGCGAGAGCGCCGTCATCGACTTGCCGCACCCCGATTCACCGAGCAGCGCATAGGTTTCGCCCGCAGCGACGGTGAACGACACGCCGTCCACGATCCGCGCGGAACCGATTTCGACGGTGAGCTGATCGACCTGCAACAAGGCGCTCATCGACGTCCCTGCAGACGCGGGTCGAACGCATCGCGCACGCCGTCGGCAAACAGGTTGGCCGCCAGCACCAGGGTGAACATGAAGGTGAACGCCGCGCCGAGCTGCCACCATACGGCCGGTTCGCGCGCCAGTTCGAGCCGCGCGCCGTTGATCATGTTGCCCCAGCTGTGCATAGAGGGATCGACGCCGACACCGACGTAGGACAGCACCGCTTCGGCCAGCACCAGGCCGGAGAAATCCAGCACGATGGCGATCAGCACCAGGTGAAACACGTTGGGGAAAATGTGGCGGCTGATGATGCGCGTGTGGGAGACGCCAAACGCACGCGCAGCGTCGACGTAATCCAGCGTGGACAATTTGAGCGCCTCGCCGCGCAGCAACCGCGCCAGCCCGGTCCAACTGGTCATCCCCATGATGAGACAGAGTGCCAGCAGGCGCACGTCGGCGCGCGCGGCGGCATTGTCGAACAACTGGGGATTGGATTCGATATACACCTGCACGATCAGCACGGCCGCCGCGATCAGCAGCACACCGGGGATCGAGTTCAGCACGGTGTAGACATACTGGATGACATCGTCCACCCAGCCGCGAAAATAGCCCGCTGCGATGCCGAGGCCGATGGCCAGCGGCAGGGTAACGAGGGTGGTAAGCGTACCGATCACCAGCCCGGTGCGGATGCTCTTGAGCGTGATGTAGAGCACGTCCTGCCCGACCTTGTCGGTGCCGAAGACATGGTAGCCCGCCGCCAGATGCACCAGCACGCCACCCAGTGCCAACATCAGCATCACAATGCAGACCAGGGTGCGCCCCGGCCAGACGAGGCGCCCTTCGCCCCAGGCAGTCAGCCACTCGCCCAGCGATGCTTGCGTGCGGCGCGCCTGCCAAGCGGCCAGCAAGCCGAACAACAACAGGCTCGCCGCCAGCCCTTGTGCCAGTCCGATGACGCTGCGCCGCGCGATATCCGGCAGTCGCGCAGCGGAATCTTCGAGATGTGCACCGCCAAACTTAAGGCGCGGATACGCGCGCACCGTCACGCCATTGCGCTGCACGAACTCCTTGGCGTACAGCTGCATCGCCAGCGGCGCAGAATAGGTTTTTTCCTGCTGGGTGCGCAGCGTGCCTACCAGCGCATCGAATGCAGACAGCACTTCGACCGAGTATTGCGGCTTGTCCGCCGGGCTGTCGGCCAGCTTGTCGCGGTAATGCAGCGAATCGAGCAGGCCGATCACCACGAACACGCCCAGCACCAGCGCTGCTCCCATCGCCATCGGGCGCCGTGCCACCGCCGCCCACGGCGCGCGCAGATGTTCCCGGCGACTGATGACCCACACCAGAACCAGCACACCCGCCAGCAGCGCGAAGATCAGCGCATCGGTCCACAGGATGACGGGTTGGATGTTCAATATTGAAAATTCCACACTTCACGACAACAGCCCGTTCGCGCTGAGCCTGTCGAAGCGCTATATGGATCGCGAAGGGGCTTCGACAAGCTCAGCCCGAACGGCCTTGTGGCAACCGTCACGCTTTCAGAAAGGCGCAATGAAGCAGCGTTCATTGCAGCCGCACCCGCGGATCGACCCACGAATAGGACAGGTCGGTGAGGATCAGGCCGACGATGTAAAGCACCGAGCCGAGGAACACCATCGCCCGCACCACGGCAAAATCCTGCGCCTGAATCGCATCGATGGTATAGCTGCCGAGGCCCGGAATGCCGAAGAAGGATTCGGTGATGAGGCTGCCCATGAACAGCGTGGGAATGACCACCACCGCGCCGGTGAGGATCGGGATCATGCCGTTTTTCAACACGTGACGGAACAGCACGCGCACCTCGCTCAGGCCTTTGGAACGCGCCGTGCGCACATAGTCCTTGCCGATTTCTTCGATGAAGATGGTGCGATACCAGCGTGCGCCGCCACCGATTCCCGCCACCACGCTGACCAGCACCGGCAGCAGGATGAAGGGCAGGCCGTCGATGCCCCCGGCAAACCCGGAGATCGGCAGCAGCTTCCACAGCGAGGCGATGAAATACTGTCCCGCGATGATGTAGAACAAGCCGGAAATCGACATCAGCACCACGCACACCACCACCCCCCACAGATCGAGATAGGTGGTACGGAAAAACACCATCAGCAGGGCGAAGGTGATATTGACCAGCAGGCCGATGACAAACACCGGCAGCGCAATCGCCAGGCTCGGTCCCATACGGTTCTTGATCTCGTTGCCGATGTTGCGACCGTCGTCGCCCTTGCCGAATTCGAACGCGAACATGGCGACCGAATGCTTGAAGAAGATCGTGTCGGTGAACTGCTGTGCGCCTTTGGCTTGCGCGTTAATCAACAGCGGCTTGTCGTAGCCGTGCTCGACTTTCCAGCGCCCGACCGCTTCCGGCGTCACATGCTTGGCGCCGAGTTGCAGCCGCGCCATGTCGTCCGGCGTATTGACGACGAAGAACAGCGCAAAGGTCAGCAGGTTCACCCCGATCAGGATCGGGATGGCGTACAGCAGGCGGCGAAGGAGATACGCGAACATGGCTCAGATCATCCCACTCAATAGCAAGCGCACGTCCGCACCATAGGGCGAAAGTACCCACATTAACGCGCCGCAGTTCAACAACACGGTCAGCCAGAAAGTGGTTTGGAATTCACGCTTGCTCGACTTATGGCGAAACAGTTGTTGCGCAAAGATGGCACCCGGCCACCCACACACCAGCCCAAAGAAAAACAAGGTGCTTTCCTGAGTCCGCCATTGGCCTGACCTGGCCGCGCTTTTGTCCAGCGCATAAGCCATGAACGTCACCAGGCTTACCATCAGATAGGCTATCGCCACGACCATCTGGATATGTTTCGACCAAACCATGACTGCCAGCAAAGCTGAGAACAGGAGCGCGCAAAGCATGGGCACGATGCTGATCCTCAGTTCAATCGTTGTCTGCTTTTCGTCCGAATAACGAACGTCCTCGGCACAGCAACGCCCTTGTACATCGCTGCCCAGTTCGTAGCTGACTATAGCGTCAACCAGCGGACGTCGCTGCCGGTTTGAAAAACCCCGTACATGCACAAAGACTGGCTGGTTGCCTCCTTTTGGCACGACGAAGCCGAAGCCCTTCTCGTCATTCCATTTGATGATTTTTCCCAAATATCGCATGGCCGGTCAGTCAGTCCTTGATCGTTTGTCCATCAGCCCGACCTGCTTCACGCCGTCGCCAAGCGATCACCGCCGGCGCGATGACGACAACCAGGCCGCCCAGCATCAGTGCAATCGGCCACAACACCGGGCGGTTCCACGCCTCACGCCGGGTCTCGCGCAGCGCGGGATCGACGCGGCGGTACTTCAGCGTGTTGTTCGCCATCAGGTTGGGTTTGACGTTATGCACCCAGCCATGAGCCAAGCCGAATGACTTGGGGTAATAGGCATAAATCCACGGCGCATCGCGGCGCACGATGTTCAGCATGGCGTCGATCACCTGCTGGCGCGCGGGGCCATTGTCCATATCCTTCATTCGCTCGAACAGGCGGTTAAATTCGGGATTGTCGTAGTTGGCCGCGTTCTCGCCGCCGCTGCCCACTTTCTTGTTCGGGCCGTAGAGCAGGAAGAAGAAGTTTTCCGGGTCGGGATAGTCGGCGTTCCAGCCCCACTCGAACAGCTGCGCGTTGCCCTTGAGGATTTTGTCCTGGAAGCGGTTGTAGTCGGTGCCGCGCACCACCAGTTGCACGTTGAGCTTGTCGAGCTGCTTCTTCATCCAGTCGAGCCGCGATTTGGCATCCGGGCCGCTCGCCATGGTGTCGAAATACAGCACCAGCGGCTCGCCTGTCCTGGCGTGGCGACCATTGGGATAGCCCGCCTCGGCCAGCAGTTTTTTCGCCTCCTCGATCGGGCGCCGCACGATGCGCTGGTCGCGCGCTTCATACACATAGGGATTCAAGCCGGCCACGCCATCGACATAGCCGAACAGCCCGGGCGGAATCGGCCCCTGCGCGGGAATGCCCCGGCCGTTGAGAAAAATCGAAATGAACTCGTCGTAATCGAACGCGATGGACAGCGCCTGGCGCAGCCTCTGGCGATCCTCACCCAGCCCGCCGACCACCGGGTCGAGCATGTTGAATCCCACATACCAGAGCGAAGCCTGCACGCTGGTGACGAGGTGGATATCCTTGTCGCGCATGCTGTCGGTGAGTTGCGGATCACCGCCTGCGGAAAACTGAACCGCCTGGTCGAAACTGTCGGAGCTGATGCCGGAGCTATCGTAATAGCCCTGCATGAACTTGCTCCAGTAGGGAATGGTTTCCTTTTCCAGGCTGAACACGGCTTCATCAACCAGCGGCAGTTGTTTGCCCGCGTCGGCCAGCAGCCCGGCCTGGCGGTCAGCCGCATCGCCGTCTCGGGGATAGGTTTCGCCGTGGAAGTAGGGATTTTTCTTCAGCACCATGCGGCGGTTGGGATCATTCTCTGCCAGATAAAACGGCCCGGTTCCGACCGGCTGCCAGTCGAGCGTGAGATTCCTGTCTGCCATGCCGGGCTGCGCGTAGAAGACATCAGCCTCCCACGGAATCGGCGCAAAAAACGGCATCGCCAGCCAGTAAATGAACTGCGGGTATTTGCCCTTGATGTGGATGCGGTAGGTGGTGCGATCCACTACTTCGGCGCCGGCCAGCGGGTAGTCGTTCAGATTCAATGCCGCATCGGGATGGGCTTGGGCTGCCTTTTCCAGCGCCTGGCCCAGCGCCTTCAAGCCCACGATGTGCTCGCTCATCAAGCCAAAAATCGGCGAGCTGAGCCTGGGATCCGCCAGCCGCTTGATCTGGTACACATAGTCGGCGGCAACCAGTTCGCGCGTGCCCGTGTGCGCGAAATCGCTGATCCGGGCTTTATCCGCCGTCGCAGCGGCATCCAGCGCGTGATAGCGATAGCGACCCGCTGCATCGCGCGCAAACGCCGGATGCGGCTGGTAGCGAATGCCGGGGCGAATGTGGATTTCGTACACGCTTTCGGCAATGCTTGCAGTCGGTGCATCGTCCGGCAGCGCCTTGCCCGCCGCGTCATAAAAGCGCGGCCTGGGAACAGCCTCGGCCGTCAGTGGAATCAGCGTGTAGGGACGTTTAAGGAAGTGATATTGCAGTGGCGGCTCGTAAATCTGGCCGGTGAACTCGACTTCGTTCGAGCTGTAGGAACGCGCCGGATCGAGATGCTTGGGGCGCTCGGAAAAGGCGCTGTAAACCACATTGGCGTGTTTCCCGCTGCCGGGATAGGGGGTGTTCCAATTGTCGGAGCAAGCTGTCAGAAATCCGATCGTTCCCAGCAAGATCGTGCCCAACAGGGATGTGCCCAAACGCGTCATGCCGCGAGTTTACCCAAGCCTACCGACAACGTCAGCCGTTATAATCGCGTCCTACTCAACTTTTCGAGACCATCATGGGCTTCCTTGCAGGAAAACGTTTGCTGATTACCGGTGTGATTTCCAACCGCTCCATTGCTTATGGCGTTGCCGCCGCCTGCAAACGCGAAGGCGCCGAACTCGCCTTCACCTACCAGGGCGAGCGCATCAAGGATCGCGTCGCCGAATTGGCCCAGGAATTCGGCTCCAGCCTGGTGTTCCCGTGCGATGTCGGCAGCGATGACGAGATCAACGCCCTGTTCGTCGAACTCGGCAAACATTGGGACGGCCTCGACGGTTTGCTGCACTCGATCGCGTTCGCACCGAAAGAGGCCCTGGCAGGTGACTACCTCTCCTCCGTCACCCGCGAAAACTTCCGCATCGCCCATGACATCAGCTCCTACAGCTTTGCCGCGCTGGCCAAGGCCGCGCTGCCGATGATGGAAGGCCGCAACGCAGCCTTGCTCACCCTGACCTATCTGGGCGCGGTGCGCTCCGTCCCCAACTACAACGTCATGGGCCTGGCCAAGGCCAGCCTCGAATCCAGCGTGTATTACATGGCGCAAAGCCTCGGTCCCAAAGGCATCCGCGTCAACGCGGTATCGGCCGGCCCGATCAAGACACTGGCCGCTTCCGGCATTGCAAAATTCAACGAAAAGCTCGACCTGGTCGCCCAAAATGCCCCGTTGCGCCGCAACGTGACCATCCATGAAGTCGGCAACGCTGCCGCCTTCCTATTGTCCGATCTGGCCTCCGGCATCAGCGGCGAGATCACCTACGTCGATGCGGGCTTCAACACCACTGCGGGCAGCGGCGACTGATCAATCGCCCACGCCCAATAAAAATGCGCCTTCGCGGCGCTTTTTTATTGGGCGGCACGCAGCTTATCGCTCTTGCGCCGCCTCCAGAAATGCGCCGCGAATCGGCGATAGAAAATCCAGTTGAGACGAATGATCGAGAAAAAAATGCGAATGCACCGAACCAAAGCAGGCGTTGAAACCAGATGATGCCGTTCACAGACAGCCACTATCCCGGACAAGAGCTGGTTTCAGCGTTCCCTTAAACTCTCGCTCGTCACCTGCATCAGTGGGCTCAGGAAATACTCGATCACCCGTCGTGTTCCCGTCTTGACCTCGACCGTCACTGCCATGCCAGGGGCTAGCCGCACCGTCTTGTTTTCCACCCGCAGAGTGTCATTGGCGAGCTTCACCCTCGTGGAGTAAATCAGTCCCAGCTTTTCGTCCTGAATCGCATCAGACGACACCTGGGTGATTTTGCCGTGGATCGTGCCGTACTTGGTGAACGGAAAGGTCTCCACTTTCACCTCGGCATCCTGCCCGGGGTTCACAAAGCCGATGTCCTTGTTGGGTAACATGGCCTCGACTTCCAGCACATTCTCTTTGGGCACGATCACCATCAGTGGCTGGGCGGGGGTGACCACACCGCCGACGGTGTTGACCGCCAGTTGCTGCACGGCGCCTGCCACCGGTGCGGTCATGCGCATCAGGCGTCCACGCTGGTCGGCCTTGACCAGTTCCTGCTCCAGCGACGCGGCTTTTTGCTCCGCCTGACTGTGCTGATCCAATAGCTGGCGCCGCATCTCGGCGACAAGGGTGGCCTGCTGCTGTTGCACTTCCGTCAGCGTGGCGCGGATTTCCATAATTTTGGATCGGCTGCTGGCCAGGTCCTGCTCCTGTTCAATGCGTGCCTGCTCGCGTTCCAGATACCCATGCTGGGAAATGAAGTTTTCCTTCAGCAGCTTCTGGTAGTCCTGCGCGCGCTGGCGAGCAATCGGCGCGGTTTGTTCGAGCTTGGTGACCTGTTCCTGAGTGGTTTGGAGTTCTGCCCGACGGCGGATAATCTCGTCCCGCAATTGTAGCTGGCGCGCCTGGTATTCCTGATATTGGCCGGTGGCCTGGCTCTGCTCGGCGAGCAGACGGGCAGTATCGGTACCGACCAGAGCTTGCAGTCTGGGCGGGGCGCCGTTTGCCAACGCCGTCAGCAGGGCTTGCGCACGCAACGCTTCCAGCCGCGCGGCCAAGGCTTCATTGCGCAGCCGGTCGCTGTCGGCCGTGGCAGTAGTGGCATCGAGTTCGATCAGCAGCTGACCCTGCTTCACCTCCTGCCCGTCGCGCACATGAATCGCCTTGACCACGGCGGTTTCCATCGGCTGGATGACCTTGGTGCGGTCGTCGGGGATGATCTTGCCCACCGCCGTCGCCACCACATCGATCCGGCCGAAGATCGTCCACAGCAGCGCGATCAGGGCAAACGCCATGATGAGCCACAGCGCGATGCGCGGTGCGGGATGCACTGGCGTGTCACGCAGGGAGAGCGCGGCGGGCAGGAATTGAGACTCGTGAGGGTGCAGCGCGGGTGCATCCGTTTCTTTCCGCTGCGACCAAGCGTGGCGGATGATTTTAGCGTAGCGCTTGAAGAGATCGGCGAAAGCGTGGCATTCCATTTCAGTCAATCTCAGGCGTGCTGCAGCCGATGCAGGCGCGAGTAATGTCCCGCCTCATGCTGCAGCAATTCGGCATGGGTGCCTGCCTCAACGATCTGGCCGTGATCCATCACCAGGATACGGCTGGCATGGCGCACGGCGGATAGACGGTGGGCGATGATGATGACAGTACGACCATGGCAGATGGCTTGCATGTTGTTCTGGATGATGCGCTCGGACTCGTAATCCAGCGCGCTGGTGGCTTCGTCAAAAATCAGGATACGCGGCTGCGTCATCAGGGCGCGGGCAATGGCGATACGCTGGCGCTGCCCGCCGGACAGGGTAGAGCCGTGTTCGCCGACCATGGTGTCGTAGGCTTCGGGCAATTCGAGAATGAATTCATGCGCGCCAGCCAGCTTGGCAGCCTGAATCACCTGCTCTAGCGGCGCGCCGGGGTCAGCCAACGCGATGTTCTCGCGCAGGGTACGGTTGAACAGCACGTTCTCCTGCAGCACCACGCCGATCTGGCGTCTGAGACTGGAGGCATCGGCGAGGGTCAAATCCATCCCGTCGACCAGCACCCGGCCGCGTTCCGGCACATACAGGCGCTGGATCAGTTTTGTGAGCGTGCTCTTGCCCGAGCCGGAGCGACCGACGATGCCGATGACTTCGCCGGGCTGGATGTCGAGCGTGATGCCTTTAAGCACTTCATGGGTATCGGGACGGTAGCGGAACTGCACCCGGTCGAAGCTGATGCGTCCGGCAATCGGCGGCAGGCTGCTCTTGGCGCCGGCGGCTTCGGTAGGTGCATTGAGGATGTCGCCCAGGCGCTGCACCGAAATCCCGGTCTGCTGGAAGTCGGTCCACAGCTGAGCCAGCCGCATGATCGGTTGCGCCACGCGGCCCGCCAGCATGTTGAACGCGATGAGCTGGCCGACGGTGAGCTGTCCTTCGATCACCAGTCTCGCTCCCAGCCACAGCGTGGCGACGGTGACGAGCTTGCCGATGAGGTTGGTGCTTTCGTGCGCCAGGGTGGAGAGCGTGGCGGATTTGAAACCGGCAGCGACATAGCCTGCGAGTTGCGTGTCCCAGCGGCGCTGCATCTGCGGCTCCACCGCCATGCTTTTGAGGGTATCGATGCCCGACACGGTCTCGACCAGGAAGGCCTGGTTCTCCGCCCCGCGGTTGAACTTCTCGTGCAGCCGGGCGCGCAGCAGCGGCGTAACCAGCAAGGCAATTCCGAAATACAGCGGCAGAGAGGCCAGCACCACCAGTGTAAGCCAGCCGCTGTAGAACAGCATCACCGCGATGAAGACAATCGAGAACAACACGTCGAGCACGACAGTGATGGCATTGCCGGTGAGGAAGGAACGGATGTTCTCCAGTTCACGGACGCGGGCCACCGAATCGCCGACCCGGCGCGCCTGGAAGTAGCCCAGTGGAAGATGAAGCAAATGGCGGAATAGCCGCGCGCCCAACTCCACATCAATACGGCTGGTGGTGTGGGCGAAGACGTAGCTGCGCAGGCCGGAGAGTGCGACTTCGAAGATCGACACCACCAGCAGACCTGCCGCGATCACGTCGAGCGTCGTCAAGCCGTGATGCACCAGCACCTTGTCCATGACGACCTGGAAGAACAGCGGGGTGACGAGCGCGAAAAGATTGAGCACAAACGACACCAGCAGCACTTCACCCAGCAGCTTGCGGTATTTGACGACGGCGGGAATGAACCAGGAGAAGTCGAACTTCGCCATCTCGCCGATCATCGAGGCGCGCGAGGCGAAGAGGATGAGTTCGCCGCGCCAGCGCGCCAGCAGTTCGTCCTTCGACACCACCTGCGGGCGTTCGGCGCGGGGGTCGTGGATCAGCGCCTTGTCGGCGTCAAAGCGGGCGAGGATGAAGTAGCTGCCCTCGCTATCCACCGCCATGGCGGGCAGCGGCGTTCGGTCGAGACGATCTATGGAAGTTTTGACCGGCTTGGCCTGCAAACCGAGGTGTTTGGCGGCGAGCAGAATTTCCGTTCGGTCGATAGGATCACCCGATGCCTTGAACTGATGTGCAAGCTGGTCGGGGTCGGCGGCGATCTGGTGGAAACGCGCCAGCATCACCAGGCAGGTGAGGCCGGTGTCCATGGCGGCAATGCGCGGGGATTCTTGTTCTGACATAAACCACTCAAGCTTAAAGTGTGACGCCCATGTAGCCCCCTCTCCCTTGAGGGGAGAGGGCTGGGGTGATGGTGAAGCCAGCGTTACTGCCAGTTGGCCGCGATCACCGGTGCCAGGCTGGTCTGGTAGTTCGTCGGCAAGCTGGTCTGCCCGGCCACGGGCGGCGCGAAGCTGGCCATGGCATTGACCAGAATCTGCACATTGCTGTCGATCAGGGTCTTGGCGCCATCGGTGGCCTTGAACTGCTCGACATGATTGGCCGTGCCGAGATACCAGTCCTTGACCACCAGCTTGTCGCTGGTGCCGATGATGCTGGCTTCCAGATTGTTGCCCACGTGCTGGAACCAGATTTGATCAGCGGCGACGCCTGTCAGGAACTGGGCGATATCGGTGTTGCCTGCGGTGGCGTCGTTCTCGACCACGGTGTCGGCGCCATAGCCGCGTCCCAGAACGTAGGTGTCGTTGCCAACACCGCCGGTCAGCGTATCCGCGCCCGCGCCACCGTCCAGCGCATCGTTGCCCGCCGCGCCGAAGAGGCTGTTGACGGCACTGTTGCCCTGAAGCCGGTTGTCCAGCGCATTGCCGGTTCCGGTGACGGCGGCAGTACCGGTGAGGATCAGGTTCTCGACGTTGGCACCCAGCGTGTAGGCAATGCCGGTTTCGACCGTGTCGATGCCTTCATTGGCATTTTCCGTAATGACATCGGTTGCAACGTCAACGACGTAGACGTCATCCCCCGCCCCGCCCAGCAGATTGTCTGCACCCGCCTTGCCGTCGAGCCGGTCGTTGCCTGCGCCGCCGGTCAGCGTGTTGACGGCGCTGTTGCCGGTGAGCACATTGTCCAGTGCATTGCCAGTACCGTTGAGCGCTTTGGTTCCGGTGAGCAGCAGGTTCTCGACGTTGGCAGCCAGCGTGATTGCAATACTGGTCTGTATCAGGTCAATGCCCTCGCCGACATTCTCGGTAACAACATCCAGCGCGTTGTCGATCACATAGATATCGTCGCCCGCGCCGCCAATCATCCGGTCTGCGCCTGCGCCGCCGTCCAACAGATTGGCGGCGGCGTTGCCAGTCAGCACATTGTTGAGGCTGTTGCCAGTACCGTTGATAGCCGCAGCGCCGGTGAGCGTAAGGTTTTCAACGTTACTCGCCAGTGCGAAGCTGGCGCTGGCCAACACCAGATCAATGCCTTCGCTGGAACGCTCTGTGATGGTTTCGCCGGCCGCATCGACCACATAGGTATCGTCGCCCAAGCCGCCGATCATCTTGTCGTTTCCTTCCTTGCCGTCGAGCCAATCGTTGCCCGCGCCGCCGGTCAGCGTGTTCGCTGCGCTGTTCCCGGTCAACACGTTGTCGAGCCCATTGCCGACGCCATTGATACTTGCCGCGCCGATCAGGGTGAGGTTCTCCTGGTTGGTGCCAAGCGTATAGGTGATGCTGCCGTATACCGTATCGATGCCTTCGTTGGCATATTCGGTCACCACGTCATTGGTTGATTCAACGTAATAGCTGTCATCACCTGCTCCGCCCAGCATGGTGTCATTACCTCCAGCGCCATCCAGGGTGTCGTTGCCCGCTCCACCAACCAGCCTGTTGTTGGCGTAATTGCCCTGGATCACGTTGTCCAACTCGTTGCCTGACCCATCGATGGCCGCGCTGCCGGTCAGGGTAAGGTGTTCAAGATGCGCGCCCAGGGTATAGCTGATGCTGGCCTCGACGCTGTCTATGCCTTCGTTGGTCTGCTCGATGATCGAGCCGTTGGAGCTCACCACATAGATGTCGTTGCCAATGCCGCCAACCAGGGTGTCGCTTCCGCCACCACCAGTCAGCCGGTCATCGCCGGCCCCACCGATCAGCACGTTATTGCCGCTATTGCCATTGAGAACATTGCCCTGGTCGTTGCCGGTGCCATTGATATTGGCGCTGCCAAGCAAATACAGATTCTCGAGGTTGCCCCCCAGGGCATAGGAGATGGTCGAATAGACGCTATCCGTGCTGGAAGAAGTGTTCTCGATTACCTGGTCGAACGCACTATCCACATAGTAGGCGTCCCCGCCACTTCCCCCGACCATCACATCGTCACCGAGTCCGCCAACCAGTACATTGCCGCCATCGGAAGAATAAATGGTGTCATTTCCCGCTCCGCCATAGATGTCCACATTAGCGAGGTAATAGAAAATTGTGTTCCCACTCTGGTGATCAAACACCTTAGTTCCACGCGCATCGATTACGTTGTCCAGCGCATTGCCGTAAATAGTCGCGTCCGTGACATAACCATAACTGCTCATCCAGAGACTTTCGATGTTGTCAGCCATGGAGAACGAGCCTTTATAGCTTGTATTCCCTTTTTGCTCGCTGACCTGGGTGATCAGTATCCGGTCATTACCCTCGTTATTACCCTCCACCAGGACGTCGTCGTAGCCATCCAGATAGTAGAGGTCATCGCCAGTGCCCCCCACCAGGGTATCGGCACCCAAGCCGCCCACCAGCTGGTCATTACCGGCATCGCCAACCAGCAAGTTGGCGGCGGCATTGCCTGATAGATAATTGGCCAACTGGTTGCCGAAGCCATTGATGGCGGCGCTGCCGGTGAGGGTCAGATTTTCCACATTTTCAGTGAGGGTGTAAGACACGCTAGTATTTACCCAGTCATTGCCTGCATCGACCCCTTCGATCACCAAGTCGCCCGGGTTGTCGACGTAATAGGCGTCGTCTCCCACCCCCCCTTCCAGCGTATCGCTCCCCGCCCCGCCATCCAGGCTATTGCCCAGACTATTGCCGATGAGCTGGTTATTGGCCGCGTTACCGGTCGCCGTATAGCCCGCCGATTCGGCCAGCACCAGATTCTCCAGTCCGTCTTGCAAAACCACAGCCGCGCTGCTGGTCCAGACCAGAGTGTCGATCCCCTCACCGGGCAATTCGACTATGGTGTCGTTGCCATCGGCGATATAGGTGTCGTCCCCCGCACCGCCCACCAGGCTGTCCGCGCCGGCACCGCCGTCCAGCAGGTCGTTGCCGGCACCGCCCTGCAGCGTGTCCTGCCCTGCCCCGCCATACAGCAGGTCGTCGCCGGCGCTGCCAATCACCGTGCCGTTGCCTGTGATGCTGTTGAAGGAAGCGGCAATATCTGTTGCGCTCCACTCAGAGCCATCGGCAAAGAAAAAACCCTCGATGCTGTTGCGCGGTTGTCTGAACCATTCTTGCAAGTTGACGCTATCATCCCGTCCGCTGAAGCCGATCCGCAGATCGGCATTGACACGGGAAATGATCAAATACTCGGGGCGGATATCGCTGGCAAAGTAGAGGTTATCCAGGCCGGCGTCATCCAGGATGCGGTCCTGGCCCAGACCCAGATCCCAGTAGCTGTCATCCCCGGCACCGCCGACCAGATAGTCATTGCCGGCCCCACCGGTTAGACGATCATCACCATCTCCGCCATACAACTGATCATTCCCTTCATCGCCGCGCAGCAGGTCGTTACCTCCGCCGCCCTGTAGCGTGTCATTACCGTCCGCGCCGATCAGGGTGTCATCCAGCCCGGTACCACTCAGGACATCGTTGTCGGCCGTGCCTACCTGCAGCAGCAGAGCCTGGTTGAGGTCGCCTGCCATGAGCGCCGTACCGTCTGCGAATTCGAAGCGTTCGATCAGGTTGTTGTAGTCGCCGAACCAGTTGTAAATATTGATCCGGCCACCATCGGACAGGGTGATGCTTAGATCGTTATTCTGTTTTTGGAACTGCGTATCCTCGACTTGGATGCCTGCGCCAAAGCGCAACGTATCGTTCCCGCTGGTTTCACTGACATTGAGATTGCCATCACCGGTTTCGTACAGGTACAGGTCATCGCCCGTACCTCCATCGGCATTACCACCATCCTGCCCCACAGCCAGGGTGTCGTTGCCGTCTCCGCCATACAGGAAGTCGAAGCCGGTATCGCCCATCAGGATATCGCCACCGTTGTTACCATACAGGCTGTCGTTGCCCTCGCCGCCGTCGAGAATATCGTCGCCCGCATCGCCCAGAAGCTGGTCAATTCCCGCACCGCCGTAGAGCACGTCATTTCCAGCCATGCCGTGAATCAGGTCATCTCCGCCGTAGCCTTTAATGGTGTCGTTGCCTCCCCCACCCCAAATCTGATCCGCCCCCGCCCCGCCGTAGGCTCTTGTAACAAGGGCGCCCGAAGCCAGTTGAATGTTGTTCAGGTTCAGGGAGACGGATTGGGTGAGGTTCTCGCTCACCCAGGATTCGAGATCGATGGCGTCGCCATTGGCGAACTGAATGTCCGCATCCATGCCGTACAAGGCGGCCTGCAGGTTGAGCGTGGTGCCGTCATCCAGGGCGATGCCGAGGGTCGAATCGGCTGTCGATGCGACGGTGGGCGCGGTGTTCGTCGATACGCCCGTGGCGCTGGCCAGCATGATGCTGCTGTGGCCTTCCAGGTCGGCGATGATGTCGCCCGTTTCGACGTTCAGGTAGCTGTCGTCGCCTGCGCCGCCAAAGAGCTGGTCATTGCCTACCCCGCCGTCGAGCATGTCGTTGCCCGCGTCGCCATTCAAAATATCGTCTTCGGTGCCACCCAGCAGGAGGTCGTGTCCGCCACCGCCCCAAATCGTATCTTTACCCGCGCCACCAATCAGGATGTCATCGCCGTGCAGCGGTTCTGGCGTGGTCTGGTAATACCCAGGGGCGCTGATGCCGTCTCCCATGATTTCATCGTCGCCGTCACCGCCGTCGATGATGTCGTTGCCGCCATGACCCCACAGTCTGTCGTTTCCTATGCCACCGTCGATAAAGTCGTCGCCGCGTCCGCCTATAACCTGGTCGTTGCCATCGCCCGCGTAGACGACATCGGGCGCATCGTCCTGATAGATGCTCCCGCCACCATAGATGGTGGTGGAAGTAACAAGCCAGGTGCTGCCCTGAGTCACTATCGTGGCGCCTTGCGGCAGGGTATAAATATCGGCAGGGTTGTCGCCAGGCTTCTTGCGTTGCGGCGCAGAAAGCCCGGTGGCGGAAAGAATCGTGTCGTTGCCGGTGCCGCCGTAGATAAGATCAGAACCCGCCCCCCCGCCGATCAGGTCATCCCCAACGCCGCCGTCGATACGATCTGTCCCCGCACCGCCGTCCAGGGCATCGTTGCCGCCCAGGCCGTCCATGCGATCCGCTCCGGCAGAACCGTAAATGACGTCGTTGAAGTTGGCCTCGGCCACGCCGCCTGTCAGGGTGCCGTCCGCCGCCCAGGCGGTGGCGTTCCAGTCGTAGCTTCCATCATTCTTGAGCGGGGCGCGCTGGTCGCCGGTGTAGGTTTGCGTGGTGACGGGCTGCACGGGCCCGGCGCCGGCGCCGAGGGTGATGCCCAGCTGGTCGGCCGCCCAGCCTTTGACCCGCACGTTGCTGTCGCCTTTGTGGATGAGGAGTTGGGTTTCGCCGTTGACAAGGCTTTTGCTGTAGGCGATGCCGTTCCGGGTGTCGACCCAGGTGTCGGCGCCGAGCTGTTTCCATTTGGCAGGATCAGTCAGCCCGGCGCTGCCTTTGATCTCCAAACTACCGATCATGAGCTTGCCTTGCCCGTCTGCGTCTTCAATGGTGTCAAAGCCTTCATTGGCAAAAGTGCGGTAGGTGTCGAATCCCACTCCGCCCATCAGAGTATCGTTGCCAAAACCGCCATAGAGGAGATCATCGCCGGTGTTGCCTTCCAGTGTGTCCGCGCCGTCGCCACCATTGAGAGTGTCATTCCCATCCATGCCGTAGAGGTGATCAGTGACAGAACCGCCAGTGAGGGTGTCGGATTGGGCGCTGCCGAAGACGATGTGCCGCCGCGCATCGTCTCCAGTGAATGCGCTTCCGGTACGGATTTCGGTAATCTGGCCGTTGCGGTAATCTCGGTAGAGCACGTCCCCACCGGTGCTTGAGAAGATTGTGTCGGTGTTGTCCTGGGTGTTGCGGGTGAACAGCTTGGTGAGGTAGTTGCTGCGGTCGGCAAGATAGACACGGGTCAGGTTGCCGGTGTGGGTAGCCGGATCATAAAGGCTGAGTGCGCTATCGCTGTTGATGGCGTCATACAGTGCCGATGCGCCTTTGACTACGAAGGCGTTGCCTTTGTAGAGGGCGTAACGATAAGCCAGTCCGTCTGATGTGTTGGCTTGAGACTGGGCGAGCAACGTGGCCGCAGTCTTGTCCGCCAGCGATTCGATGCTGAAGCTGGTAAAGGGCGAATTGGTCAGCCAGGTCTTGAGGGTGTCGAGGTGGGCGTACAGGCTTTCGCGGTCATCGGTGGCGGTGGGCGGGGCCGTCTGGTTGCTGTTGCTGCCGGTGTAGTTCTGCTCGAACAAGGTGCGCAGGGCATCGAGCGTAACCTCCAGACTCTGGTTGGCCACATTCGATGCGGCCTTGAGAATGCCGGTGATCGTGCCGATTCCATCTGCCGGGTTGGCAGTATTGAGCGAGGGGTCAAGGGTGGCGAAAAGGTTATAGAGCGCGAGGGAATCTGCGACAGGCCCCATCTTGTGCGCGGGAATCGTGTCGATGGGGTTGATCGTGGCGCTTTCCGTCTCGGAAAACACTTGTATTTGTGGATTGCCTTGCACGGTTCCAATCAATTGCGCGGGTTCGCCCGGAACAAGCAGGTTCTCGCCTGGGCCTGAGCTATAGCTACCGGAAGGCAATCCCAGCAAGGCGGTCAACTGGTCGAAGATCGGAGCATCCGGCCTGACCACTCCCAACGCGTTGTAGGTATAGACTCCGGCGCTGCCAAAAATCCGCTGAAACACTTGTCCCAGAAAACCGCCCAGGCTGTGCCCGGTGATCGTCAACTGGCTGGGTGAGATGCCGGGGCCCAGGCCGCTGACCTGAGTGCTGGTCCACGAGGGGGCGGTCGCACCGGTGAGCAGTTCAATTTGCCGCGTGGTGCCCGTGCTGCCCGCTTGCAGACGCAGGACATAGTTAATCATGGACTGCACTTGAAAATAGGCCACGCCGCCGGAATTCAGGTCGAGCAGATCGTTGGCAAAATCAATCGGCGAAACCGATCCCGCAATGGAGAGCGTGTATTGCCCGGTCGGTTGCTGGTTCGCGTCCAGACGCTCGAACAGCGTCGCGGAAAAGCCGTTGCCGAATACGCCTAAGGGTGGGGATTGATCGACTTCTCGCCAATCCTTCAGAAATGCGGTGGCTTGGGTGGAAGCCATGCCTTCGTTCTGAAGAGCCTGCTTAGCCGTAACAGTGGGATCTGAGAAATCAGCATACGCAGCTTCGGCCAGTTGCGCTTGTTGGAACAGGTTTTGAATCGTGCTCATTTTTTTGCCCCCCTGAATTGTTTAAGAAATTCACCAAACTTAATCGCGTTATCTCGACCACCAATGCAGCCATCGCTATGAAGCCATAATCGCAGTTCAGGCTCGCCGCCGATGTGCCCATTTCCAGTCGAGAAATCAACTCTCCGTGCTAAAACCTCGCCCGTTTTCTTGTCTACCAACTCGTTTTGCCACCGCCACACGTGCAAAAACAATTCGCCTTCTTCCGAACTAGTAAAATGATTTTTGTACAACATGCCGAACCGCTGGTTGATACTGGTGACTTCCTTACCCCTCCAAGCCTCAGTCGGCCAGTTTGGGGAACCATATGGAGAAGGAGAGTTATCCACCAACCCCTCCATCACCCCCGGATTCTCTGCCTTCCACTGATCCACGGTCTTGTAGACCCAGAACCCCGAATCCTTGGCGCAGTAGTATTGATGCGTCGCCACGGTAGGCAGCCAGTCCCAGAATGGAATCAGATACATCACCAGCGCCACACCCCAGCCCCAGCGCTTGGCACTCCTGCCAGCACCCCGCGCATAACGGATCGCCAAGCGCACCATCACAATGGATAGCAGCAAGTACAGCAGCGCTGCTGGAAATATGATTAACCCGATCATTTATGCAGCCCTCTTCAAAAGCGATTTACTCGATGCCCTGTTAAACGCGGCGTCGTTCGCCATTACTTCGCAGAGTTGTGGGTCATTGCGCTGGTCACCGCTGAGGCTGTCTTTCCCTTCTACGGCATGAAGAAGACTCAATCGATCTTCCCGCATGGCTCCCAAGCGGTAATTACGTTTGCAATGCATGACTCCCCCTGTTTTTTTCTGATCCCAAGCATTGCGCTTGGGATGTTTATTGGACTGTGTCTTGTTGCCTAGCGGGCCGTCTATACAACTTTAGTTGTATGCGCGGGTAAGCCGATGATTCCGCAATTGATTTGGTTTCGCGCAAAGCCAGCGTGCAAGCCGAATGGTGTCTGCTCCGCCATCCACAAAATCGTTGCCGCCTCCGGCCAATAACCAGTCATTCCCCGCGCCACCGTAGATAACGTCTGCATCGCCGATGTCGGCGTCCAAATTTGCGGTATAAAAACTGTAGTTGCGGGCGTAAGCGACGACATCGCCCGTGGTGGTGACGGTACGGGTCACATCCCAGCTGCGGTCGGCGGATACGACATTGGCATCGCCTTCGATGGTGTCGTCGCCGCCCAGCCCCATCAGGATGTCCTGGCCCAAACCGCCCAGCAGGATGTCGTTGCCGGCTTCGCCGATGAGGGTGTCGTCGCCCGTGCCGCCGTCGAGCAGGTCGCCGCGCTGGCCGCTGGCGGCCTGGGTTTCGCCCAGGGCGTAGGCGGCGTCGAAGGTGGTCTCGGTTTCGCCGTAGAGTTGGTCGTTGCCGTCTCCTCCGGATGCGCCATCGCTGTCCGCTCCGCCCAGTATGCTGTCGTTGCCCGACCCGCCGTTGAGAAGGTCCTGCCCGGCACCGCCTTCGATGCGGTCGTCGCCGCCGCGCCAGGCGTTGACATAGTCGTTGCCGCCGCCAGCCAGGATATGGTCGTTGCCAACGCTGTCGTAGAGGGTGTCTTCGCGGTTGGGGGCGGCTTCGCCGCTGACGATGAGGTTGCCGAGGTCGTCATACCCTTCCTGTATGCCTGCGGTGGCGGGGTCGGTATCGGCGGGTTTGAGGTCGCCTGTGAGGGTGAGGTTGGTGGCAGGTGGAGTGATGGTCGGTGTGCCACCCTCCCCAAGTTCAATCCCGAGTTCGCCTTCGCTCCAGCCTTTGACGAGGACGTTGCTGTCACCCTTGTGGACGAGTAGCCGGGTTTCGCCGTTGACGAGGCTTTTGCTGTAGGCGATGCCGTTCCGGGTGTCGACCCAGGTGTCGGCGCCGAGCTGTTTCCATTTGGTCGCATCGGCCAGATTGCTATTGCCTTTGGCTTCTATGCCGCCGAGCTGGATGACGCCGGAACCGTCCCGGTCGAACACGGTGTCGAAGCCGTCGCCGGCATTCTCGATGTGGCGGTCGAATCCGGTGCCGCCGATCAGGGTGTCGTTGCCTTTGCCGCCCTTGAGGGTGTCGGCGCCGGCGTTGCCGACCAGCAGGTCGCTCTTGTCGCCGCCGGTGAGGCTGTCGTTCCCCACCCCGCCCAGCATGAAGGCGCCTGAGCCGAAGCCAAGTGCATCGCTGGCATTCATCGCACCCGTGCCTGCTTGCACGTACCAGTCGCGCATGGAGGGAAGCTGGGAGAGGATCAATTGATCTTCGGCGGCGGTGAAGTTGTCGTTTACGTCGAGGGTGTAGGTGAAGAAATACTTCAGATAAAGGTCGAAGCCTTTGGCATCGGACAGGTTCAGCTTTCCATTGCGGCCCAGGGCGGTGGCGAATTTTTTAGAGACATCGGCCATGTCGAAACGGATGCCGCCTGAACCGCCTTCCGTGGCAAGGTCGGTGAACAGTTCTTTTTTGTAGCCCGCGCTGTCCTGGGTTTCTTCGTAATACTTTTGCATGGCGAATGCGGTCAGGGCGCGGCTCACCCAATTCGAATTCGAGTTGCCGTCTTTCAGGGTCATGCCGCCATCCTGGGCGAGCTTCCAGAGGTCGGAGGTGAAGCGATCCACCATCTGGTCGGCAACCAAGGTGGTGACGCCTGTCGCTGTGTCACGCACGCCGGCTTCGTGTTTGACCAGGCGTTCGAGGAGGTTTTCTATGCCGGTATCGGTGCGATGCGCAAACAGCTTGTCATCAAACAACATTGCCAGCAGGTCGGTGAGTTTGAAGGTGACGTCGTTCAGCGCTTTGCCTGTAGTTGCAGTCTGCTGGCTCTGCAGGAAAGCGGTCAGCAAGGCTACGGAGTGGAGGTCGGTGCCGGCTAAGCTGGTGGGGCCATGGTTCAAAATTGCAGCAGGGGTGCCGATGCCACTGAATGCGCCGATGGGCAATTCCGAGAGAAATTCACCGTCCACACGGGTGGTGCTGACCAGACTGGCGCTGGGTATTCCGCCGTTGGCTTGTTGCTGAGTGATGAAGTTGGTGAGGCCGGACAACTGGGCGGGGGTATAGAGGGACACGCCACTGCCGTTTTTTTCTGCCGTCAGGTAATCCAGGAGCGACTGCGCTTGAAACAGAGCGGTCTGGGAAAATGGGGCCTGGTCGAAGGTGACGGCGGTCTCGCCGAAAAAGACGCCGATCAGGGCGGCCAGGCCGCCGCCTAAACTATGGCCGGTGAGGGTGATATGGGTACCTGCTGGTGCGCTGGCCTTGACTTGCAGGTAGTAATCGGCAGCTTGCAATAGCTGGATGGAGCCGGTGCCTGCACCGAGACCGATGTCGGCGGCGATGTCGCCGGTGAGGTCTTTATCGTAGGTGCCGGCGAAGGAGATGACGAGGTCGGTGCCTTTGGTGAAATAGGTGGCCTCAAAACCGCTTGGCAATGCCTGCCTTTTATTGACCTTCTCCAGCCAGCCAACAGGTATGGGAAATTTGTTTTCGTCAGGACGAGTGGAAATATAGGAAGCGCCAGCCATCAATGCGTATTCGATTTGTGTCGTCATGATTATTTCCCCTTAAATAAAGTTGCGCATGGGCAATATTGGGCAGACATCTTTTCCTGTCTGCAGTAATTCAAACAAGCATCAAATGATGGTTGATCTGTAAACCAACCAACCCCAATCCAGCCACCATTCCCGTCATAAACCATTTCTCCGCAACTGCCCGCCGCAGTCGGATACGCCTCCCGCAAAATGGTTTTGTACTCAGGCTGCGTAAGTCTGCTGTTCAACGCCTTGATGGTTGCAGCGGAAACGACTGTGTGTTTGTCGATCTCCCTGAACAAGTCCGCGTCGTCCACGGTGATGGCCACGTTGGGTTGTTTGAACTCGGCAGGCAACTCCACCAAGGGAATACGCTGCCACGTGTTGCCGTCATATTTGAAAGTTACGTAGGGCGGGTTGGGCCTGCCCCATTTGTTGTAGGACAGGCACAGGTTGGGCTCGGCGACGATGTAGGGCGTGCCGTTCAGCACGTCCAGCGCCAGCAGATTGAAGTTTGATCGTCCGACGTCTTCGCTGTATTCGCTTTGCCAGATGATGGTTTTGTTGGAACCCGGCACGGTGAAGGTAATGTCCTGTTCTTTGATGGGCGGCCCTTGTCCGATTTCGTGCCGTCCACCACGGCTGAATGACCGCTCAATGATGATCGTGCTGCCATCATGCAGCAGCACTTCTTCTTTCCAACTCGTGCCACTTCCGCCTGTCGCACACGCGCTTATGCTGCCTCCCAGAGTCATTAGCGAAATGGCTATTGCCCAGCGCTTCATCGTTGTTGCCTTGTTCATGCTGACAACCTCCATTCGTTATCGTCCGCCTTGCCATCCACAAAACCATCGCCACCTTGGGCGATTACCCGGTCATTCCCCACACCGGCATAGATGACGTCGTCGTCCCCGGCTTCTGTGAAGGCTGCAGTGAAGGTGTATTTGTGGACGTAGTAGGTGATGCCGCGTTGTATGGGGACGGTGCGGCTTACGCCCCAGCTACAATCAGCGAACATGACGTTGGCGTCGCCTTCGATGGTGTCGTCGCCGCCCCGCCCCATGAGGATGTCTTTACCCGGGCAGCCCAGCAGAATGTCGTTCCCGGCCTCGCCGATAAGGGTTTCGTTGTTTACGCCGCCGCCAAGATGGTCGTCGCCTAGTTGCGGCTCCACTTGCGGCGCAGCGTCATGCGGAATGCGGTGCAGTTGACACAGGCTGGACAGCAGCCATTCGATATCCCGATCCGGCAGGATTCCCCGTTCCATCTCCACTCCCCCATTTATTTTTTCTGGTTACCTGCTTGTTCCTGCAAGCTTATAGCGTCCCGGGGGATGGGTCGTCTATACAACTTTAGTAGTAGAGGGATGGTTTGGTTCTTACAGGAAGGCTGGTTCTGGGCTTGCCTCAACGTACTTTGCCCAATAAAAAACGCGCCACGAAGGCGCGTTCTTTATTGGGCTACACGATGCTTATCTGCCCTCGATCGCGTTGGGCTGGATTTTCACTTTCTGTCCGGCTTTCACCAGCGCGAGCATCGCCTCCATATCCGCTCGCTGCTGCGCCTGCATGACGCCCGACTCGATCGACGCCACCAGCCGCGGATCGAGTGCGGGCGCATCCACCAAGCGGCTCACCCGCACGATACGGTACGAACCGTCGGGGCGAGTAAAGCCCGTGTAGGCGGGCAGCTTGTCGGTGTTGACCCGGAACACGGCCTTGGCACCGGCCGCATCCAGCGCGGGCGAAGGCTGGCGTCCCACGATCTGGAAAGCCGACCAGTTCAAACCCGCTTCATCGCCTTTTGCCAGCGATTTGATCGTCACTTCGCCTTGTTGCGTCAGCAAACGCGTGCTCTGCTCGGCACGCAGTTTGGCCTCGATCGCCTGCGACACTTCGGCCAGAGGACGTAGACGTGCCGGATGGGATTCCACCACTCGCGCGGCAACCAGGGTGCCGGGCTGAACCTCGATCGCTTCGGTGTTCTGCTTGGATTTGATCGATTCCGGGCTGAACAGTGCCGCCGACAAACCGGCATGATTGAAAGGCGGCGGCGCCTGCTTGGCCGTCATCCAGCCGCTTTGCTGAACCGTCAGCTTGGCAGCAGTGGCAGCAGGCTGTAACGAGGTGGCGTTTTCGTAGACCAGATTACCGAAATTGTCGGCCAGTGCCGCAAAGGCCTTTTGTGCCTGCTGCTTGCGCAATTCCTCAACCACCGCCGCGCGCACTTGAGCCAGCGGTGCTGTTTGCGCGGCCCGAATACTATCCAGGCGGATGATGTGATAGCCAAAGTCGCTTTCCACCGGACCACGAATTTCATTCGGCTTCATGCTGAAGACGGCTTCCTCGAATGGCTTGACCATCATGCCGCGGCCAAAGCTGCCCAAGCTGCCGCCCTGCGCGGCCGACCCCGGATCCTGCGACTGGGTGCGCGCCAGTTCGGCAAAGCGCCCCGGCTCTTTCTGCACAATTTGAACCAACTCGGTCGCTTTAGCCTTGGCTTTCGCACGCGTAGCCGCATCGGCATTTTTATCGACGGCGATCAAAATATGACTCGCACTACGCTGCTCGGGTTGCCCAAACTGGGCGGCGTGGGAAGCATAGTAATCCGCAACGGCCTGGTCGCTCACCACAATGCCCGCCGCCACACCGGCCATGTCCAGCACCAGATACTCGGCGCGGATTTGTTCGGGCTCGGTGTATGCGGCCTTGTTGGCTGTGTAATAACGTTCGACGTCGGCGGATGTCACCTTGATCTGAGAGGCCACTGTAGCAGCAGGCAAATCCACCCATGCGATTTCACGCTGCTGTGCCACCAGACGGGCGATCTGCGTCATTGTGGTGCCGGATGGGAATGCCGCGAGCGATACCGGGCTGGTGATCGTCTCCAGCATGAAGGTCTGGCGCAATTCATTTTCAAACTGGGCGGGGGTGCGGCCATTCTGGCGCAAGACCGCCTCATAGCGTTGCGGCGAAAACTTGCCGTCCTGCTGGAACGCGGGGATCTGCCCTATCACGGACGCAACATACGCATCGGGCGCCAGGAGCTTGAGCTTCTGCGCATCCAGCAACAAGGCTTTGCGCTCGATCAGGCTGTCGAGTATTTTTTTGCGGAAGTCAGCCGTTTCGGTGACAGCAGGGTCAAACGATGGGCCCATTGCCTCGCGCATGCGATCGCTCTGCCCCTGTATTTCCCGTGTCAGTTCTTCGCGCGAAATACCGGCATCGCCGACCTCGGCGATCATGCTGCTGTTTTTGCCGCCCTTCATGTAGGAATCCACGCCAAACAGGGCGAAGGTAATTGCGATCAAGGCCAGGATGACTTTGGCCAGCCAGCCCTGTGCATGCTTGCGGATTGCTTCGAGCACGTTCATCTACTCCAGTAAAAACATCATCGCGAATTCTCGCGCACTTTGCGCCTCGCGTCTTCCCTTGATTCAATTAAATTGAGCTTTGAGCCCGGCAAATTGATGTGGTGGAAACGCTGAAATGAAAAAAGGCGAACTTGCGTTCGCCTTTTTGATGTTGGCGGAGCGGACGGGACTCGAACCCGCGACCCCCGGCGTGACAGGCCGGTATTCTAACCAACTGAACTACCACTCCCTTCGCACTGATTAAAACCTTTTCGGTTAAACAGCGCTATTGAACCTTACCGCTATGGTTTTTTTCTTGCTGCTGGTGGGTGCTGAGGGGCTCGAACCCCCGACATCCTCCGTGTAAGGGAGACGCTCTACCAACTGAGCTAAGCACCCTACAAAGACCAAAATTATACAACTTTTTTCTTGGTCTTGCCAAATGCAAAATGCGATTTTTATTTCTTGTTGATGGCGTCTTTCAGGCCCTTGCCGGCGCGGAACTTCGGCACTTTGGCGGCTTTGATTTTGATGGTGTCGCCAGTGCGCGGATTACGGCCGGAACGTGCAGCGCGTTCGCCAACGTAGAAAGAGCCGAAACCTACCAGGGTAACCATGTCACCTTTTTTCAGCGCTTTTTTGACGGCTTCGACAGCACCATCCAGCGCACGGCCTGCAGCAGCTTTGGAAATATCAGCGGAATCGGCGATGGCGTCGATCAATTCGGATTTGTTCACGTGTTGTCCCTTCACTCGTAGTGGCACAGGAAAACCCCTGTGGTCGCGTTTATAGCAACCCGCAAAACCTTGTGTCAAGCGGTTTTCCGGACTATTGACAAAAAAAAGCCCGCGACTGGCGCGGGATTCGAGGGGGTGCGTAAAAAACATCAATGTTTCAATGATGCCCCGCTATTTGCATCCTCGTCGGGAACCGGCAAGGCGGCCGCTTCTGTTTCCGGCTCATCGCTCAATGGCTCGGGCAAGCGCTCGAGTGCCAACTCCAGAACCTGATCGATCCACTTCACGGGATGGATATCGAGCTTGTTCTTGATGTTGTCCGGAATCTCCGTCAAATCTTTTACATTCTCCTGCGGGATCAACACCATCTTGATCCCGCCACGATGCGCCGCCAGCAACTTCTCTTTCAGGCCACCGATCGGCAGCACTTCGCCGCGCAGGGTGATTTCGCCGGTCATCGCCACGTCTGCACGCACCGGGATGCCAGTGAGGATCGACACCATCGAGGTGCAGATGGCAATACCAGCCGACGGCCCATCTTTCGGTGTTGCGCCTTCCGGCAGGTGAATATGAATGTCGCGTTTCTGATAGAAGTCATCCTGAATGCCCAATTGGCGCGCACGCGAACGTACGACCGATAGCGCCGCCTGGATCGACTCCTGCATCACTTCGCCGAGCTTGCCGGTGGTGGTCATCTTGCCACGACCAGGCAACGACACAGCCTCGATGGTGAGCAGCTCGCCGCCGACCTCGGTCCAGGCCAGGCCGGTAACCTGGCCGACCTGATTGTTCATCTCGGCGATGCCAAAGCTGAAGCGGCGCACGCCCAGGTATTTTTCGAGGTTGCGCGAGGTGACCATGATCTTGGTCTTCTGCTTTTTCAACAGCAACGCCTTCACCGCCTTGCGACATATTTTGGAAAGCTCGCGCTCAAGACTGCGCACGCCAGCTTCACGCGTGTAGTAACGCACGATGTCACGAATGGCCGATTCGGCGATGGCGAGCTCACCTTCCTTGATGCCATTAACCTTGAGCTGCTTGGGTGCCAGATAGCGTTCGGCGATGTTGACTTTTTCGTCTTCGGTGTAGCCCGACAGGCGAATCACTTCCATCCGATCCAACAGCGGCGCGGGCAAATTGAGCGAGTTGGCTGTGGCGACAAACATCACATCCGACAAGTCGTACTCGACCTCGATGTAATGATCCTGGAAGGTGTGGTTCTGCTCGGGGTCCAGCACTTCCAGCAAAGCCGAGGACGGATCACCGCGAAAATCCTGCCCCATCTTGTCGACCTCGTCGAGCAGGAACAGCGGGTTTTTCACCCCGATCTTGGTCAGGCTTTGCAGGATTTTCCCTGGCATCGAGCCAATGTAGGTGCGCCGGTGGCCGCGAATCTCGGATTCGTCGCGCACACCCCCCAAGGCCATGCGCACGAACTTGCGATTGGTCGCACGCGCGATGGACTGTCCAAGCGAGGTCTTGCCCACACCGGGCGGCCCCACCAAACAGAGAATCGGCGCTTTCACCTTGTCGACGCGCTGCTGCACCGCGAGATATTCCAGGATGCGTTCCTTGACCTTGTCGAGGCCGTAGTGATCCTCATCGAGCACCCGCTCGGCCTTGACCAGATCCTTGCTGATTTTGGTTTTCTTCTTCCACGGCAAACCCACCATGGCCTCGATATAGCTACGGATCACGGTAGCCTCGGCCGACATCGGCGACATCATGCGCAGCTTTTTCAGTTCGCCCAGCGCCTTGGCTTCAGCCTCCTTGGACATGCTGGCGTCTTTGACGCGCTTTTCCAATTCTTCCAGCTCAGCGCCTTCTTCGATGTCGCCAAGCTCTTTCTGAATCGCTTTGACCTGTTCGTTCAGGTAGTACTCGCGCTGACTCTTTTCCATCTGCCGCTTGACGCGGCCACGGATGCGCTTTTCCACCTGAAGGATGTCCAGTTCGCCCTCAAGCAGTCCGAGCAGATGCTCCAGGCGCTTATTGACGCTGATCATCTCCAGCACTTCCTGCTTTTGCTCCAGCTTCAGCGGCAGGTGCGCGACGATGGTGTCGGCCAGACGGCCGCCTTCGTCGATGCCCGACAGTGAAGTCAGAATTTCAGGCGGGATTTTTTTGTTCAGCTTGACGTACTGGTCGAACTGCGTCAGCAACGCACGCCGCATGGCTTCCACTTCCACCAGTTCCTCGCCTTCGGCGGGCAGGACTTCGGCGCGCGCTGTGAGATGGGTACCGGTATCGGTCACATCCAGCACGCGTGCACGTTGGGTACCTTCCACCAGCACCTTGACGGTACCGTCGGGCAGCTTCAGCATTTGCAGCACGGTGGCCACGCTGCCGGTGTCGTACAAGTCTTCCGGTGTGGGGTCGTCCTGCGCGGCGGTTTTCTGCGCCACCAGGAGGATGCTCTTGCCGGATTCCATCGAGGTTTCCAGCGCCTTGATCGACTTGGGGCGCCCCACAAACAGCGGGATCACCATGTGGGGGAAAACCACCACATCCCGTAGCGGCAACAGCGGCAGATCAATCTGTTCCTTGGATACGTTGTCGCTCATCATGATTTCCTGGAGAAGGTTAAGGAAAGGATGCGCGGCACAGAACCACGCTCATCCACAATTGGGGGGCATAGTTTGGAATTCAAGATGGCTGATAGGTTCCCCATCAGCCATTCGGGTTCAGGCGCCGGCAGCCAACGGCTGCTCGCCCTGATCGGAGTAAATCAGCAAGGGCTTGCCATCGCCGCTAACCAGGCCGTTGTCCACCACCACTTTGATGACGCCCTTGAGCGATGGCAGGTCGTACATGGTATCGAGCAAGGCATGTTCGATGATCGAACGCAGGCCGCGCGCGCCGGTGCGGCGTGCCAGGGCACGCTTGGCGATGGCGTTGAGCGCATCCTCGCGGAATTCGAGGTCGACGCCTTCCATCTTGAAAAGCTTGATGAACTGCTTGGTCAGCGCGTTCTTCGGCTCGGTCAGAATTTGCACCAACGCAAGCTCGTCGAGTTCGTCGAGCGTCGTGACAACCGGCAGGCGACCGACAAACTCCGGGATCAAGCCATATTTAATGAGGTCTTCCGGTTCCACCTGGTGCAGCAATTCGACATCGCGTTTGGTGTCGTCGATGTTCTTGACCTGCGCGCCAAAGCCAATGCCGCCTTTTTCAGTGCGACCGCGAATGACCTTTTCCAGCCCGCTGAATGCACCGCCGCAAATGAACAGGATGTTGCTGGTATCCACCTGGACGAATTCCTGGTTCGGGTGCTTGCGCCCACCCTGCGGTGGAACCGAAGCGGTCGTGCCTTCGATCAGCTTCAGCAGCGCCTGCTGCACGCCTTCGCCCGACACATCGCGAGTGATCGAAGGGTTATCGGCCTTGCGCGAAATCTTGTCGATTTCATCGATGTAGACAATGCCCTGTTTGGCCTTGTCGACGTCGTAATCGCATTTTTGCAGCAGCTTCTGGATGATGTTCTCGACATCCTCGCCCACATAACCGGCTTCGGTCAGCGTGGTGGCATCGGCAATCACGAACGGCACATTCAGCAGGCGCGCCAGCGTTTGCGCAAGCAAGGTCTTGCCCGATCCGGTCGGCCCGATCAGCAGAATGTTGCTCTTGGCCAACTCGACCTCGCCACTACCCGAGTTGCTGCGCAGACGCTTGTAGTGGTTGTAAACCGCGACTGCCAGCGCCTTTTTAGCCTGGCTTTGACCGATCACGTACTGGTCAAGAATACCGCTGATTTCGTGCGGCGTCGGCAAATCGGAGCCTGCGCCCTTCGAGTTGTCGGCCTGCTGGATTTCTTCGCGGATGATGTCGTTGCACAATTCGACGCACTCATCGCAGATGAATACCGACGGCCCAGCAATCAGCTTGCGCACTTCGTGCTGGCTTTTGCCACAGAAGGAGCAATAAAGAAGTTTGTCGCTCGCGCCTTTGTCTGCCATGCCCGTTCCTTTATTTAGCCGCTGCTTCGACACGGCTGGTCAGCACTTTATCGACCAGACCATAATTCACGGCATCATCCGCGCTCATGAAGTTGTCGCGATCGGTATCGCGATCGATCACTTCCAGGCTCTGCCCGGTGTGCTTCGCCAGCATCTCGTTGAGGCGCGCTTTCAGATAGAGGATTTCCTTGGCGTGAATTGCGATGTCCGACGCCTGCCCCTGAAAGCCGCCCAGCGGCTGGTGAATCATCACACGCGAGTTCGGCAGGCAGTAGCGTTTGCCCTTGGCACCCGCCGTCAGCAGGAAGGCGCCCATGCTGGCCGCCTGGCCGATGCACAGCGTGGACACGTCCGGCTTGATGAACTGCATGGTGTCGTAGATCGCGAGGCCGGCCGAGACTGAGCCACCGGGCGAGTTGATGTAGAAGTAGATATCCTTGTCGGGGTTTTCCGATTCCAGGAACAGCATCTGTGCGACCACCAGATTGGCAGTCGAGTCGTTCACCGGCCCGACCAGGAAAATGACCCGCTCCTTGAGCAGACGCGAATAAATGTCATACGCGCGCTCACCCCGGCCGCTTTGCTCAACGACCATGGGCACCAGCCCCAAGCCCTGGGGTTCAAAGGCCTGGCTTCCATTCGTTCCGCGTTCAAAATCAATATGCATCAGGCACGTCCCATCAATTCTTCAAACGAGGTTGTCACGTCTTCTACCGCAGCCTGACCTGCAACCCATGCTACCACGTTCTCTTCCAGCGCCAGGGACTCGATCTCCTGCATCCGCTCAGGGTTTTGATAGAACCACTGCGCAACTTGCTCGGGCTCTTCGTAGCTCTGGGCCTGTTCCTGGATCAGGTTGCGAATCTGCTCGGGCTGCGCCACCAGTTTGTTCGCCTGCACGATCTCGGCCAGGATCAAACCCAAACGCACACGGCGTTCAGCCTGTCCAGTAAACATATCGGCAGCAAGCTTCATGCTCTGAACCCCACGCGACTGCATATCTGCTTCAGTCATCTTCATCAGCCGCTCGGTTTCCATCGCCACCAGGCTTTGCGGCAAATCCAGCGTGCTCTTCTGCAACAGCAGTTCCATCACCTGCTCCTTCAGCTTGGTCTGCACACGGCGTTTCACTTCGCGCTCCAGGTTCGATTTCACCTCGGCCTTGAGCTTGTTCACATCGCCGTCTTCGACACCCAGTGCCCTGGCAAATTCCGCATCCACCGGCGGCAGCACGGGCGCTTGCACGTCCTTCACCTGCACCTCGAAATGTGCGCCCTTGCCGGCGAGTTCCTTGGCGGCGTAGTCAGCCGGGAAGGTCAGATCGAATCCCTTGCTGGCGCCTGCCTTGAGTCCGGTCAGGTTCTGCTCGAAATCTTTCAGCAGGCGCCCTTCGCCGATCACCGCCACGAAGTCATCGCCCTTGCCCCCCTCGAATGCCACGCCATCGATCGTGCCCTGATAATCGAACTTGACCAGATCGCCTTCTGCCGCTGCCCGATCGGTGGATTCGAACGTGCGGCGCTGCTTCTGCAGCACCTCCAGCGTCTTCGCCACGTCGGCATCGCTCAAATTCACAATGGGACGGCTGATCTTGCCGCTACCCAGTGCATCGATCCTGACTTCAGGATAGACCTCGAAACTGGCACTGAACGTCATTTCCGCAACGGCCGTTTGGCCTGATTTTGGCTCAAAACGCGGGTAGCCCGCGATTTTCAGCTGGTGGGTTTGCACCACCTCGCCAAAACGGGATTGCAGGGTTTCGCCCAGCACTTCCTGACGCACGCCCGGGCCGTGCTGACGGGCCACTGCGGAGAGCGGCGCCTTGCCAGGACGGAAACCATCCATCTTGACGTTGCGTGCCAACCGTTTGAGGCGGCTTTGCACTTCGGATTCCAGCTGATCCATGGGCACGTTGATGTCCAGGCGCCGAACCAGTCCTTCGAGAACTTCAAGATTTGCTTGCATCAAAATACTTCCTGGCTGATTTAATTGAGTAAGGGCAGTAAGAAAAACCCGGTGGTGCGAAAGGGGGGACTCGAACCCCCACGCCTTGCGGCGCTGGAACCTAAATCCAGTGCGTCTACCAATTCCGCCACTCTCGCGGCTTGGCCGCAAAACCTTCGACCGATAAGTGTAATATAATCAATACGATGCTGTCACCCAAGCCTGTCGTGTATCTCACCTAAGTCATTATTCCCATTCCATTTTTTTGTTGCCGGTGCCGGTCGATCACTACGAAAACTTCCCCGTTGCGTCCTGGTTGCTGCCCAAACGGCTGCGTCGGCCCGTCGAAGCCGTTTACCGATTCGCCCGCAGCGCGGACGATATTGCCGATGAAGGCGACGCCCCCGCAGCCACACGGCTGGCGCAACTGGCGGCTTATCACACCGAACTGAACCGCATCGAGCGTGGCGACACCCCGACTGACCCGGTGTTCGGTCCGCTGGCGACAGTCATCCGCACCCACGCCATCCCGCTCGCCCCATTTCGCGACCTGTTGTCCGCCTTCGCGCAGGATGTCGAAAAAACCCGTTACGCCCATTTTGGCGAGGTCATGGATTATTGCCGCCGCTCGGCCAATCCGGTCGGCCGCCTGATGCTGCATTTATACGGCGATCACGACCCGCGCCACCTGGCCTATTCAGACGCCATCTGCAGCAGCCTGCAGCTGATCAATTTTTTGCAGGATATCGCGGTCGATTACCAAAAAGATCGCATCTATCTACCGCAGGACGAACTCGCTGCGCTCCACGTCAGCGAAATGCAAATCGCCCAAGGCGACGCGCGCGGGATGTGGCACACGATGATGCACAAGCAAATCGAGCGCACCCGCAAGTTATTGCAGGCGGGCGCGCCGCTGGGCCGGCAACTCAAAGGACGCATCGGGCTGGAGTTGCGCGTCACCATCCTCGGCGGCGAAACCATCCTGCGCAAACTGCATGCCGATCCCGGTTGTGTGTTCCACAGCCGCCCGGTGCTGACCCGGAAGGACTGGATCACCATGCTTGGACGCGGGCTGTTTTGACCATGGATGTCCACCAGTATTGCCAGGAACGCGCCGCCGCCAGCGGTTCCAGCTTCTATTACAGCTTTATCTTTCTGCCCCCGGACACCCGGCGCGCGATCACCGCGTTTTACGCGCTGTGTCGCGAGCTTGACGACGTGGTGGACGAATGTCACGAGCGCGCAGTTGCCGAGGCCAAGCTCGACTGGTGGCGCGAGGAAATCGGGCGGTTTGCGGCCGGCGTGCCGGAGCACCCGGCGACCCGTGCCCTGTTCGACACCCCACGAGGCCGCAACGCGCCCCCTGCCCTGCTATTGGAAATCATCGACGGCATGGCGATGGATCTGGATGACCGGCGTTACCCCGACTTCAAATCACTCAATCTGTATTGCTACCGCGTGGCGGGCGTGGTTGGCGAAATCGCTGCGGCGCTATTCAGCGGTGAACGCGGCGAGGACGACCGCGCGGTTCGCCGCTATGCGCATGAACTGGGGCTGGCGTTCCAACTCACCAACATCATCCGCGACGTGGGCGAAGATGCGCGGCGCGGGCGCCTCTATTTGCCACAGGATGAACTGGCGCGCTTCGGCGTGCGCGAGGCTGACCTGCTGAATGGCCGCGACACGCCCGAATTTCAAGCCTTGATGCAGTTCCAGTACGAGCGCGCCGTCACCTGTTACGAGCGCGCGCTGGCTGCCCTGCCCGCCCGCGCGCGCCGTGCGCAGCGCCCGGGGCTGGTGATGGCGGCAATTTACCGCACCTTGCTGGACGAAATCCGGCGTGACAAATTCCCCGTGTTGCGCGCGCGTGTCTCGCTCACGCCACTGCGCAAATTGTGGCTGGCCAGCAAAACCTGGCTGTTACCGTGACAGCCCGGGTTGCCGTGATTGGTGGCGGCTGGGCCGGCTGTGCTGCCGCGCTGACGCTGGCCGAGGCGGGCGTGACCGTCGCCCTGTTTGAGGCCAGTCGCACCTTGGGTGGGCGAGCGCGGGCGGTCGAAGTCGATGGATTGTCGCTCGACAACGGCCAGCACATTCTGCTTGGCGCCTATGAACAGACCCTGCAATTAATAGACCGGCTGCATCCCACGGATGGCTTGTGGCGGCTGCCACTCACCCTCAACCAGCCGCCGGATTTCAGTCTCAGCTGCCCGCGCCTGCCTGCCCCCCTGCATTTGCTGGCGGGACTGCTCGGCGCTCAAGGCCTGAGCTGGCGCGAGAAGCTGGCCGCTGCACGCTGGGCTCACACGCTGCTGCACGTTACGGAATCGCCGGATTGGCTGACTGTCAGCCAACTCAGCCACGGCCAACCCGAAAAATTGAACCGCCTGCTGTGGCATCCGTTGTGCATATCCGCCCTCAACACGCCGCCGGAGCTGGCCAGTGCCCGGGTCTTCCGAAACGTGATCCGCGCCGCTTTCAGTGGGCGCAATCATCACAGCGATCTGCTGCTGCCATGCCGCAATCTGACCGCGTTGTTCCCGACGCCAGCCGCCGCGCGGGTAATCGAGCTGGGCGGCACGGTGCGCGCATCCTGTCGGGTGACCGCGCTCGACGCCACAACGGATGCCGTCACGCTGCGCACGCGCGACGAGTCGGCCACATACAGCCACGTCATCCTCGCCGTCGCGCCGCAGCACCTGGCGGGTTTGGCTGCGACCATTCCGGCACTCGAACCGGCGGTGCGTGACGTGGCGGCCTACACCTATCAACCCATCGCCACCGGCTATGTGCAATACGATCCGGCTTTTCGACTAGGCCAGCCGCTGTTTGCCCTGGCCGATGGTCCCGCGCAATTCGTGTTCGACCGCGGGCAGAGTCACGGGCAAGCCGGTTTGCTGGCTTTCGTTGCCAGCGCCGCGGCGAATTTGCCCACTAACTGGCTGGACCAGGCGGAAACCCAATTACACCGGGTCGTTCATCCCGGCCCTGCGCGCTGGCGCAAAAGCATCGCCGAAAAGCAAGCCACCTACGCCTGCGTCCCCAACCTGGCGCGCCCCACCCACCGCACCCCGCACCCGCGCATTTTTCTGGCGGGCGATTACACCGCGGGGGCTTATCCCGCCACGCTCGAAAGCGCAACATCGAGCGGGGTACAATCAGCCAACGCCTTACTCGAACAGCTATGAAAGACTATTCTCCCCACCCTGACCTGCTCGCAGGCCGCGTCATTCTCGTCACCGGCGCCAGTTCCGGCCTGGGCCGTGCCGCCAGCCTGGCGTTCGCGCGCCACGGCGCCACCGTCGCCCTGCTGGCGCGCAACGAAGCCAGACTCGAAGCGGTGTACGACGAAATCATCGCCGCAGGCGGGGCAGAACCGGCGATGTTTCCGTATGACCTCGCCATCGCCGACGACCGCAGTCTGGAAACCCTGGCTGGTACCCTCCTGCATCACCTGAAACGGCTCGACGGATTGCTGCACAGTGCGCATCAGTTTTACAACCTTTCCCCCCTGACCCTACAAACGCTGGACCAGTGGCAGACCCTGATGCGGGTCAATCTCATCGCGCCGTTTGCGCTCACCCGCGCGTGTCTGCCCTTGCTCCAGCAGGCGCCGGATGCATCGGTGGTATTCACCGGCGAAACGCATGGCCATCAACCCGCTGCATTCTGGGGTGGATATGCCGTGGCGAAATCGGGTCTGGAAACCCTTACCCGCATCTGGGCCGATGAACTGAGTGCGGAGGAAAACCTGCGCATCAACACCCTGATTCCCGGCCAGGTCGCCACCACCTTGCGTGCGCACACCCATCCCGGGCTGGCTCCCGAGACCCTGCCCAGCACAGACGACCTGATGCCTTGGTATCTGTATCTGATGGGTGCGGACAGCCGCGCGCTGCGCGGCCAAATTGTTGAGTGCCAGCGCTGAGTTTCAGTCGCACCATGAAAATCGGCCGCTACGAAATACTCGATGAACTGGGCCAGGGCGCGATGGGCACGGTTTACCGTGCCCGCGATCCGCTGATCGAACGAACGGTAGCCATCAAGACCGTATCCATCGCGCTCTTGCAGCAGGAAGGCGCCGATGCGGAATCGCGCTTTCTGCGCGAGGCGCAGAGTGCCGGGCGCTTATCGCACCCCAATATCGTGACCATCTATGACGTGGGTGAAGCCAACGGACTCGCCTACATCGCCATGGAATATCTTGCCGGCACGACCCTGCGCGACGTCATGAACACAGGTCCGATCCCGCTGGATCTGGCACTCGACACCGCCATGCAGATGGCCGAGGCGCTGGCATTCGCGCACGAGCATGGCGTCATCCACCGCGACATCAAACCCACCAACGTCGTCGTCACCGGCCAGCGTGGGCTCGTCAAACTGACCGATTTCGGGATCGCACACCTCGTCAACAGCAACCATACGCAAACCGGACAAATGCTCGGCTCCCCACGTTACATGTCGCCAGAACAGGCGATGGGGCGCGAACTCGACGGACGTTCGGACATTTTTTCGCTCGGCGCTGTTCTGTACGAAATGCTGACCGGACACTACGCCTTCGACGGCGACAGCCTGCCCTCCATTGTGTATCGCGTGATCAGCGAAACCCCGGTTGCTGCCGAATTGATACGCCCGCAACTGCCGGCCGAACTGGTCAGTTTGCTGGCGCACATGCTGAACAAGAATCCGCAAGCCCGGCCGGATGCGCGTGCCCTGGTCAACGCCCTGCATGCGCTGGCTCCCGCCATAGCGCGCGCGCCAGTGCCGACGCCACCGCCCGCCAACAAGACGCCACGCCTGCTGCCTATTCTGGCCTTTGGTACGCCTATCGGCGTGCTGCTGCTGATCGGGCTGGGCATCAACGTCATCGAGCACCTCCTGTCCCCGCCTGCGCAAAATGTATCGACTCCGGTTCCGCCAGGTGTCAGTTTCGCGCACACTCCCCTGTCGCAGCCGGCAACAGATACCGCACCAGGCAGCCTCGCCCCGACTACGCCAGCCCAAGCCGGCCTTCCACCAGGCACCCCGCCGGTGCCAGAAAAAGACCGTCGCCCCGCAAGCAGGCCTTCTGTGGAATCGGACGCCTACCTCGCAGGTCTCGACAAGAAACGCGTCGAGTTGCACATCAAGCGCACCGAATTATTGTTGAAGTACACCGAGCAGCATCCCGACGTGGTGTCAGTGGATCGGGAACTCGAACAGCTGCAAATCGAGCGTCGCGAATACCTGCGGCAACGGCGGAAAAAATAGGCAGTTACCAGCTGGTCTCGCGTTCGGCGGTCGCCGACACCTTGTGAATGCTGAGATCGGCGCCGGTGAATTCTGCTTCCGGGTCCAGTCGCAAACCTACCGCCCGTTTCAGAATGCCATACACCACCGTGCTGCCGATCAAGGCCACGGCCACCCCACCCAGCGTACCGATCACTTGCGCCGCCAGGCTGACGCCGCCGATGCCACCCAGCGCCTTGGCGCCAAAAATACCGGCGGCAATGCCGCCCCAGGAACCGCACAGACCGTGCAATGGCCACACGCCCAGCACGTCATCGATCTTCCATTTGTTCTGCGTCACCATGAACATCCACACGAACAACGCACCGGCAATCACGCCGGTAAGCAGCGCCCCCAGCGGATGCATCAAATCCGAGCCGGCGCACACCGCCACCAGACCTGCCAGCGGACCGTTGTGGATGAAGCCCGGGTCGTTGCGGCCCACCACCAGCGCCGCCAAGGTGCCGCCCACCATTGCCATCAGGGAATTCACGGCCACCAGACCCGACACCGCCTCGATCAACTGCGCCGACATCACGTTGAACCCAAACCAGCCCACTGTCAGAATCCACGCGCCGAGCGCCAGAAACGGAATATTGGACGGCGGATGCGCCGAGATCATGCCGTCCCTGGTATAGCGTCCGCGCCGCGCGCCCAACAGCAACACCGCGGGCAAGGCGATCCAGCCACCGACGGCATGCACCACCACCGACCCGGCAAAGTCATGGAATTTGGCGCCTGTGCTGGCCACCAACCACGCCTGAACACCGTAGTTGCCATTCCAGACGATGCCTTCGAAGAAGGGATAAACCAGCCCGACCAGCGCGAACGTCGCCGCCAGTTGCGGATTGAAGCGTGCGCGTTCGGCCATGCCGCCCGACACGATGGCGGGAATGGCCGCCGCAAATGTCAGCAGGAAAAAAAACTTGACCAGTTCGTAGCCGTTCTTGGCCGACAGGGCCTCCGCACTGGAAAAGAAGCTGACTCCGTAAGCAATGCTGTAGCCAATGAAAAAATAGGCAATGGTGGAAACCGAGAAATCGGTGAGGATCTTGACCAGCGCGTTGACCTGGTTCTTCTTGCGCACCGTGCCGAGTTCGAGGAAGGCAAACCCTGCATGCATGGCCAGCACCATGATGCCACCCAGCAGTACGAACAATACGTCACTGCCTGATTTTAAAGTCTCCATGTTTGCTCCGAATCCTGATATTGAATTTTTGTTTATTTATGTGCGCCGTCTTCCGACTCGATGCGATCGAGCTCGGCGTCCATTTCCTCGTCACTCATGGGCTGAAAGTCCGAGGCAGGCTCGACCCGGGGCTTGACGAGCATGGCCGCGACGAGTATCCCGGCCTCATACAACAACCACAGCGGCACCGCCAGCATGAACTGGGAAATGACATCCGGCGGGGTGAAAATCGCGCCGATGACAAACGCGCCCACAATCATGTAGGGGCGAATCTCGCGCAGTTTGGCCACGCTGACCATTCCCATTTTGACCAGCAGGATCACCACGATCGGGACTTCGAACGTCACCCCGAAGGCGATGAACATGGTCATCACAAAATCGAGGTATTTGCCGATGTCGGTCATCACCGCCACCCCCACGGGCGCGACCCCGACGACGAAGCCAAACACGATGGGGAATACCAGAAAATAGGCGAACGCCATGCCAGCCAGAAACAGGAGCACGCTGGCAATCACCAGCGGCACGCCCAATCGCTTCTCATGCTGATACAGGCCGGGGGCGATGAACGACCAGATTTGATACAAGGTATAGGGCAAAGTGACGAGGAAAGCCGTCATCATCGCCACTTTGATCGGCACCAGAAATGGCGTAATCACTTCGGTGGCGATCATCTGCCCGCCTTTGGGGAGCACGGCCAGCATCGGTCGCGCGAGCAGCGCATATAAATCCTGCGCCCAGTGAAAAAGCCCCAGAAACACCACAATGAAAACAATCACGACACGCAACAAGCGGTCGCGCAATTCGATCAGGTGGGAGATGAAGCTTTCCTGGGCGGCGCTGGATTCGCTCATGCGGAGGGCGGCTTCCCGGAATCGGGCTGGCTGGCGGATTCAATCACACTTGCCGGGCGTGTCTCGAGGTCAAAACTTTGTTGCGGGTGGGGAGCAATCGCTGCCTGCGCGGCGGGCTCCTTTGCCAGCGATGCCACTGCGCGCGCAGGAACCGGGGGTTCACCTTCGGTGGTCGCCGTCAATGCTTTATCGACTTGGGCGATTTCGTTTTTCAGGTAATCGTCCACCACATTGGCTTGCGCCTCAACCCCGCTGGCTGCCGACTCGATGGAGTCCTTGAAACTCTGTCCGGCCTTGCGCAACTCGTCCATCTGCATTTCGCGGCTGATGTCCGCCTTGACGCTGGCCGCATAACGCTGAATCCGGCCCAGCAGATGCCCCGCCGTACGGGCGACCTTGGGCAGCCGCTCGGGGCCGATGACGATCAAGGCCACCACGCCGACGACAACGAGTTCGGAAAAGCC